>Ga0209391_10000337_pt1 | contig 21236 bp, 13 predicted proteins | sample PPLLak3March2015_FD_187246 | JGI IMG/M metagenome (GOLD analysis project Ga0209391, IMG submission 187246) | Freshwater sediment microbial communities from Prairie Pothole Lake near Jamestown, North Dakota, USA - PPLs Lake P7 Core (1) Depth... | ecosystem: Environmental > Aquatic > Freshwater >...
TAAATCAATTATAGATCAACATAACGGGCAAGGCCTGCAGAAACATCGGCTGAAACTGGCTGCCATCAAGTCTGAACTTACAGATACCGCCTCGGTTATCCGGCAGTTGGCTGATTTCCAGGTGGCTATCCCTAGTTGGGCTTTGGGAACCGGCGGTACCAGGTTTGGTCGGTTTTCCGGCGGCGGTGAACCCCGCACCCTTGATGAAAAAATGGAAGATGTCGCCTTGTTGCACCAGCTCAACCAGTCCAGCGGTGCCATATCGCTGCACATACCCTGGGATATTCCTGCAAACCCTTCGTATACCAGAGCGCTTGCCGCTGAATACGGACTGCGCTTTGATGCGGTGAATTCCAATACTTTTCAGGACCAGCCCAACCAGGCATTGAGTTATAAGTTCGGCTCGCTTCAACATGTAGATAAAGCAGTACGCAAACAAGCCATTGCACATAATATTGAGGTCATCAGGCATGGTGTGGAACTGGGTTCAGATTCACTTACGGTTTGGTTGTCGGATGGTTCCTGTTTCCCGGGCCAGCTGAATTTCCGGAAAGCATTTCAACGTACGCTCGAAGGTTTGCAGGAGATCTACGCTGCCCTTCCGGATAACTGGAAAATGTTTGTTGAATACAAGGCCTTTGAACCAAATTTTTATTCAATGACCGTTGGGGATTGGGGACAATCTTTATTATATGCACAAAAGCTTGGCCCCAAAGCTTTCACGCTGGTAGACCTTGGCCATCACCTGCCCAATGCCAATATAGAACAGATCGTTTCATTATTGCTGATGGAAGGGAAATTGGGTGGGTTCCATTTCAACGATTCAAAATATGGTGACGATGACCTTACGGTTGGCAGCATCAATCCCTACCAGCTTTTCCTGATCTTCAATGAATTGGTGGAAGGTATGAATGCCAGGGGAATGAACCATTCCACGGGGTTGGGTTGGATGATCGATGCTTCACACAATGTGAAAGATCCGCTGGAAGACTTACTGCAATCTGTGGAAGCCATTCAGATCGCTTATGCACAAGCCCTACTGGTGGATACTTCGGCATTGCAGGCTGCACAGGAACAAAATGATGTGGTGCGTTGCCAGGAGATCCTGCAGCAAGCCTATCGCACCGATGTGCGTCCACTGATAGCCGAGGCCAGGTTAAATGCTGGTGGCGCTTTGCAGCCATTACAGGTATATCGTGATGCAAAAGTGCGTGAACATCTGATCACAGCAAGGGGGGAAAAAACAATGGCCACCGGATTATAATTGAATACAAAGTACATGGACCTGATACCCGTGATAGCCATTTTTGATATCGGCAAAACAAACAAGAAGTTTTTTTTATTCGATGAAAGTTATGAAGTTGTCTATGAAAAATCGACGAAGCTTCCTGAAATAACCGATGAAGATGGATTTCCCTGCGACGATATAAAGGGGATAGAACAATTCGTTACACATTCATTAAGGGAGATTTCCCAAATGCGTGATTTCGACCTGAAAGCAGTCAGTTTTACTGCCTATGGTGCGAGCTTTGTATACATTGATGACAAAGGTAAACCATTGACCCCTTTATATAATTACCTTAAACCTTATCCCGATGAATTGAAAGCGGCTTTTTATAGTAAATATGGCGGGGAAGAATTTTTTTCAATGATCGCTGCATCACCGTTTCTGGGAAGCCTCAATTCCGGCATGCAATTATATCGGTTTAAATATGAACAGCCTCAGCTGTTTGCACAATTGAAATATGCTTTGCACCTTCCGCAGTATTTGAGTTTTTTAGTTAGTGGACAAGCCTTTTCAGATATCACCAGCGTGGGCTGTCACACCAACCTTTGGGACTTTTCAAAAGGTCAGTACCATGAATGGTTGGATAAGGAAAGCGTCATGGAAAAACTTGCGCCGCTTCGTGCAAGTGATCATACAACCGCTGTTTCTTTGGAAGGAGAGCAAATTATGGTTGGCGTTGGGCTTCACGATAGTTCATCTGCATTGATTCCTTATTTCATCAACTATTCTACTTCGTTTGCACTGATATCAACTGGTACATGGTGTATTACATTAAATCCGTTTAATAACTCTCCGCTAACTACCGAAAAATTGGCATCAGATTGTTTATGTTATTTGAGTTATTTCGGTAAACCTGTTAAAGCTTCCCGTCTTTTTTCAGGATATGAGCATGAACAACAGGTGGCTAAAATTGCTGCACATTTTATTGTTGATCCTGATTTTTATAAAACCCTGCAGTTTGACCAGAAAGTTTTGGATGCAGTAAGATTAAAAAATAGTATTAATGAGGGTTTTAGTAATAAAAAAAAGTCGTCACATTCAGATTTTATCGAATTTAGCCCAATAGAGTCATTTGAAAATTCTACGGAAGCCTATTACCAAGTGATGATTGACCTGGTGACTGCACAGGTGAAGTCTTCATTATTAGTACTGGAGGGGACCGAGGTAAATAGAATTTTCGTTGACGGCGGCTTCAGTAGGAGCAGCATTTTTATGAACCTTTTGAGTATCGCTATGCCAACAATGGAAATTTATGCTGCATCGATGTCTGAGGCAACAGCACTTGGCGCAGCACTTGCAATACATGCTTCGTGGAATCGTGCCACTTTCCCGGCAGATCTGATAGAATTGAGAAAATATTCTATTGCTCAAAGTAGTTGATTAAAATATTAGTCCAACTAGTAATTGTCAATCAGGGAGTATTATAGTGGAGACAGTATTTTCACCGGTATTGCATTACAGGGTGGATTGAGTGTTTTTTGAACTTATTGCTCTGAATTCTTGTGGGGATTGACCTGTTTTTGATTTAAAAAGCCGGGAAAAATAATGATCAGAATTAAAACCCAAGCTGAAAGCAATTTGTTTTGTATTCATATGTGTTGAATTTAGTAATTCTTTGGCTTTTTCGATTTTTATGAGAATAAAGTATTCGAGTGGGGCCAAGCCAGTTGTACTTTTAAAGTTTTTCCTGAATTTAGAATAAGTAACTCCTTCATTCCTACAAAAGGATTGAAGATCAAAGTCATGATCAACTTTTTGATTCATAATGAATTTGGCTTTTGATATAAGAGATTGATTTGCTTTGCTTGAGTCGGGGGTTTTCTGAATATTGCAAATCTCTGCCAGTAACTGCAAACAAATACCGCTTGCTGTGCGTTGAAAACCAAATGGTTCTTCGAGTACAAGTTGAACCAGGGTGCTCATTAGATTCATTACAAGTAGATTGGCGCAATTTTCAACAACCGGTTTTTTAATATCAAAAAATAAATCCCTCATAACCAGTTCTACAATAGGGCCGGAAAATCCAATCCAATGTTCAGTCCAACCGGTTGTTTGTGAAGGTTTATATCTATGCCACTCCTGTGGGAACAGAATAATACCATCTCCTGCATTTATATTAATAACTCCTGCGGATTTGCTTTCAAAAATCCCTTTCCCTTTAGAAATTAACACAAAATGATATTCGTGAAGAATCCTGCCAGTTTCCCAAGTGAACATGTGGCTGCCCGGGTGACCTTCAGGTGGATACTTCGTGTTTGGAGGAATAATGCTTTGCCCGATATCATGAACCACAAATCCCCATTTTTTGTCGTTCTCTGAAACCGGAAGGTATTTCTTTAATCTTCTATCTTTTGATATCATTTTGTGCCCTTTTTTTGACAAAATGTGCATTGATATTTGCTGATTATTAGCATTACTTCGTTTCCAGTAAGATAGAAAAAATTAATCAAATAATGATGTGTGTTTTCGTTTACAGGAAGTCTACAGATTATTCCTTACGATTCCAAACATTTATAAGATATATGTATTTTCTTCTAATTGATTTCCATTGATTAGTGGAGACAAATTGCATTATCAACCCGTTGAAAATAGTTTAAGTATGTAATTAATGCCGGCCAACAGTTCGGCGATTGTGAAATTAACCGGAGCTGAAATTAGGAGCAACAGTATAATTGTTTACCAGAAACCAAAATCAAATAGTACTGATTATATCACCAGTTTACTCGCTGGTAAATATGAATTTATCATTAAATAGATTTCTGGTGTATAACTACTTGGTGTTTTCAGCATGTTTAGATGAAAAAATAAGTTTTAAAAAATAAGAACATATTATTTTATTATGAATACAACAATTACCAAAGAGCAAATAGAATCATACAGAACAAATGGATTTCTATTGTTGGAGAATTTTTTAACTGAATCCGAATTGTCTTTTTGGCGTGAAGCAGTTACAGAAGCTATTGAACAGCGTTCTGGAAGAAAAATGCCAGGTAGTGATATTGAAGTTGGCAAAGACGATGGTATTAATAAAGACACTGATTACTTTGCCAAAGTATTTGATCAAATGTTGAACCTGTGGCAAACAAACGATAAGGTAAAACAGATTATGCTTGATAAAAATCTGGGTAAGATAGTAGCTGATTTAGCGGATTGGGAAGGTACAAGGATTTGGCACGATCAGGCACTTGTAAAGCGCCCATGGGCAAATCCAACTTCGTGGCATCTTGATACTCCTTTTTGGTCATTCAGTGACCGGAGTGCACTATCAATTTGGGTTGCTTTGGATGATGCGACACTCGAAAATGGTTGTTTATATTTTATTCCGGGCTCTTATCATACCACTACTTTGGCTAATCCTGGAATTGGAAAGAATATGGATTCCATTTTTGAGTCTTACCCCCAATTCATTAAAACAAAATCTGTGGCAGTTCCAATGAAGGCAGGAAGTTGTTCATTTCACAATGGATTAACAATTCATGGTGCAGGTGCTAATATGACAAATGGCTTCCGACGTGCTATGACGTGTGCCTATATGCCAGATGGAGCAACTTTTAATGGAATAAAAAATATATTAAGCGACGAGCAGGTTTCAAAACTTAAAGTTGGAGACCCTCTTTCCAATGACCTTCAAAATCCATTAATCTATTCCTCTTCCAAAGCAAGCAATCTATGAAACTCTTTGTTCTGTGTCCCCAATGGGGACTTGAACACCTGCCAATTGAAGAATTTTTTCTGAATGTTAAACAAGCAGGTTATGACGGTATTGACACCTGGCTTCCGGAAGAATCAAGCAAAAGAAAAAAGTTCATTAATCTTTTGGATCAATACCAACTTTGCATTGTTAGTCATCAACATCAGGCGAAAGGTAATACAATAGATGAATTTTGCAGGTCGCTGGACTATTATTTAAACCTTTCTCTGGAATGTGATCCGCTTTTAATTAACTCCCATTCCGGGAAGGATTATTTTTCACTTGATGATCAACTAAAAGTAATAGATACGATTGAAGAGTTTTCGAATAGGAATAATATCACTGTTGCCAACGAAACGCATAGGGGCCGAATTGGATTTAGCCCATACAATGCATGGGAAATATTTAAGCGAAGACCTAATATGAAGATAACTGCAGATTTTTCTCACTGGACATGTGTTACCGAAAGCCTCCTGGAAAATTCTGAGGAAATTGTTGAAGAGGCAATTAGAAGAACAAAACATGTGCATGCAAGAGTAGGTTATACACAAGGGCCTCAGGTTCCCGACCCAAGGCTTGCTGAATGGCAGGAGCCTGTAAATTTTTTCCTGTCCATCTGGAAAAGAATCATTGAAAATCAAAAATTAGCTGGTGCAGAATATTTCACCATGACTACTGAGTTTGGTCCACCTCCATACATGTGGACTAAAACTGAAGACAATACTCCTATAAAAAGTCAATGGGAGATAAATTTATTTATGAAGGATTTGTTAATAAACAAGTTTCTTCAAATGTTAGATGTGGAAAGAGTCTGAACTAAAGTGTAGTTAAAGCCCGGATGTTAGAGTGAGTACGAGAAAAGACACAATGAAATCCTGCCGGAACTGGTTTCAGTATTCAAAAAAAGAAGTTAAAACAAAAACGATGCGCATCATATCAGTATTTTTAGCATTGCTTATTGCAAATTCAGCATACTCACAATTGTTGAAACAAAATATAGCAGCAAAAACAGTGATGATTGCCGACAAATCCAATAACCTGCAATTGATAGTTGACTATAACAAGGGTTGTAAAATTACTGCGGTCAACATCAAAGGTAAAAACACAATCTCAGGCCATGGGGTATATACTTCTATTAAAACAGAAGCAAATGTTTTTACTTCCACAGAATCAACAGCAGAGACAAAAATAACGGTTGAAGGTAACAGGCTCGAAGTAAGCAATATCGTATTTGGAGACGATAAAATGAGCGTTTCGGAAACATGGATACTCACGACAGACGGAAAGCAAATTTCCTGGGAAATTAAGCGGCAATACCTGCAAAATGGCGAACTTGATAATATGGCCATACCTGTGTGGAACTTTTCCAGTCTTTCCACATGGAAGGGTGGAATCCTGAATACAGGTGGTATGGTTTGGTGTAAATACCTGGAAAAAAAAGATGATACCTACGGAGTACATACGGATGGGGTAACCTTTTGGGAACCGCTGTCTGGTAATGGGTTTCGGGTTAATGCAAGCTCAGGAACAGCTGAAAATATTGCAAGTTCTTTTAGCCATGGTGCTAACAATGAGTTTGTGTTTACCCAGTATCTTACTCCTTCGGAACTCGGGCAACGCTATTTGTTAAGTCGCTTTGTAAAGAAGAAAAACGATGTATTCGCTCCTTTTGAGGTTAAAAAAGGGATCTCCAATATTTCATTGACACTAAGTTATGTAGACTACAACAAGGAGTACGACAGAGGAATCCTTCCAGGTATTGATGCAATAGCCGTAAGGGAGCTTCTTAATACCACCGGACGTTATGGAGTGATAGACAAAAATATCATGGGCGGCAACGGATGGGTCACCAACTGGAAATGTCTGCACGAGCCACATTTTGCTCAAATAGGTATGGCTGTTAATGATAAAAACTATACCAGGAATTTTTCCTCTACCCTTGATCAGGAGAGGGATCTTGCTATAGAAGACGATGGAAGGGTACTGGCCCGATGGCACGAGAGTCCGGAATTTCCAGGAATAAACAACTTCAACCCTAAAACCGGTTATTACGACGCCCCCTGGGGATACACCATCGATGCACAGACTAGCCAGGTAATCAATACCGCAGAACAATTCCAGCAAAATGGAGATCTCTGCTGGTTAAAATCACATAAACTTTCGTCTGAGAAGGTTCTAAATTGGCTTATTAAAAGGGACATAAACAATAACGGCATTTTCGAAATGCTTAGTAACAATACATTTGAAAACAGATGCAGTGACTGGATTGATTTGGTTTGGGCGAGCTTCGAAAATGCCTTTGTGAACGCTCAGATGTATGAAGCTTTGAATCTGTGGGCTGAATGTGAACTTATTCTGGGAGACAAAGAAAAAGCAAGCTATTACTCTGGAGTGGCCAAGCGGCTTAAAGAGGCCTTTAATAAACCTGTGTCTGAAGGTGGTTTTTGGTCTCCTTCTAAAAAACAGTATATATATTGGAGAGACAAAGATGGTTCCCTGCACGGTGACAATCTGGTAACACCTGTTAACTTCGCAGCCATTGCTTTTGGAATATGCGATGACTCCCTAAGGATAAAAGAAATATTAGATCAAATTGAAGAAAAAACTAAAAAAGAAAATCTCTTTCATTGGCCAATTTGTTTCGAATCGTTCAAACTAACGGAGGGGCACGCATCCGAAAACTGGCCTTTTCCAAATTACGAAAACGGAGATATTTTTCTATCCTGGGGATACATTGGAGTCCGATCATACGCAAAGTATGACAAGGCTATTGCTTTAAAATACATTAAAAATCTACTTCGCCAATACAACAAAGACGGGCTATCATCGCAACGCTATGCTCGTATAACACAGGAAGGTGTTGGTTATGATATTTTGGCTGGAAACGCAACAACAGTTACCGCATTGTACAGCGATATTTATGGCATCACCCCGAAATGGAACAGAATGGGTTTGGAACCCCACATGTTGAGTGAACTCAACGGCACAGAATTCAAGTATACGTTGCGTGACACAGTTTACAACATCAGACTTAGTGAAAATAGTTACCAGATAGCCACAAATAATTTTTCGGTGAAAAGTAACAACAGTTTCGGCGTAAACATGTCTGGCAATACTTTGGGCAATACCTTGCGTTTCTATCCTGGCAATCACAATTTGGACGCATTAAGGATAGCGAGCACATCTTTGGTCCCGATAAACATTGAGGTGAGTAAATGGAATGAAACACTGCATGGCTGGACAGTAAACTCGAAGGGGAACTATCAGATCACATTGGCCGGACTAAAACCAAATTCAAAATACAGTCTTTTGGTGAATGGAACCAGGAAACAATCATTTCATTCAAACGCTGACGGAATAGTTAGTTTTGAATACAATTGTAAAACTCCAACATCTTTTAGTGTAGATATTCTCAACAAAGAATAAAATGCATAATATAATGAAGTAAAAACTTCAAGAGAACCTGTATCAATAACCTTTAAAAGATTATCCGGAATGTCGGGACCAGGTAAGCCGTTTATACTTGTAGGCATCTATCGCAACATATAGAATTACAAAGCTAAGCCGAAAGATGATGATCCGTTTCAGGAAGTATTGACAACATGTACTGATAAGCACGCTAACATTGGCTTCTGGCAATCCTGTTAATTAATCAGAAACAAAAGGCATAACTACGCAGGTTAGCAGTAGCATTTCAGCAAAACATGAACAAAATAGCACCTAAAAAGAACATCAAGCCCTCACTAACATATTTATTTGTTTGTATATGAAAAAAGTAATTTTATTATCCCTTCTTCTATTCGTTTCAGGCCGTCAATTAATGGCACAGGTCTATAAAGCTGAATGGAGTTCAATAGATACACGGCCTATTCCGGGCTGGTTTGAGGATGCAAAATTTGGCATATTTATACATTGGGGAGTTTACTCCGTACCTGCTTATAGACCCTTGGAAAGCGGATTATTTGCCTCCTACTCAGAATGGTATTATGCAAAAGTATTTGATAACCCCAAAAATGGTGGGAAAGACTTTCATGTAAAAAATTACGGAAAAGATTTTGAATATCGTGATTTTGCCCCCATGTTTAGAGCAGAGCTATGGCAACCAGAAAAATGGGCAAAAATGTTTAAAGAAGCCGGAGCGCAATATGTAGTGCTAACTACTAAACATCATGATGGATATTGCCTGTGGCCAACAAAAAGCCCCTATAAGAAAAACTGGAATGCAATGGACATTGGGCCAAAGCGTGATCTGGTTGGTGACCTTTCTGCTGCAGTTCGTAACCAAGGAATGAAGATGGGACTATACTACTCTATTATTGAGTGGGAAAGTTCTAAAACGCATAGGTCCGAAACAGGTTATTATGTACCACTAGATCTGGTTGCCAAATACAAGATACCCGAAGATGAATATGTAGACAAACATTTACTGCCCCAATTGCACGAATTGGTAAACACATATAAACCTTCCCTGTTGTTTTCAGATGGCGGAGAATGGGATGGATCAGAAAATTATTTTAAGACTAAGGAATTCCTCGCCTGGTTGTACAGTGAATCTCCTGTAAAGAATGAGATCGTTGTTAATGACCGTTTTGCTAAGAATATGCCTGGAAACCATGGTGATTATTATTCCAGCGAGTATAGTGATGTTACATTTTCCAAGCATCACCCATGGGAAGAAAGCAGAGGGATTGGAGGGTCATATGGATATAATCGGGCTGAGAATCTTGAAGATTATAGTTCGTCAAAGCAATTGATTACCCAGTTGATAGATATCGTAAGCAGAGGTGGTAATCTATTGCTGAATGTTGGTCCAACTGCAGATGGAAGAATCCCTGTAATAATGCAGGAAAGGCTTAGTGATATCGGAAATTGGCTGAAGGTTAATGGGCAGGCAATTTATGGAACCAGGAAATTAAGTATTCCATTAAAAGAGTCAAATCTCCAAAAACTTTACTTTACTCAAAAGGACAAAAATATTTTTGCATTATTTACGGAATGGCCTAAAGAGACTCTTTCTATTACAATTCCTTCAGATATTAAAATTTCAAATGTTAAACTGCTGGGTGTTGACAAAAAATGTAATTGGAAAAAGAAAAATGGCCAACTCTTGATTTCATTGCCAGACTGTTCTATTAGCGAACTTCCTTCAATTTACGCATGGGTCGTTAAACTTGAAATTGAATGAGAATTATTTATTCTTGGTGAGTTGCGAATTACTCGTGTTGAAATCAAAAATTGGATAATTACATGAGGAAAAGCAATATGCCGAGGACGTCTTTATTTACTAACATGGTATGATAGCTGACATTTTATATACTAGCATTCATTTATCAATCCTATAGGTCAACGCTACAAATAGTATGGCATCAGGAAATATATATAATCATATACATCTTGAAAATCAGTCAGTTACCCCAAAGTATCTGCAGCTTGTAAATTCAATTATAAGAGCAATACATACTCAAAACATCGAAAAAGACTATGTCCTTCCATCAATTAACGATTTAAGCTATGAACTGGACATTGCCAGAGCTACAGTTGAGAAAGCGTATAGGCACCTTAAATCACTTGGTATCATTGTATCGGTTCCCGGTAAAGGATATTTTATTGCAAAGACCGACTTCATACAGACCTACAAAATTTTCCTACTGTTCAACAAACTGAGTGCTCACAAAAAAATTATTTACGATTCTTTGGTGACTACACTGGGTGATAAGGCTGCCATCGATTTTTATATCTATAATAATGATTTCAACACCTTCAAAAAGTTGCTGCTTGATCATAAGGAAGGCTATACGCATTTCGTGATCCTGCCACATTTCATAGATGGTGGTGACACCGCCCATGAACTGATTAATTCACTAAAAGGTGCAAACCTGATCTTACTCGATAAAAAGATCGCTGGAATTACAAGGCAATTTGGTGCCGTATATGAAAATTTTGAAAAAGACATTTTTAATGCCCTGTTTGAAATGATTAAACACCTTGAAAAATATCATACACTTAAAATCATATTTCCTGCAGATTCATATTTCCCCAATGAAATACTGAAAGGCTTTACTTCCTTCTGCAAAGAATACGCGTTTAATTACAAAATAGTTCATGATATTGAGGCTGAGCCTATAAAAGATGGGGAAGCCTATATCAATCTCATGGAGGATGATCTCGTAATCCTTCTCGATAAAATAAATGACTCAAGACTAAAGCCCGGCAACAACATTGGGATCATATCTTATAATGAAACACCACTCAAACGCTTTATACTTAACGGAATTACTACTATATCAACCGATTTTGCAAAAATGGGGGAAACTGCGGCCAGAATGATTCAAAATGATGAGTTAACCCAAGTAGAGATTCCCTTTATTGCACATCTTCGTGCATCATTGTAATATACTTCAGCCTTTACGCGGTACAATGCCACGGTTGTGTATGAAAGTGCTCTCGAAAATGGTGGGGTCAGTATCGGCAGAATTACCACTTTTTCTCTAAAATATATTTACAGATTGTTTTTTAAATAAAATATGTATGAAACGTTTACAAAACATTTGAATGATTTAGATGACCAGCTAAATATTATTTATTTAGAACAAGCCCGATTTGTTTTAAAGTGTTTATAATAAATAATTAGTTAAATGAAATTTAAGCAATATAAAGTTTTAAAAATTCATCCTGCCGACAATGTACTGGTAGCTTTACAGGATTTGAATAAAGATGAAATGATAGGTTTTGATAATAAGAATTTTCAACTAGTTGAGCCTGTTGCAGCAAAGCATAAAATATTCATACACGATATGCAAGAGGGTGAAGCAATAAAAATGTATGGTGTAACAGTTGGTAAAATTGTAGTTGAAAAAGTAAGTGCCGGACAGCGGATGACTATTGATAATACAAAGCATGCAGCAGAACCCTATAAGATCAGGAATATGCAATATGTATGGCAGCCGCCTGATACTTTAAAATTTCAAAATAGAACATTTGATGGTTATCACTGAGCCGATGGCAAAGTTGGAACAGCAAATTACTGGCTATTTATCCCAACCGTATTTTGTGAAAACCGGAATCTGGATGTTATTAAAGAAGCCCTGCACCATACATTGGGGTATGCGGTTACGGATAAGTATAAAATATACGCAGCACAATTACTAGAATTTTATGAAAGCTCAGGCTCTTTCGTTATTGATGAAATTGCAGCTCCGATTACAACTGATGATAAGAAAGTATTTAAAAATATTGACGGTATAAAATATTTAAATCATTCTGGCGGGTGTGGTGGCACAAGGCAGGATGCCGCAACCTTGAGTAAATTATTGGCAGCTTATGCCGACCATGCTAACGTAGCAGGCATTACCATTTTAAGTTTGGGTTGCCAGCATTTACAGGTGGCTAATTTATTGGAGGATACTAAACAGCGTAATTCGCTGTTTGATAAACCACTTTTGGTATTTGATTGTAAATCCCAGCTATACTGACCCCCTCTCGCCATTTCAAATTGACCCCCTAAAAAACGATTTCAAAAAGGTCCTAAAAAAAGCCTGCTAAAGAGGACTAAAAAGTTGATAAAGAACTGCTGTTTGGTAAGATAAAAATAGTGATTAATTTTTGCCCGTTGATTTTATAAAAATGATTCCATTGTGGTGGCTTCTGCTTTTTGTTTTTTTCTTAATGATTCGCCATAAAGTTCTATGCGTATGGATTGATGAACGATTCTGTCCAGTATGGCGTCAGCAAGTGTTTTTTCACCGATTATTTCATGCCATTTTTTTACGGGTACCTGTGCCGTTATAATGGTAGATCTTTTACCATGACGGTCTTCTATGATATCTAAAAGTAAAGCTCTGCTTCCGGCATCGAATGGTTGTACGCCAAAGTCATCGAGTATCAGCGCATCCTGCTTTTCTATTTTAGCAAGTTCTTTTAAGTGTGCACCATCGGCCTTAGCCATTTTTAAATGAGACATCAGTTTTGCTGTGTTGGTATATAAAACTTTATACCCTAACAGGCAGGCTTGCTGGCCCAGGGCAGATGCTAAAAAACTTTTACCTGTTCCGGTACTTCCTGTAATAAAAAGGTCTTCACCTTTTTTGATGAACTCACCCGTTGATAAACGCTGCACCATGTTTTTATCTAATCCACGCTGCCCGGTATAATCCAGTTGTTCAATACTGGCACTGTAGCTGGAAGTGTTTTGATATTCTAATTGTTTTGAGTTATACTTATGATTTTTCCATTGTTGTCGATGTCAACATTGGTGCTTTTTCCCGATTTTACATTTATTTTTTCCCATTTCAAAAAATCCATATAACCAAGGTATTTTTTTGCATTTTCTGATGTTTCTGCAAAAACGGAAACAGAAGCATCGAATTTTGTGGGATTTTTTATTGTCAATTTTGTTGTGTTATCGTTTAGTTTGTTGGTACTAACTTCCACGTGGTCGAAAACATACATTTTGTTCAAATCGGTTTGAATATAAATTCCCGGAATTTCCATTGCCATAAGCATACCGTTAGTTTCGTTCCAGCCATAAGACACATTTGGTAACATACCAATACGTTTGGGCTTTTCGCAATCGCTAAGGGCAATTCTTTCGACCGACGAACCATAATCGTTCGAAACTTTTCCCCAAATATACGACCAGTCTACGCTTCCGGTGCTTACAGTAGGTCTTCCGGGAGTTTCAACGGTTTCGGTATGTGTATGTTGAATTTCTTTAAGTAATTTAGCATACCTTTCATTACCGGTTTCTCTGTATAGTTTAAACAGATAATCACCCGAAGAAGTGCAAATACCGGGTGCCGCATGTTTGTTCTGAACACTTGCCCATACTGCTCCGGCTGCATAAACATCTAATTTCCCTAAATCGCTTTCTCTTGGAAACTGATAGTTATACGATAAAGTCCAGGTTTCGCAAAGTGCTTCTACAACTTTTGCTTTTTCCAACCAAGCTTTGTCGCCTGTGGCATAATAAAGAGCCATGATACTTTCTAATAAACCATAAGCTGAGTCGGCATCGGCGTCTTGCGATGTGTCGCCCGAATGACCGCCTGTTAAACCCAGTTTTACCACATCTCTTTGGTAATAATAATTTGTAGCATCTTTTGCAACAGTTAAAAATTCGGGTTCGTTAAAATATTTTGATGCCAACGCCAAACCGGCGCCCGCCATTGCTGCCGATGTGGAATTATATATTGCAATTTCTCCGGTTTTAGGATTAATATACTGACCAAATTCTCCGTATTTTTTCCAGGTTTTTACCATTGCCTGTGCCAATCGTTTTACGGCAATCTCCCATTCGGGTTTGAGCATTTTCTCATGTCCAAGTTCTTTTAATAATAAAAAGTGTTTGATGAACCAAAATAAGGCATCAGTATTTTTGCGTGTTAATGTAACAATTTCGCCTAAATTTTCGCGATTGTATTCGGTTTTAGGAACTCCTTTTTTCATATCAAAATATCCGTAGAAATATCCACTTTTCCCCTGCATATTTCTAACCACAAAATCCACTGTTTCGCAACCGCGTTTAACGTGAAAATTATCGTTAAGGTTAATCATTGAATATGAGCTTATCATACCCGAAACCCAACACAACTGAAATTCGTTACTGAAATCGCTATGATAAACATTTCCGTATTTGCTTTCACGCCAGCGGTTTTTATCGGTTGTTTTTGCCGAAAAATCGTAAATTGCACTCATTGGTGTGAGGTTTCGTTGAATCGATTCGCCGGTTAGCAATTTTCTTAAATCCTGAAATTTTAAAAGAAATTCGGGAATATTCGGGCAATCGAAAGAGGTTATTATAAAACGCATCTCTACTTCGTCGCCGGTTTTCCAATCGGCTGCGATATCTTTGCTTTTCCGGAAACCTCCAAATTCACAAATTTCCTTACGTACACAGGGCGAAGTTACAGTAAATGAACCATTTGTTTTTTCAGCGTTTTCATCAATTACATATCCAAGGTTTCCAAACTGTGTTTTTTGTTCGGTAAGCAACACAAAAGCCTTTTTTAAGTTTGGTGAGAAAAAAGTCATTGCAGGTGTAGAGCAATAGCCGGTTTGAAGTTCCATTTGCGAAGCGGTGTTATTTTGCGAAAGTCGTGGATTGTCCGAAAACATTAATTCGCTTTTAGGGTTATAAAAAGCATCTTCTGGATATTGAGGGCAATAACCACCATCAATTGCCCGAAACCTGTTTCCATTGTAAACTATTGCAGGTACTAAAACATAATTATCTTTACTCCATTGGCTAAAATTAAATTTTACAGCCACACCGGTTTGCGGCATTTGTCCTTTTTCCAATCGAAATTTAATTTTCAGTTCCATTTTATCGGAATTTTCAATCGGTTTCTGTTCTATTTCAACCTTAAACTGACTGTTTCCAATTTTTAAATCCGCATTTTTGCCATTTGCAATGTAGCAACTGTCTTTTTGTTTTATCAAAGTGCTGTCGTATTGCCATACCTGGAAGGAAATATTTCCTTTAAAATCCTTTAAAATATTATCTATTTCCGGTGAAGGATTTTTTACAGTGTTTTGTGCGCACGAAAAGCACATGACTGCAATAATTGAAAGTAATAGTGATGTTTTTTTCATAAAACTATATTTATTACATTTAAATTTTTTGATAATTGCTTTGACTGAATCTACTTTCTTAAATAATCAACCAACACATCTCTTTTCCTAAAAGAAACATTTAGTTCTATCCCATTTTTGAGGATTAGTTTTCCTTCTTTGTTCATATAATTTGTTACATAAGTTATGTTTACCAATGTACTTTTGTGAACTCTTAAAAATCCAGATTTACAAAGAATTTCGTCATAGTTTTTTAGGGTTTGAGAAACCAAAATTTCTTTACCTGTAGCCAAAACAAAACGGGTATAATTTTTCTCGGCAGAACAATATACTTAAACGCAAGGTCCTGCAAAACTTCGATTACTTCCTGATCATCCTTTGATGACCGGTAATAGTACTTCGATCTCTGTAACAATACTAGCTTACAGGCCCTACTCACGGGTATCTTTCTCTCAATAACAATCTCCTCGGTTAATTGCCTTTTGGTGGCCGGGCCCAGCCTTTTTTTGTGAACAGATCCTTTAAGATCTCGTTGTCCATTGCCAGGTTTGCATACATGCGCTTGAGCCTGGCATTCTCTTCTTCCAGTTCCTTCATCCGATTTGTATCTAACGCCCCCATGCTGCTGCACTTGCTCTTCCAGTTGTAGAACGTGGGTTCTGAAATCGCGTGTTCCCGGAAGATCTCTTTCACGCTGTGGCCAGCTTCCTGCTGCTTTATAATCGCAACAATCTGTATCTCTGTAAACCTTGTTTTTTTTATGACGCCTTGTTTAAAATTTAGCGATTAACTCTAATTTTAAACCGTCTGAATTTTAGGGACACTTACAATGAACTTACCTGCGTCGGTACTTTATAGTATCGCCCGAACTTTTTTAACATATCTGCACAACCTCAATCTCCAGCAATTTTGCCAACTTATTTATTTTAGAAGCTATATGCCCAACACCCACTGCACAATGATGTGCAGGGCCATTACTGTTCCAGTCGTTTACAAACTTTCTAGCACCAATACTGAACTTATAGCGGCTGTTGGTATTGCCTATTTCAAGTATGGTGCCAGGTACTGATTCTCCTTCTGCCACCAGCAGAAGCAATTTGCCATCATGGGTTTCTACTACAGACAATAAGGTGACTGGTCCATGCTTCACAGCCATTTCAACAGATAGTCCATTTCCTACTTTACCGTGATATACTTGTAATGGTTTTACTTTTGTTTTTCCCTCTGCAATTTTTAAATGTCCAGGGCCATCATGCCCCATGAGCACTACATCAGCTGCAAAATCCATGGCATAGTATTCTGTGAAGGAACCACCCACACCAAACAAATCCATTATTTTCATAGCCTGTGCGTTCTTTATTTCATATTCGCCTGCCACAGGAATATTTTTTGCAGTGAGCAAGGAAGTGCCGAGTATGATTGAACTCATGGTATCTTCATTTTCTGCATTGCCGCTTCCCTTGTAGTAATAGGCCATTGATCCAAGGTTGTATTGCGCCACCATCCTGTCCAACGCAACAGAAGTACGGGCTGCCCTTTGCAGTTCTTCCAATGTGCAGTCGGGCTGCACATCAAATTGTGTCTGAAATTCGATTACTTTATTTTTTATCTCTTCATGAGTTACTTCTTTTCGTAGGGCAGACAATTCATCCACTTCCAAAATTTCTATATGCCCGCCAAATGTTGCAATCTGCCTGGTGAGGTCAGTATAAATATCCAGCATGCCGGAATAGTAATGACCCATTGCACCCATGCAGTTATGCGACATGGTATTGGCAACTTTAGCCGCCTCAATCCATTCACTAATTTCATCCCAGCACTCAGTATCATTGTGCAGCATACCTGTTATCTGATGAAATTTAATGCCTGAACGTTTAAAAACATTTGCAATCTCCGGCACAGGGCATGCAGAACAATAAGCCAGCCATTCGCCTGTCATTTTTGTGCGATCGGTCATTGCATTAAAGCTTGTGTAGTCAATCGCTGATTCGGGTGAAAGATTTAAAATGATGACCGGCACTTTTGCCCTTTGCACAACAGGCAATACGGTGGATGATAACGCATACGTGGTAACGTGAAGAAAGATAATGTCCACATCTGCTTTTCGAAAATCATGACCAGCATTAATTGCTTTTTGAGAGTTATCTATAAGACCAAGGTTTACTACTTCGCAGTCGTAGTTTTCAAATTTATCTGCAACCACCTGGATGTAACCCTGCAGCCTTTTTTCAAGCCCTTCAAATTGTTCCCAATAAGCCTCCAGGCCGATACCAAATAACCCGACTTTTAATTTTTGATATTGATTCATCTTTATTTTTTCTAAAACATTATTTTTAAATTCGCTGATGTTGTTGAATTTTATATCTATTAATCCCACTTCCATATCGGCCGCTATTATCTTAATCGTAATAGATTGTAATTTCCTGATTGCATCAAGAGGCCGTGAATAAAATTTAGCATAGTCCGTAAACTTCATTCTCACATGCAAAAGCGCTGCATCAAAATATCTCTATAATGCATCCATACCCTTTTCAACAGTCGAAGATATTTTATTATCCCTCTATCTTTTGATATCAATTTGTGATGTGTTTTTGACAAAATGTGCATTGATATTTGGTGAACATTTGCATTACTTAGTTACCAATAAAATAGAAAGAATAAATCAAATAATGTTGTGTGCTTCTGTTTACAAGAAGTTTACAGATTTGTAAGCTTCCCCTAAAACTGAGCGATCAAGGTGTCAAAGAACATTTATTTAATCAATTTGAAATGTGGTAGTTTAAGCGAGACGCTGGTAACATCTTTGTATAAAATAAATTCAATAATGCAAAGTTGAGTTTAATATTTTTTCATTAGCGCATGACAGCACATAACAGTTGAAGTTTTTTACAGATTTATTTTGGCTATAAATTATCACTTACCAAAACTTGCTGTATGACAAAAAAATTACCTGGGTTACCCCGGATTTTCTTTTTTTTAGTTTGTATTCTTCTTGTGGTTGAATTTTCATACGGGCAGGCGGGTGCAATATCAATTACCGGAGTAGTTGTTGATGAAAATGGCAAACCGCTGCCCGGAGCAAGTGTTTCCGTTAAAGGAACTAAGATCGCAACATTTTCCGATGCCCAGGGTGTGTTCACCATACGAGTTAATAACAGTAAAGATGTTTTATTGGTATCCTATCTTAGTTATGCTGAACAGGAGATAGTTGTTGAAAAAAATACAAATATTAGGGTGACAATGAGTACAAGATCTCAATCACTTAATTCAATTGTTGTTACTGGTTATGGTACACAGGCAAAACGAAAGGTAACGGGTGCAATCGGCTCAGTAACTGCATCAGAGATTACTGAAGTTCCTGTTGTTGGTTTAGATCAGGCATTATCAGGTAGGTTAGCTGGTGTTCAGGTAACCCAAAATTCTGGACAGCCTGGCGGTAGTGTTTCCGTGAGGATAAGAGGTATCGGCTCTGTTAATGCCGGTAATGAACCACTTTATGTAGTAGATGGTATTCCCCTATCTGTGAATATTAATTCAATTAATCCTAATGATATTGAAAGAATCGACGTTCTAAAAGATGCGGCATCTTCAGCAATTTATGGCTCAAGGGCTTCAAATGGCGTTGTTCTGGTTACTACGAAGAGAGGTAAACTGGGAAAAATGGTGGTTAATTTTGATGCATTTGTTGGAACTCAAAGCGCAGCAAAGAAAATTGACCTGATGAATGGTCCGGAATTTGCTAAACTTGCCAATCAAAATTTGGCAGCTGCAGGTGTTACCACTAACCCTGCGTGGGCCAATCCATCATCAGTGCCTTCCTATGACTGGCAAGATGGAATATTTAGAACCTCACCTATACAGAGCTATAATGTTTCAATTTCTAGTGGAAGCGAAAGATCTAGAAATTTTTTCTCACTTGGATATTTTAACCAGTCCGGAATTATTGTTGGTAGTGATTATGAGAGATTCAGTGCAAGGTGGAATACAGAATATGATATCAGTTCCAGGGTAAAAGTAGGAGGGAACGTAAATATGGCTTACGAACTCAGAGGAACAGACCCAACTTCAGGCGCGTTCGGTAACCCAATTCTTACAGCATGGCAACAATCGCCGACCAACCCAATTTTTGCAGATAAGGAAGGCGTTATTGATGATACTTATTATGGTTGGCAGGGTTATTCATTTGTTCGTAATACTACTAATATCAATCATTATCCAAGTGGAATTAGTAATGTTGTTCACACTTATGACAAGTATCTTGATAATAAGAGGAATAATTTACAGATTATGTCTTCTGTTTTTGCTGACATTGAAATAATTAAGAATTTGAAATTCAGAACTTCTTTTAATTATTCAAGAGATAATGGATTTGGTACTTCCAGTATTCCAGCTGCTCCTAGTCAGATTTTGGGAATGGGTGTTTATCAGCAGCCTTATAGTAGATTTGGTGAATTATGGTCTAGTTCAGACCAATGGAACTGGGTCAATACATTGTCTTATTCAAAGTCTATTGGGGAACATAATTTTACATTGGTAGCAGGTACAGACGCCCTCGAATCAACTATCAGAGGGGTTAATGTAAATGTTACAAATGTACCTATGGATCAACTTAGTATTGATGCTTCACAAGTAGCCGGAAGAGTTGTTACTGGATCGCCTATAGAATCTTCTCTTGTATCGTATGTTGGAAGACTTACCTATGATTTTGCCGGTAAGTACCTACTAACTGCAAATTTCAGACGAGATGGATCTTCGAAATTTGGTCCAGGTAATACTTATGGAAATTTCCCATCTGCGTCTGTGGGTTGGAGAATTTCAGAGGAAAAGTTTATGAAGTCTGTAAAGTTCATAAATGAATTGAAGTTAAGGGGTAGTTATGGAGTAGTGGGTAATCAAAATATTGGGAATTTTAAGTTTCTCAATACCTATTCTAATGCTGGTGGCTTTTTCGGATATACCATAAATGGAGAATTCAGGCCGGGATTATTTCCTAATAATGTTGGCGATCCTAACATCAGGTGGGAAAAGTCGATCCAAACTAATATTGGTTTAGATGCTGCTTTGTTAAATAATAAAATAACTTTTACCGCAGATTATTACATTAAAACGCAGGAAGATTTGTTAGGGGCTATTCCTGTTCCTGCGTATACCGGTATTTTTGGTGCCAGCATTTTCAGAAATGGCTTTTCAATGGAAAATAAAGGCCTTGAACTTACCATTGGTTACCATGATAAAATTGGCGAATTGAATTTTTCAATTAATGGTAATATTTCAACAATAAAAAATAGAGTCACTCAGTTGACAGGTAGTGCTGGTAGCAGTATTATACAATCTATTTCTCCAAGTGCTACTTCTACTTATAATGACGGTAATTCACAAACCCGTACGTATGTAGGTGAAACGGTAGGACAGTTTTGGGGATATGTTACAGATGGTATTTTCCAGAATGATGCTGAAGTTGCGTCAAGTGGAATGGCGGGTGTCAGCCCTGGTGACAGAAGGTATAAAGATCTTAATAAAGACGGCAAAATTAATGATCTTGACAGAACTTCACTTGGGCACGGCCTTCCTGGATATACTTACGGATTTAGCATGAATCTTGAGTATAAAGGTTTTGATCTGTCAGCATTGTTTGTAGGTCAGGGCGATGCTAAAATTGCTAATACTAATAAGTTCTATTATTATAAT
>Ga0209391_10000338_pt1 | contig 21214 bp, 31 predicted proteins | sample PPLLak3March2015_FD_187246 | JGI IMG/M metagenome (GOLD analysis project Ga0209391, IMG submission 187246) | Freshwater sediment microbial communities from Prairie Pothole Lake near Jamestown, North Dakota, USA - PPLs Lake P7 Core (1) Depth... | ecosystem: Environmental > Aquatic > Freshwater >...
AAGCTGAAGCTCTGGTCGAAGCCGACCTCGGCGATCAGCTCCATCGTCGCCTCGAAGTCGCGCTCGGTCTCGCCCGGGAAGCCGACGATGAAATCCGACGAAACGCACAGATCCGGACGGACCTCGCGCAGGCGGCGGATCTTCTGCTTGTACTCGAGCACCGTGTGGCCGCGCTTCATCAGCGCGAGCATGCGGTCGGAACCGCTCTGCACGGGCAGGTGCAGGAAATTCGCGAGCTTCGGCACGTCGCGATAGGCCTCGACCAGGCTGTCGCGGAATTCGACCGGATGCGAAGTCGTGAAACGGATGCGCTCGACGCCGGGCACCTCCGCGACGAAATAGATCAGCGCCGCGAGGTCGGCGTGCCCGGTGCCCTCGAGCGCGCCGCGGTACGCGTTTACGTTCTGGCCAAGCAGCACGATTTCGCTGACGCCCTGCGCCGCGAGACCGCGGATCTCGTCCATCACCTGCTCGACGGGACGGCTCACTTCCTCGCCGCGCGTGTACGGCACGACGCAGAACGTGCAGTACTTGCTGCAGCCTTCCATGATCGAGACGAACGCCGTGGCGCCCGCCGCGCGCGGCTCGGGCAGGCGATCGAATTTCTCGATCTCCGGAAAGCTCACGTCCACGACCGGGCGCCCGGCGGCCTGCACGCGCTGGATCATCTCGGGCAGCCGGTGCAGGGTCTGCGGGCCGAACACCAGGTCCACGAACGGCGCGCGCGCGGTGATGCCCTCGCCCTCCTGGCTCGCAACACAGCCGCCCACGCCGATGATCACGCCGGGCCGCTCGAGCTTGAGCACGCGCCACCGGCCGAGCAGCGAGAAGACTTTTTCCTGCGCCTTCTCGCGCACGGAGCACGTATTGAGCAGCAGCAGGTCGGCCGCGGCCGGGTCGTCCGTCGGCTCATAGCCGCCCGACTCGCGCAGCACGTCCGCCATCCGGGCGGAGTCGTACTCGTTCATCTGGCAGCCGTGGGTGCGGACGTGGACGCGCGGCATCGACGGGGCCGGTCAGAACGGGATGTCGTCGTCGAACGCGTCGTCGCGGGCCGGGGCTGCGGGCGCGCGCTCACCGCCACCACTCGCGGTGCGCGGTTCCGCGCGCGACTCGGTGCCGGCACCGCCGCCGGCACGGCTGCCGAGCATCTGCATCTCGTTGGCGATGATCTCGGTCGTGTAGCGGTCCTTGCCTTCCTTGTCCTGCCACTTGCGGGTGCGGATGCGGCCCTCCACGTACACCTGCGAGCCCTTGCGCAGGTACTCGGCGGCGATTTCGGCCAGCCGGTCGTACATGACGATGTTGTGCCACTCGGTCTGCTCGCGCTGCTCGCCGGTCTGCTTGTCCTTCCAGCTCTCCGAGGTGGCGATGCTGAAGTTCGTGACGGCCTTGCCGCTCGGCATGTAGCGCGTCTCCGGGTCCTTGCCGAGGTTGCCGACCAGGATGACTTTGTTGATTCCGCGTGCCATGGCACCTACCCGCGTGTAAAGGAATGGAATTTTACGGCACCGGGGCGCCCGGGCGTAATCGTCGAATCAGGCGCGTTCGCGCTGAAATGCGGTCGTTCGCCCGCTGAGCCCGGCAATCCCCGCCCAGGCGACGCCGAGGACCGCGCCGCCCCAGAATACCCCGGGCAGCCCGAACCGTCCGAGCAGCACGCCGCCGAGGGCTCCGCCGGCAAAGGCGCCGAGAAACTGGGCCGTCGCGAAAATGCCGAGCGCGGCACCCCGCTCGGTGCTCGAGGCGGCCAGGGTCAGCAGCGCCGGCAGACGGGCTTCGAGGTAATTGAACGCCGCGAAGAACAGCGTCAACGCGCCGAGGAACATCCACAGGCTGCCGTGCCAGCGGCCGAGGGCGGCCTGGGACACGGCCGCCAGCAGGACGGCGAGCAGCAGCAGCGTCGGGCCGACCTTGGTGCGCTCCGTGGCCATGATCAACGGGATCGTGCCCGCCAGCGACGCCACGAACACGCCAAGGTAGACCTTCCAGTGCCCGGCCGAGGCGAGCCCGAGGTCGGTGACGAGCACCGGCGGCACTGCGATGAACGTGGCCGTGATCAGGAAATGCAGCGCGAACATGCCGGCATACAACGGCGCCAGCGAGGGGCGCACCAGCAGCTCGAGCAGCACCGAAAGCGACGGCGCGTCCGATCTGGCCCCGCGTAACGGCTCGTCGGGAACGGCGAACCTGAGCAGCACCAGGCCCGCGGCCGCCATCAGCAGCATCATCACGAAGATGCCGGGCACACCCACGATCGCTTCGAGGACCGGGCCGAGCACCAGCGACAGCACGAACGACAGCCCGATGCTGATGCCGACGAAGGCCATGGCGCGCGTCCGCACCTCGGGACGCGTCAGGTCCGCGAGCAGCGCGCTCACGGCCGCCGAAACCGCTCCGGCGCCCTGCACGCAGCGCGCGACGATCAACCAGGCCATCGAGCTCGAAAGCGCGCCGATCAGTGATCCCAGCGCAAACAACAGCAGCCCGATCGTGATCACCGGCTTGCGCCCGAGGCGGTCGGACCAGCGCCCGAACGGGATCTGCAGCAGCGCCTGAGTCAGGCCGTACGCGCCCATCGCCAGGCCGAGCAGCAGCGGCGAGTAGTCCGGCAGCCCGCGGGCATAGAGCGCCAGCACCGGCAGCATCAGGAACAGGCCGAACATGCGCGTCGCGTAGATCGCGGCGAGCGCGCCGACGGACCGGCGCTCCTGCGGCGAGAGCGCCGGCTTGGTTGTGGATTCCTGGGTTCGGATTGGCTTTGCCTCGAAAGCAGGGCCTATATTAGCAGGCTGGCCCCGGCCGCCCGAACCTGGACTTCAGCGATGGACGTGATTCGTATCCGCGGTGCGCGCACGCACAACCTCCGAGGCGTCGACCTGGACCTGCCTCGCGACCGGCTGATCGTGATCACGGGCCTCTCCGGATCGGGCAAGTCCTCGCTGGCGTTCGACACGATCTACGCCGAGGGCCAGCGCCGCTACGTCGAGTCGCTCTCGGCATATGCCCGGCAGTTCCTGTCCGTGATGGAAAAGCCCGACGTCGACCACATCGAGGGCCTGTCCCCGGCGATCGCGATCGAGCAGAAGGCGACGTCGCACAACCCGCGCTCGACGGTCGGCACGGTCACCGAGATCTACGACTACCTGCGCGTGCTGTACGCGCGCGCCGGCGTGCCGCGCTGCCCGGAGCATGGCCAGGACCTCGCGGCGCAGACGGTCAGCCAGATGGTGGACCAGGTGCTGGCGCTGCCTGAGGGCTCGGCCGTGCTGCTGCTCGCCCCGATCGTGCAGGACCGCAAGGGCGAGCACGCCGAGTCGTTCGAGCACCTGAAGGCCCAGGGCTTCGTGCGCGCCTACGTCGACGGCAGGCTCATCGAACTCGACGCGCCGCCGCGCCTCGACCCGCACCGCCGGCACTCCGTCGACGCGGTCGTCGACCGTCTGCGAGTGCGGCCGGACGCCGCACAGCGGCTCGCGGAATCCTTCGAGACGGCGCTTGCGCTGTCCCAGGGCGTGGCGCGGATCGCGTTCCAGGACGAGCCGGAGCGCGAACCGTTGCTGTTCTCGAACCGCTACGCCTGCTCGGCCTGCGGCTACAGCCTCGTGGAACTCGAGCCGCGGCTGTTCTCGTTCAACAATCCGGCCGGCGCCTGTGGCACCTGCAGCGGACTGGGCGTCCAGGAGTACTTCGATCCGGGGCGGGTCGTCGTCAACCCGGCACTGTCGCTCGCCGGGGGCGCGGTGCGCGGCTGGGATCGCCGTAACGCCTACTATTTCCAGCTGATCCAGTCGCTCGCGAAGCACTACCGCTTCGACATCGAGACCCCGTGGGGCGACCTCCCCGAGGTGATCCGGCACGTGCTGCTGTGGGGCAGCGGCGACGAGCGCATCGAGTTCCGCTACGTCGACTCGCGCGGCAGCAGCACGCGACGCAGCCATGCCTGGGAAGGCATCCTGCCGAACCTCGAGCGCCGCTACCGCGAGACCGAGTCGCCGACGGTGCGCGAGGAACTCGGCAAGTATCGCGGCACCCGGACCTGCGCCGACTGCGGCGGCAGCCGGCTGAACCAGGCGGCGCGCAACGTCTACGTCGGCGGGCACGCACTGCCTCAAGTCGCCGCGTTGCCGATCGCCGAGACGCTGCGCTATTTCGGCGAGCTGCGGGTGGAGGGCTGGCGCGGCGAGATCGCGGGGCGGCTCGTGCGCGAGATCACCGACCGCCTGCGGTTCCTGGTCGACGTGGGTCTCGACTACCTGTCGCTCGACCGCAGCGCCGAGACGCTCTCCGGCGGCGAAGCGCAGCGCATCCGGCTCGCGAGCCAGATCGGCTCGGGGCTCGTGGGCGTGATGTACATCCTCGACGAACCCTCGATCGGCCTGCACCAGCGCGACAACCAGCGCCTGCTCGACACGCTGACGCGACTGCGCGACCTCGGCAACACGGTGCTGGTCGTCGAGCACGACGAGGAAGCGATCCGCCAGGCGGATCACGTCGTGGATCTCGGTCCCGGCGCGGGCGTCCACGGCGGGCTCGTCGTCGCGCAGGGCACGCCCGCCGAAATCGAGGCGGCGCCGGAGTCACTGACCGGCCAGTACCTGAGCGGCCGTCGACGCATCGCGGTCCCGGAGGTCCGCACGCCGGCGCAGCCCGGACGCGCGCTGCGCATCGTCGGCGCGACCGGCAACAACCTGCGCGACGTCACCGTCGAGGTGCCGCTCGGCCTGCTGACCTGCGTCACCGGGGTCTCCGGGTCGGGCAAGTCCACGCTGGTCGTCGACACCCTCTTCCGCCATGCGGCCGCCGCAGTGCAGGACTCCTCCGGCGCGGCCGCGCCCTGCACCGCGGTCGAAGGCCTCGACCAGGTGGACCGCGTCATCGACATCGACCAGAGCCCGATTGGCCGTACGCCGCGTTCCAACCCGGCGACCTACACGGGACTGTTCGGCCCGATCCGCGAACTTTTCGCCGAGGTGCCCGAAGCGCGCGCGCGCGGCTATGACCCGGGCCGCTTCAGCTTCAATGTGCGCGGCGGCCGCTGCGAGTCCTGCGAGGGCGACGGCGTCATCAAGGTCGAAATGCACTTCCTGCCCGACGCTTACGTGACCTGCGACGCCTGCCGGGGCATGCGCTACAACCGCGAGACGCTCGAGATCCGCTACAAGGGTCGCAACATCCACGAAGTGCTGGCGATGACGATCGAGGACGCCGCGGTCTTCTTCCGCAACGTGCCGGCGCTGCAGCCAAAGCTGAAGACGCTGCTCGACGTCGGGCTCTCGTACGTGCGCCTCGGCCAGATCGCGACGACGCTGTCGGGCGGCGAGGCGCAGCGCGTCAAGCTCGCCCGCGAGCTCGCCAAGCGCGCCACCGGGCGCACTCTGTACATCCTCGACGAGCCGACGACGGGCCTGCATTTCCACGACATTGAGCAGCTGCTGGCCGTGCTGCTGCGGCTGCGCAACGAGGGCAATACGATCGTCGTGATCGAGCACAACCTCGACGTGATCAAGTCCGCGGACTGGGTGATCGACCTCGGGCCCGAGGGTGGCCACGGCGGCGGCCGCCTGGTCGCGGCGGGAACGCCCGAGCAGATCGCGCGCGAACCGTCGTCGCACACCGGCCGGTATCTGGCGCGTGTGCTCGCCGCGGCCGCGGCGCCCGCCAGGGGCCGCCGCTCCGCCTGATGCGGTGAGTCAGTCTCGCGGGGCGCTGGAGGCGGCTCGCGGGTCCGTGCGGAAGCGGTGGCAGACCTCGCCGGCGATGCGGCTCTCGGTGTAGCGGCCCTGCGTCTGCTGGCCGATCACGCGCCGCCAGAAACCGAGCGCGGCGCGGTTGTACTCGTCCTCGAGCACTTCCCATTCGCCGCTGAAGCGGCTGAACAGCAGTGCAGCGGCGCTCGCGCCCACGCCACGGCGGCGGGCACTGGCGATCACGAAGAACTCGGCCATGCGGTAATCGGCCGTGCGACGCGGGAATTCGGCCGGGCGTGCGACGAGCGCAAAGCCGGCGCGCGTGCCGCCGGAGACAATCACGAAGGGGTGGGCGCTGGAATCGTTGAACCACGCCGCGAGGAACTCGTCTTCGCGGCTCGGCCATTCGCCCAGCGCGGGGAACAGGCCGGACTTGGAGGCGGAGAGTTCGGAGAGATAGTCACGGTAGACCGCGCGGATCCAGTCGCGGTCTTCAGCGGAATCGCGCGCGTCTCGCACGGTGACGGTCACGACGGAGCCAGCCTCCAGCTAGCGCGACCGGGGCGAAGGCCTGGAGTGCCAGCGCTCCAAGCAAAGACGGGCGGGCCCCGGTCGGAACCCGCCCGTCTCATTCAGCTCAGGCTGGTCGCCAGATTACTTGGCGGCTTCCTGCACGGCCTGGCCGGCGTCCTGCACGGCCTCGCCAGCGGTCTCGACGGCCTCGCCAGCAGCCTCGACGGCGTCGCTGGCGGTCTCGGCAGCTGCAGCGCCAGCGGCGTCGACGGCCTCGCCAGTGGCGTCCACGGCCGCGGCAGCGGCGTCGGCAGCTTCGCTCGCGGCGGCAGCGGCGGCGTCGGCAGCTTCGCCAGCGGCAGCAGCGGCGTCAGCGGCGGCTTCCTGCGTGGCCTGCACGGCCTCTTCCTTCTTCGCGCAGCCGGCCAGGACGAGGGCGGCCAGGGCGGCGGCAAGTGCGATCTTCGTGTTCATGCGATGTACCCCAAAATGATAAAAAAGACGGAACTCCAGCCAATCTGTCGTGAGCGGGGCTTGCGCGTTCCGTCACGGTGATCGTGCATGGGTAATTCTAGGGCGTGCCGCCGGCGCCGGAACGCCCGCAACTGTCTCTGAATGGCGACAAGGACCGCCCTGCCGCAAGATGTCGCCTTCCCCAGCGGTTTCCGGATGCAATCCAATGCCAGATCACACCGACAGCCTGTTCCCCGCCCACCTGGCCGAACTGCGTCGCCGCGCCGATGCGGCGCTCGAAGCAGGCGAATTCGCGGCGCTGGTCATCTACTCGGGTCGCCCGCGCCATGCGTTCCAGGACGACCGTCCCTACCCGTTCGCGGTCAACCCGCACTTCAAGCACTGGGTGCCGATCACCGACGCGCCGGATTGCTTCGTCGCGTATGCGCCGGGCCATCGACCGCGGCTCTGCTTTCACCAGCCCGCGGATTACTGGCACCGCCCGCCCGCGTTGCCCGAGGGGGACTGGCAACGCGAGTTCGACATCTCGATCGTGCGCGAGCCGGGCGCAGCGCGCGAGGTGATCTCGCCGGACCTGCGCTCGACGGCCTTCGTCGGCGAGTGGCAACCGGAGTTCGAGCCGTGGGGCTTCGGCGCCGTCAATCCCGCCGCCGTGCTCGCGCACCTGCATTTCCAGCGCGCGGTGAAGACGCCGTACGAGCTCGAGTGCATGCGCCGCGCGTCGGTCATCGCGGCGCGCGGGCACGTCGCCGCGCGGGACGCGTTCCTGGCCGGAGCGTCCGAATTCGAGGTTCACCTCGCGTATTGCGCGGCGTCCGGCCAGCGCGAGAACGACCTGCCGTACGGCAACATCATCGCGTTCGACGCGGGCGCGGCGGTGCTGCACTACCAGCATCTCGAGCACCGCCGCGACGTACCGCGGCGCTCCTTCCTGATCGACGCAGGGGCACAGTTCCGCGGCTATGCCTCGGACATCACGCGGACCTGGTCGGCGGGCGACGCGGAGTTCGCCGCACTCGTGTCCGCAATGGACAAGCTGCAACGCGTACTCGCCGGCGGCATTCGCGCCGGCCGCGACTATCGCGACGTGCACCTCGAGGCGCACCGTGCGATCGGCCAGTTGCTCGGTGACGCCGGCATCGTCCGCTGCGACGCCGACACGGCGGCCGCGGAAGGCGTCACGAGCGTGTTCTTCCCGCACGGCATCGGCCACCTGCTCGGCCTGCAGGTACACGACGTCGCGGGCCTCGCGGCCAGCGCCGCCGGGAGCGAGATCCCTCGGCCGGCGGGTCACCCGTTCCTGCGCCTCACGCGCGTGCTCGAGGCCGGGTTCGTCGTGACCGTCGAGCCCGGCCTCTACTTCATCGACCTGCTGCTCGAAGCCGCGCGCGCCGACGACCGCGCCCGCCACATCGACTGGAATGCCGTCGAGCGGCTGAAGCCGTTCGGCGGCATCCGGATCGAGGACGATGTCGTCTGTACGACGGGCGCCCCCGAGAACCTGACGCGCGACGCGTTCGCGGCGCTCAGCCCTTCTTGAGCAGGTCGCGGATCTCGGTCAGCAGCACGACATCGGCTGGCGGCGCAGCCGGCGCGGCCGGCGGCGGAGGCGTCTTCAGCCTGTTGATCGCCTTGACTGCCATGAAAATCGCAGTGGCGATGATCAGGAAATCAAAGGCGGACTGCAGGAATGCGCCGTACTTGAGCAGCACCGGCTCGCCCTTCGGGCTCAGCCCCAAGTCGAACGCGAGGTCGCTGAAATTCACGCCGCCCACGATCTTGCCGAGCAGCGGCATCACGACGTCGCCGACGAACGACGAGACGATCTTGCCGAACGCCCCGCCGATCACGACGCCGACCGCCATGTCGACGACGTTGCCCTTCATCGCGAATTCCTTGAATTCCTGCATCACGCTCATCTGGTTTCTCCCGGGGTGACGGACGAATCGGTCTGCGGCCTCAGGCCGCGCACACGCCTGCGCCGACGATCAGTGACGAGGCAAAAAAAGAAGCCGGGAACACCCGGCTTCTCTTCGGTCTGGTGGGCGAGCCCGTCAGGCCGCCGCAGCTTTCTTCTTGCGGGGCGCGCGCGGCTTCTTCCCGGTCGCCTCCGCAGCGGCCTCGACGGCCGGCGCCGCAGTCTTTTTCTTGCGGGCCTTCGGCTTCTTCTCGCCTTCCTCCGCCTTCGCCTCGGCCGGTGCTGCCTTGTCGACCAGCGCCATCAGCGCCATGTCGGCATTGTCGCCGGCGCGATTGGCCATGTGCAGGATGCGGGTGTAGCCGCCCGGGCGCGCCTTGAAGCGCGGGCCGAGATCGCCGAACAGCTTGTCGACGACTTCGGCGTCGCGCAGGCGCGCAAACGCTCGGCGGCGGTTCGCCTGGCTGTCGGTCTTGCCGAGTGTGATCAGCGGCTCGACGAAGCGGCGCAGCTCCTTGGCCTTCGGCACGGTCGTGCGGATCGCCTCGTGGCGCAGCAGCGACGCCGCCATGTTGCGCAGCATCGCCGAGCGGTGCGTCGAATTGCGGCTCAGCTGCCGCCCGGAAAGTCCGTGTCTCATCGATATCGCCTCGACCAGCGGCCGTTCTTCACGAGCCGCTGATCACTGATCATGGGTCACTGGTCAGATCACGTCGCGGTCTTCGTCGCGCTTCAAGCCCGACGGCGGCCAGTTATCGAGCCGCATGCCGAGCATCAGGCCGTGGCTCTCGAGCACTTCCTTGATCTCGGTGAGCGACTTCTTGCCGAGGTTCGGCGTGCGCAGCAGCTCGACTTCGGTCTTCTGCACGAGGTCGCCGATGTAGTGGATGTTCTCGGCCTTCAGGCAGTTCGCGCTGCGGACCGTGAGCTCGAGCTCGTCGACCGGACGCAGCAGCAGCGGGTCGAAGTGGTGCTCGCTCGGCTTGATCTTGTCCTCGTCCTGGCCCTGCAGGTCGACGAACACCGACAGCTGGTCCTTCAGGATCGAGCCCGCGCGGCGGATCGCTTCTTCCGGGTCGATCGTGCCGTTGGTCTCGATGTCGATGATCAGCTTGTCGAGGTCGGTACGCTGCTCGACGCGCGCGGCCTCGACGTTGTAGGTGACCTTGCGGATCGGGCTGAACGAAGCGTCGAGCAGCAGGCGGCCGATCGGCCGGCTCGCTTCCTCGAACGCCAGGCGCTGGCCGGCCGGCCGATAGCCACGGCCGCGCTCGACCTTGAGCGTCATGACGAGCTCGCCGGCCTTGGTCAGGTTGGCGATGACCAGCTCCGGGTTCAGGATCTCGACGTCGTGATCGCTCTGGATGTCGCCCGCGCGCACCGGGCCCGGGCCTTTCTTCGACAGGCGCAGCTCGGATTCCTCGCGCGCGTTCAGGCGGATCGCGACCTGCTTCAGGTTGAGCAGGATCTCGACCACGTCTTCCTGGACGCCTTCGATGCTGGTGTACTCGTGGAGCACGCCCTCGATCTCGGCCTCGGTGATCGCGCTGCCCGGCATCGACGACAGCAGCACGCGCCTGAGCGCGTTGCCGAGCGTGTGGCCGAAGCCGCGCTCGAACGGCTCGATGACGACTTTCGCGTGGCGGGGTGCCGTCGGCGTCACCTTGACGACGCGGGGACGGAGGAACTCGGCGATGGCTGAGTGCATTAGTGTCGCCCTGCGTGATTACTTGGAATACAACTCGACGACGAGGCTCTCGTTGACGTCCGGAAGGATCTCGCCGCGCTCGGGCAGGGCCTTCAGGACGCCGGAGAACTTCTTCTCGTCGACTTCGACCCAGTCGGGGAATCCGACCTGGCCACGGATCTGCAGGGCCTGCTGGACGCGGGCCTGCTTCTGCGCCTTCTCGCGCAGCGAAACGACGTCGCCGGGCTTGCACTGGTACGACGGCACGTTCACCGGCGCGCCGTTGACGGCGATGCTGCGATGGCTCACCAGCTGGCGCGCCTCGTTGCGCGTCGTGGCGAAACCCATCCGGTAGACGACGTTGTCGAGCCGGCCCTCGAGGAGCTTGAGCAGCGACTCGCCCGTCGCACCCGGGCGGCTGGCCGCCTGCACGTAGTAGCCGTGGAACTGGCGCTCCAGGATGCCGTACATCCGGCGCAGCTTCTGCTTCTCGCGCAGCTGCAGGCCGTAGCCCGAGACGCGGGCGCGACGCTCGCCCTTGATGCCGCCCGGCGGCACTTCGAGCTTGCACTTCGACTCGAGCGGCTTGACGCCGCTCTTGAGAAACAGATCGGTGCCCTCGCGGCGCGAGAGTTTGCACTTCGGTCCAAGATACCTGGCCATGGCGGTCTTCCTCGGGCGCGCGCGGTCAGACGCGCCGCTTCTTGGGCGGACGGCACCCGTTGTGCGGGATGGGCGTCACGTCCTCGATGCTGGTTACTTTCAGGCCGGCGGCGTTCAACGCCCGCACGGCGGACTCGCGGCCCGGGCCGGGCCCGCGCACGCGCACTTCGACGTTCTTCACGCCATATTCCTGGGCCGCGTTGCCGGCCTTCTCCGCTGCGACCTGCGCCGCGAACGGCGTGCTCTTGCGCGAGCCGCGGAAGCCACAGCCGCCGGAGGTCGCCCACGAGAGCGTGTTGCCCTGCCGGTCGGTGATCGTCACGACCGTGTTGTTGAACGACGCGTGCACGTGCGCGATCGCGTCGGTCACCATCCGCTTGGCCTTCTTGCGGCCCTTGCCGGCGGTCGAAGTCTGCTTCTTGTCATCAGCCATTGGAAATCAAGCCTCTGTCAGTGCGCGCCGGAAGGATCAGGCCTTGCCCGGAGGTGCGTTCAGCTTCACGGCCGCCTTGCGCGGGCCCTTGCGCGTGCGCGCGTTGGTGCGCGTGCGCTGGCCCCGCATCGGCAGGCCCTTGCGGTGCCGGATGCCGCGGTAGCTACCGAGGTCCATCAGCCGCTTGATGTTCATCGAGACCTCGCGGCGCAGGTCGCCCTCGACCGCGAGCCGCGAGATCTGCGAGCGCAGCGCCGCGACCTCGGCCTCGGTCAGGTCCTTGACCTTGGTGTCGGGCTTGACGCCCGCACCTTCGCAGGCCTTTTTCGCCTGCGTGCGGCCGACGCCGAAGATGGACGTGAGGCCCACCCAGACGTGCTTGTTCATCGGTATGTTGATGCCGGCGATACGGGCCATTTGAGGCTCACTCCGGGGCGCGAAAAGCCCGAAATTATAACTTAGACGTGCCTGTCACTCAACGGCGGGCTGCTCAGCCCTGCCGCTGCTTGTGGCGCTTGTCACTGCTGCAGATCACGTAGACCACGCCGCGACGGCGCACTACCTTGCAGTTCTTGCAGATCCGCTTCACCGAGGGTCGAACTTTCATGGGTCACTCTCTCAGACTGGGAGCCCGGGCCGCGCGCTCAGCGCAGCTGCCCGGGGCGGCCGTGGCCGCGCAGGTTGGCCTTCTTCATCAGACCCTCGTACTGGTGCGACATCAGGTGCGCCTGCATCTGGGCCATGAAGTCCATGATCACCACGACGATGATCAGGAGCGAGGTGCCGCCGAAGTAGAACGGCACGCGGAACTGTGAAATCAGGATCTCCGGGATCAGGCAGACCGTGGCCACGTACAGCGAGCCCCAGACGGTGAGGCGCGTGAGCACCTTGTCGATGTATTCGGCCGTGTGCTGCCCTGGCCGGATGCCCGGTATGAACGCGCCGGACTTCTTCAGGTTCTCCGCCGTCTCGCGCGCGTTGAACACCAGCGCGGTGTAGAAGAAGCAGAAGAAGATGATCAGTGCCGAGTACAGCATCATGTGCACCGGCTGGCCGATCCCAAGGCTCGCGGCGACGTTCTGCAGCCAGCTGAAGCGCTCGGACGTGCCGAACCAGCTGGCGATCGTCGCCGGGAACAGCAGCAGGCTCGAGGCGAAGATCGGCGGGATCACGCCCGCCATGTTCAGCTTGAACGGCAGGTGCGTCGCCGTGCCGGCGAACATGCGGCGGCCCTGCTGGCGCTTCGCGTAGTTGACCGGGATGCGCCGCTGGGCGCGCTCGACGAACACGACGAAGGCCGTGACGCCGGCCACCATCAGCACGAGGATCAGCGCCAGGGCCGGGTTGATCTCGCCGTTGCGGACCAGCTCGAGCGTGCCACCGATCGCCGCCGGCAGGCCCGCGACGATGCCCGCGAGGATGATCATCGAGATGCCGTTGCCGAGGCCGCGCTCGGTAATCTGCTCGCCGAGCCACATCAGGAACATCGTGCCCGCGGTCAACGTCATCGTCGCGACGAACACGAACTGCAGGCCCGGCGCGATCACGACACCCTGGTTCTGGAATGCGACCGCGGCGCCGGCGCCCTGGAACGCCGCGAGCCCGACGGTGCCGTACCGGGTGTACTGCGTGAGCTTGCGGCGGCCCGCCTCGCCTTCCTTGCGCAGCGCCTGCAGCTGCGGCACGACGACGGCCATCATCTGCACGATGATCGAGGCCGAGATGTACGGCATCACGCCGAGCGCGAGGATCGACAGGCGCTCGAGCGCACCGCCCGAGAACATGTTGAACATGCTCAGGATCGTGCCCTGCTGCTCCTGGAAGAATCGCGCGAGCGCTTCCGGGTCGATGCCCGGCACCGGGATGAACGTGCCGATCCGGTAGACGACCAGGCCGCCGAGCAGGAAGAAGAAACGCTTCCTGAGCTCGGTGAGCCGGCTCGCCTCGCCGAATGAGGCCATCGCGCCCGTTGAAGTGTTCGCCACGCTGGATCCTCGTGGACGGCTCAGGCCGCCTCGACCGAGCCGCCGGCGGCTTCGATCGCCGCGCGCGCGCCCTTGGTGACGCCGACGCCCTTGACCGTCACGGCCACCGCGATCGAGCCCGACAGCACGATCTTGGCGCGCAGCGCGTTCTGCGGCACGACGCCGGCCTTCTTCAGCGACTCGAGGTCGACGGCGCCGCCGGGGACGCTGGCGAGCTCGTTCAGGCGCACCTCGGCGACCCGCGGCGCGGACATGGAGCGGAAGCCGAACTTCGGCAGCCGACGCTGCAGCGGCATCTGGCCGCCTTCGAAGCCGACCTTGTGGTAGCCGCCCTTGCGGGCACGCTGTCCCTTGACGCCGCGGCCGCAGGTCTTGCCCTGGCCGGCCGACGCACCGCGACCGACCCGCAGGCGTGTCTTCTTGGAGCCCGGTGACGGGGAGATGGTGTTGAGTTTCATGGTGTCCTCAAGCCTCGTCCACGCGGAACAGGTGCCGCGAGGCGTTGATCATGCCGCGGTTCTCGGGCGTGTCGGCAACGACGACGGTCTGGTTGATCCGGCGCAGGCCGAGCCCGCTCGCGGTCGCGCGGTGCCGGCGCAGCTGCCCGTAGACGCTCTTCACGAGCGTGACCTTGACGTTCTTCGGCGCGGTGTTCTGCGTGGCCATGATGGTCAACCCGTGATCTCGGCGACGGTCTTGCCGCGCTTGGCCGCGATCTGCTCCGGCGGCGGGACGCGCGTCAGCGCGTTCATCGTGGCGCGCACCACGTTGATCGGGTTGCGCGATCCGTAGCTCTTGGCGAGCACGTTGCGGACGCCGGCGCATTCGAAGACGGCGCGCATGCTGCCGCCGGCGATGACGCCGGTGCCGTCCGCGGCCGGCTGCATGTACACCTTCGAGGTGCCGTGCTTGCCGGTCACCGCGTAGTGCAGCGTGGCGTTGCGCAGGCTGACGTTGATCAGGTTCTTGCGCGCCTGCTGCATCGCCTTCTGGATCGCCACCGGCACCTCGCGGGCCTTGCCGTAGCCGAATCCGACGCGGCCGTTGCCGTCGCCCACCACGGTGAGCGCGGTGAAGCCGAACTGCCGGCCGCCCTTGACGACCTTGGCGACGCGATTGACCGCAACGAGCTTCTCGATGAACTCGTCGGCGGCCGGGGCTCTCTCAACTCTAGCCATTGCTGTTCCTCAGATTCGCGTAAGTAGCCGGGCTCAGAACTCGAGCCCGTGCTCGCGCGCCGCGTCCGCGAGGGCCTTGACGCGCCCGTGGTACTTGAAGCCGGAGCGGTCGAACGCCACGCGCGTGATGCCCTTGGCCTTGGCGCGCTCGGCGATCGCCTTGCCCACCGCCTTGGCGGCCTCGACGTTGCCGGTGCCCTCGAGGCCCTCCGCGACTTCCTTCTGCACGGTGGAGGCGACCGCGACCACGCGCGACGTCTCGTCGAACACCTGTGCGTAGATGTGCCGCGGAGTCCGGTGGATGCTCAGGCGCATCACCTTCAACTCCTGGATCTTCGCCCGCCCACGGCGAGCGCGCTTCAAGCGACTAAGCTTCTTTTCCATGCGGCACCCTTACTTCTTCTTCGTTTCCTTGAGCTCGATCCGCTCACCGGAATAACGAACGCCCTTGCCCTTGTAGGGCTCCGGGGCACGGTACGCGCGGATCTCCGCGGCGACCTGGCCCACCTGCTGCTTGTCGGCGCCCTTGATCAGGATCTCGGTCTGCGTCGGCGTCTCGACCGTGATGCCCTCGGGCACCGGGTAGACGACCGGGTGCGAGAAACCGAGCGTCAGGTTGAGGCTGCCGCCCTGCGCCTGCGCGCGGTAGCCGACGCCGACCAGCTCGAGCTTCTTCTCGTAGCCCTGCGACACGCCGTGCACGAGGTTCGCGAGGTGCGAACGCAGCGAGCCCGCGTGCATCAGCGACTCGCGGTTGCGCTCGGCGATCTCGACCCGGACGGTCTGCCCTTCCTGCACCAGCGACAAGCCGCGGCGCAGCGGCAGCGCGAGCGTGCCCTTGGCGCCCTTCACGGTGACGGTCGTACCGTCGGTGGCCGCGGTCACGCCCTTGGGCAGGGTGACCGGATTCTTTGCAACTCGTGACATTGTACTTTCCTGCGTCTGGCGCCGTGCTTACGACACGATGCAGAGGACCTCGCCGCCGTGGCCCGCGGCGCGGGCCTCGCGGTCGGTCATCACGCCGCGCGACGTCGAGATGATGGCGACACCCATGCCGCCCAGGATCCGCGGCAACTCGTCCTTCGCCTTGTAGACGCGCAGGCCCGGGCGGCTGACGCGCTCGAGGCGGTCGATCACCGGCTGGCCCTGGTAGTACTTCAGGCGCACCGTCAGCGTGGACTTGGCGCCCTCGCTCGCGACGCCGAAGTCGTCGAGGTAGCCCTCGTCCTTCAGCACCTTCGCGAGCGCCAGCTTGATCCGCGAGGAAGGCATGCTGACCTCGGGCTTGCCCGAGCGCTGGCCGTTGCGGATGCGGGTGAGGAAGTCCGCGATGGGATCCGTCATGCTCATGTCTTGCTCCGTTACGCCGGCCTTACCAGCTGGCCTTGCGCAGGCCCGGGACGTCGCCGCGCATCGTCGCCTCGCGCAGCTTGGTGCGGCCGAGGCCGAATTTCCGATAGACGCCGCGGGAGCGGCCGGTGATCGCGCAGCGATTGCGCAGACGCGACGCTGAGCCGTCGCGCGGCAGCGACTGCAGCTTGCGCACGGCCTCCTCGCGCTCCGAGTCCGTGGACTTCGGGCTGCGGATGGTCTCCTTGAGCGCCGCGCGCTTCGCCGCGTGCTGCTTCACGAGTTTCTCGCGGCGCTTCTCGCGCTCGATCATGCTGGTCTTCGCCATTTGCCGGTCCTTACTTGCGGAACGGGAAGTTGAAGGATTCGAGCAGCGCCCGCCCTTCCCGGTCGTCGCGTGCCGAGGTGGTGATCGTGATGTCCATGCCGCGGATCGCGTCGATCTTGTCGTAGGCGATCTCGGGGAAGATGATCTGTTCCTTGACGCCGAAGCTGTAGTTGCCGCGGCCGTCGAACGAGCGGGCCGACACGCCGCGGAAGTCGCGGATGCGCGGCATCGCCACGTTGACCAGCCGGTCGAGGAACTCGTACATGCGCTCGCCGCGCAGCGTCACCTTGGCGCCCACCGGCACGCCCTGGCGCAGCTTGAACGACGCGATCGACTTGCGCGACTTGGTGACGAGCGGCTTCTGGCCGGTGACCGCCGTCAGGTCGTGCACCGCGCCGTCCATCGCCTTCTTGTCGGCGACCGCCTCGCCCACGCCCATGTTGACCGTGATGCGGGTGATCTTCGGCACCTGCATCGTGTTCTCGAGCCCCAGGCTCGCCTTGAGCTCGGGGACGATCTTCTCGCGGTAGATCTGCTGCAACCTTGCCATCGCCGTCATCCTCGCCCGTTCACGCGTCCACGACTTCGTCGTTGGACTTGAAGTAACGCACGCGCCGGCCGTCGGCCAGGGTGCGGATGCCCACGCGATCACCCTGCTTGGCGACCGGGTTCCAGAGCATGACGTTCGAGAGGTGCATTGAAGCCTCCTTCTCGACGATGCCGCCCTGCGTGCCACGCTGCGGGTTCGGCCGCGTGTGGCGCTTGACCATGTTCACGTTCTCGACGAGCACGCGGTCGTTCGCCAGCACCTTGATCACGGTGCCGCGCCGGCCCTTGTCGCGGCCGGTGATGACCACCACCTCGTCGCCCTTGCGGATCTTGTTCATGCCTCGTTCCTCGACCTGCTGGCAGCCGGTGCTCAGAGCACTTCCGGCGCGAGCGAGATGATCTTCATGAACTGCGCCGTGCGCAGCTCGCGGGTGACCGGCCCGAAGATACGGGTGCCGATCGGCTCCATCTTGTTCGTGAGCAGCACGGCGGCATTGCCGTCGAAGCGGATCAGCGAACCGTCGGCCCGCCGCACGCCGAAGGCCGTGCGCACGACGACCGCGTCGTAGACCTCGCCCTTCTTGACCTTGCCGCGCGGGATCGCGTCCTTGACGCTCACCTTGATCACGTCACCCACGGTGGCGTAGCGGCGCTTCGAGCCACCGAGCACCTTGATGCACATGAGGCTCTTGGCGCCGCTGTTGTCGGCGGCCTGCAGCATCGTTCGCATCTGGATCATGGTCCGTACTCCTCTCGAGCGGTGCTCAGGCCTGTTCGGCGCGCTTGACGACGCGCACCAGGCGCCAGGCCTTGCGGGCGGACAGCCGCCGGCACTCGGCGATGTCGACGAGGTCGCCCTCGCGGGCCTCGCCGTTCTCGTCGTGCGCGAGGAACTTGGTGGTGCGGCGCACGTACTTGCTGTACTTGGCGTGCTTCACCAGGCGCTCGACGGCGACGCTGATCGTCTTCTGCATCTTGCTGCTGACGACCCGCCCGGTCAGCGTGCGCTGCACAACGGCGTCGGTCGGTGTTTCCACGGCGGCCTGCTCGCTCATCACCTGACTCATTTCTGGGCACCCCTATCAGCCGCGGCACGGGCGAGCTCGCCCTGCACGGTCTTCACACGCGCAATGTTGCGGCGCACCTTGCCGGCCTGGTCGGGCTTGGTCGCCTGACCGGTGGCCTGCGCCATGCGCAAATTGAACTGCTCGCGGCGCAGCTTGAGGAGTTCTTCCTGCAGCTCGCCGACGCTCTTCGACCTGAGTTCCTTCGCCTTCATCAGCGGACCTGCCGTTTGACGAACAACGTGTCGACCGAGAGCTTGCTCGCGGCCAGGCGAAACGCCTCGCGCGCGATCTCCTCGGTGACGCCTTCCATCTCGAAGAGCACCTTGCCGGGCTGCACGCGCGCGACGTAGTACTCGACGTTGCCCTTGCCCGAGCCCATGCGGACCTCGAGGGGCTTCTTGGTGATCGGCACGTCCGGGAACACCCGGATCCACACCTGGCCGCCGCGCTTCACGTAGCGCGTCATGGCGCGGCGGGCCGCCTCGATCTCGCGCGCCGTCATCCGGGCGCGGCTCGTGGCCTTCAGGCCGTAGTCGCCGAAGGCGACCGTGCTGCCGCGCTGGGCCAGGCCCGAGTTGCGGCCCTTGAACTGCTTGCGAAACTTGGTTCGCTTGGGTTGCATCATGGCGATATCTCCGGGTGTCGCTCAGCGGCACGGCCTCAGGCCGGCTGCTCCTGAGCAGGCGCCACGGCCTCGACGTGCTCGGGGGCCGCCACCGGCTCCGGCTGGTCGAAGACCTCGCCCTTGAAGATCCACACCTTGACGCCGATGACGCCGTAGGTGGTGCGGGCCTCGGCCATGCCGAAGTCGATCTCGGCACGGAACGTGTGCAGCGGCACCCGGCCCTCGCGCGACGACTCCGTGCGGGCGATTTCCGAGCCGTTCAGGCGGCCGGAGACGCGCACCTTCACGCCGAGGGCGCCACTGCGCATCGTGTTCATCACGGCGCGCTTCATCGCGCGGCGGAACATCACGCGACGCTCGATCTGCTGGGCGATGCCCTCGGCCACGAGTTGCGCGTCCATCTCGGGCTTGCGGATCTCGGCGATGTTGAGGCGCACGTCCTGGACGGCCATGCCCATCAGCTTCGCGACCTCGAGCCGCAGCCGCTCGATGTCCTCGCCCTTCTTGCCGATCACGACGCCCGGGCGGGCCGTGTTGATCGTGATGTTCGCCTTGCGCGCCGCGCGCTCGATGTGGATGCGGCTCACCGAAGCCTCGGACAGCTTCTTCTTCAGGAACTCGCGCACCTGCCAGTCCTGGAGGATGTAGGCGGGGAAATTGCGCGTGTTCGCGTACCACCGCGACGTCCAGTCGCGCGTGATGCCGAGGCGGATGCCGATCGGATTGACCTTCTGACCCATGGAGCCTGCTCTCCTCAGTCCTTGCGGCCGTCGCCGACGAGGATCGTGATGTGGCTGTTACGCTTGACGATGCGGTTGCCGCGGCCCTTCGCACGGGCGTGGAACCGCTTGAACGTCGGCGCCTCGTCGATCTCGATGCGGGCGACCTTGAGCGTGTCGATGTCCGCATTGTGGTTGTTCTCGGCGTTGGCGATCGCCGACTCGAGAACCTTGCGCACGAGCACCGCGCCCTTCTTCGGCGTGAAGCGCAGCGTGGCGAGGGCCTGGCCCACCGGCTGGCCCCGCACCATGTCCGCCACGAGGCGGCACTTCTGCGGCGAGATGCGCGCGTACTTGAGCTTTGCTGCGACCTGCATGGCTTACTCCTAGGTCGACGACTTCTTGTCGCCCGAGTGCCCCTTGAAGGTGCGCGTCGGGGCGAACTCGCCGAGCTTGTGGCCGACCATGTTCTCCGACACCAGCACCGGGATGTGCTGCTTGCCGTTGTGGACGGCGATCGTCAGCCCCACCATGTCGGGCAGGACCATGGAGCGGCGCGACCAGGTCTTGATCGGGCGGCGGTCGTTCTTCTCCGCGGCCGCCTGCACCTTCTTCGCGAGGTGGAGGTCGACGAACGGGCCTTTCTTGACTGAACGGGGCACGGAAAGCTCCTTAAGCAGGCTCAGTTACGGCGCCGGATGATGAGTCCGGCCGTGCGCTTGTTGGTGCGGGTCTTCTTGCCCTTGGTCTTCCAGCCCCACGGCGACACCGGGTGCGGGTTGCCCTGGCCGGACTTGCCCTCGCCACCGCCGTGCGGGTGGTCGACCGGGTTCATCACGACGCCGCGGACCGTCGGGCGGATGCCGCGCCAGCGCATCGCGCCGGCCTTGCCGTAGACGATCAGGTTGTGGTCTTCATTGCCGACCTCGCCGATCGTCGCGCGGCAGTCGACGTGCACCTTGCGCATCTCGGTCGAGCGCAGGCGGATCGTCGCGTAGAGGCCTTCGCGCGCCACGAGCTGGGCGGAGGCGCCCGCGCTGCGCGCGAGCTGGCCGCCGCGGCCGGGCTTCAGCTCGACGTTGTGCACCTGGGTGCCGATCGGGATGTTGCGCAACGGCAGCGCGCTGCCGGCCTTGATCGGCGCGTCGGGACCGGAAGCGATCGGGTCGCCCGCGGCCACGCCCTTCGGCGCGAGGATGTAGCGGCGCTCGCCGTCGGCATAGAGCACCAGCGCGAGGTGCGCGCTGCGGTTCGGGTCGTACTCGAGCCGCTCGACCTTGCCCGGCACGCCGTCTTTGGCGCGCAGGAAGTCGACGTCGCGATAACGCTGGTGGTGGCCGCCGCCCTTGTGGCGCGTCGTGATGCGGCCCATGTTGTTGCGGGCACCGGTGCGCTTCTGGCTGCTGGTCAGCGCCGCGACCGGCGCGCCCTTGTGCAGGTGCGAGCGGTTCGGCTTGACGACGAAGCGCCGGCCCGGTGACGTCGGTTTGGTCTTGATGAGAGCCATCTTTCAGTACCCGTCAGTTAGCCCGCGACGTCACTTCTCGACGCCGGCGAAATCGATCGTCTGGCCCTCGGCCAGGCTCACGTAGGCCTTCTTGAAGTCCGAGCGCTTGCCGGGACGCCCGCCGAAGCGCTTGGCCTTGCCGGCGACGTTGACGACGCGCACGGTGTCGACCTTGACCTCGAACATCAGCTCGACGGCCGCCTTGATCTCGGGCTTGGACGCGTCGCGCAGCACGCGGAACACGACCTGGTTGTCGCGCTCGGCCATGCGGGCGCTCTTCTCGGAAACGTGCGGGGCGACCAGCACGGTCATCAGTCTTTCGGGGCTGCTCATGCCAGCTTCTCCTCGAGCATGCGGACGGCGCCGACGGTCGCGAGCACGCGGTCGTGGCTCAGCAGGCTGCGCGGGTCGAGCGAGGCGACCGGCAGGACCGACACGCCGAACAGGTTGCGCGAGGCCAGCTCCAGCTTCTCGTCGTGGGCCTCGACCAGGATCAGCACGTTGTCGAAGCCGAACTCCTTGAGCTTG
>Ga0209391_10000339_pt1 | contig 21208 bp, 17 predicted proteins | sample PPLLak3March2015_FD_187246 | JGI IMG/M metagenome (GOLD analysis project Ga0209391, IMG submission 187246) | Freshwater sediment microbial communities from Prairie Pothole Lake near Jamestown, North Dakota, USA - PPLs Lake P7 Core (1) Depth... | ecosystem: Environmental > Aquatic > Freshwater >...
CCTCCGGCCGCTGACCAACACGATCCCCAAACCCCTGCTTCCGGTCTCCGGCACTCCGCTCATTGTGTGGAATTTGATGCTGCTGAAGCACCACGGATTTCGCGATGTCGTCATCAATCTGCATCATCTCGGCCCGATGATCGAGCAGGCCCTGGGGAGTGGCGCGCAGTTCGGTTTGCGGCTCCTCTATTCGCATGAGCCCATCATCCTGGGGACTGGCGGGGGGATCAAGCAGGCCGAGCGGTACTTTTCGAATGAGGCGGTGTTGATTCTGAATGGCGATACGCTGTTCGATCTGGATCTCGCGGCGCTGTGCGCTTTCCATCATGAACGCAAGGCCCTGGCGACGCTCGTGCTGCGGGAAGATCCTGATGCGGTGAAGTGGGGGCTTGTCGAATTGGGGGCGGACGATCGCATTGTCCGGATCAACGGGAAAGGGCTGGCCGAGACCGCTATGCCGACGCGGCCGCGCATGTTTGCCGGCATCCACATTCTGCACTCCAGGCTGTTGCGAGATATTCCGCGAGAAGTGGCGTCGTCGATTATCGATCCCTATGTGGCCGCGATCGGGCGGGGTGAATCGCTGTTGGGGTATGACCTGAAAGGGTACTGGTCCGATGTGGGGACGCCGGAACGCTATGGGCAGGCCGAGCGCGACGTGAAGGCCGGTCTGCTGCGTCTGGAGGACCGGAAACTTCCTCCGGCCTGACTCTCTTTAGGTCTCGTACGATTCTGTTCCGTGGTCGAATCGTCCTTCCTGCCGGTCACGTTGCTGCTTAATCAGTCGGGCCAGATAGGTGCGCTGTAAGTGCAGTTGTTCGGCCGCGCGCGTCTGATTCCCGTCGGCTTTTCCAATCGCTCGCGTGATGATGTGGCGGCTGTGCGCGTCCATCGACTCGTGATAGGGCAGGTCAAGGTAAGAGAGGCCCGGTCCTTCCTCCCGGCAGAGATGGGCGTCTTCAGGGAGCAACGCAATCATCTCTGGTTCAATCGTATCGGTCTGACTGAGCACGACTGCCCGGGCAATGACATTGTCCAATTCACGAATGTTTCCCGGCCAGGGATACCGCGTGAGGGTCTCCATCGAGGCGGTACTGAGAATTGCCGCCGGGCGTTTGGCTTCCCGCGCATGCCGTTCGAGGAAAAATTGCGCGAGCGCGGGAATGTCCCCGCGGCGTTCCCGCAACGGCGGCAGGGTAAGGGTGATGACGTTGAGACGGAAGTAGAGATCTTCGCGGAACTGCCCGGCCTTGACCGCTTGCCGCAGGTCCTTATTCGTCGCGGCGATGATCCGGATATTGACGGAGACCGTTCTGGTGCCGCCCACACGCTGAAATTCGCGGTCCTGCAAGACACGCAGGAGTTTCGCCTGCAGCGGCAGCGACATGTCGCCGATCTCGTCAAGAAAGACGGTTCCTCCGTCCGCCATTTCCAGCTTGCCCTTCTGTAGCCGGTCGGCGCCGGTAAAGGCCCCGCGCTCGTGGCCGAAGAGTTCATTCTCCAGCAGGGTTTCCGTCAACGCGACACAGTTGATCACCACCAGCGGCATGGCGTGGCGATGGCTCCATTGATGGATGGAGCGGGCGAAAAGTTCCTTGCCGGTGCCGCTTTCGCCAAGCAGCAGGACGCCGGCGTCGGAGCGTGCGGCCCGTTGCGCGGCCTCGACGACGGTGCGGACGGTCGGGCTGGCGCCGATGATGTTGGCATAGCGGCCGTCGACTTCCGAGCGCAGATAGGCGACTTGCCGCTTGAGCGAGTCACGCTCAAGGGCTTTGCGGATGACGATGAGGAGATGATCTTTGTCGAGCGGCTTGGTGAGAAAGTCGTAGGCCCCTTCTTTCATAGCCTCGACGGCGGCGTTCACCGATCCGTGCGCAGTCATGACGATGACGGGCAGGTCTTCGACGTGTTTGATCTGAGAGAGCCGCTTGAGGACTTGAATGCCGGTCAGTTTCGGAAGATCGAGATCGAGAAGGATCAGGTTGGAGGATTCCTGCTCGATCTGGTCCAGCGCCTGTTGGCCGTCCCGGGCGATGACCGTCGTATAGCCCGAGGCTTGCAACCGATCCTCCAGCACTGTGACGATATCCGTGTCGTCGTCGACAATGAGGATTTTAGCTTTCATAACCCCCGTGAAAGGTGACGGGTACTGCGTGACGAGTTGGCGTCGGATGCAATCATTCCCGGCCTCCACCCCCACTCATCACAGAATTACTCCATGACATTCATCACGAGGCCCGTCAACGGCTTGGGGAAGAAGTAGGTGGACTTGTGCGGCATCCGTTCCCCCGCCGTGGCCACGTCCTTGACCTCGCTCACCTTGGTAGCGTTCAAGAGCAACGCCCCGGTGCCGGTGCCGTTTGCGGCCCAATCCAAGGCTTCGTGGTCATCTTTTGTATAAAGAATGGCTTCCTGTTCCTGTTGCGTCGGACAGAGCTTGGCGACGACCAGTTGCTGCAGGAGCGAGACGTCAAGCTTGGTCCGGGGAGAGGCGCTGGCCGGCGGACGATGCGCGGCCTTGAGGGTCAGGGTCAGATAGGCATCGCGGCCCTTCAGCGCCAATCCGAACATCGGGGTGGTCCGGCCTTGTGTGCGCATCGCGTCGATGAATTGTGTGCGAACCGTGGCTTGTGTCTGGCTCGTAAACGGATATTCCTGCAGATCGAAGGTGTCGGCGAACAGCGCCTTTACCTGATCGAACGAAGGCAACGGCGTCGTCGTCACCCGGTGCGTGGGCAACACGGTGAGTCCCGGATCTTCGATCGGCGTGAGGAGCATGAGAACGCTGTCGTAGGGCTGCAGGCCCTGGACGTTGCCGGCCTGCTGACGGCGCAGCTTTTGATAGTTCAACGCCGTTTCGTAGCGATGGTGGCCGTCGGCGATGAAGATGGGCTTGCTGGCCATGGTTGCCACGACTTTCTGGGTGATCGCCGGATCGGAGATGGCCCAGAGGCGTTGCTCGAACCCGACATCGTCGCGGAATTCCACGCAGGGCGCAGTCGATTTCGCCGCCTGGGCCAATGCGGAGAGGATGGTGTCCTGAGGATCGGAATAGAGCGACCAGATCGGACTGAAATTCGCACGGCAGGCTTCCATCAGATTCAAGCGATCGGTCTTGGCCGCGGCGCGGGTGTTCTCGTGCGGATAAATCGCCCCCGTCCCGAACTCTTCCAGCTTGAACGTGGCGATGAAGCCCCGCAACGTTTTTCTCGGGCCTGTGGGATCGGCTCCCGGAGGAACATATTCGATGGTGTGGTAGTAGATCGTCGGCTGGGGATCCCGTTTCAACGCGCCCGACTGCATCCATTGCGAAAGCGTCGCGCCGGCTCTGGTGTAGCGGTTGTTGGTCGGGCCGTCGCCGGCCTGGTCCATACCCAGTTCCAGACGAATGACATTGTGCGGGTTCCGGTCGTAAAGGGCTTTCTGGCCGGCTGCGTCGATGATGTCATAGGGAGGCGCGGCGACATCGCGTGCCGCACCGGCAATGGTGGCATCGTAGCGCGCACCGCGAAAGGGAAAAATCTGGGCCATGATGGTTTCGTGCTCCTGTGAAAAATTGTCGGCGTGAACGTGTGATACCGGAAAGGCGCTACCTGTCGTCCGGCTCAGTGCCCGTCTTCTCGCCGACACCATGGTGGGGAAAAGAGTGAGCGGGAGGAAAGGTTACCGGTCGCGGGTAATCATGTAGTCGGCAGCGACGACCAGGGCCCGGCGTGCCGACGAGTCCTCGAATACTTCAAGTTCGTGCTGGGCTGCGGCGATGTAGGCTTTGGCCCGTTCCATCGCGTAGGCCAGCGATCCGGCATCCTGCATCAAGCCCAGGATCCGCTCAAGATCCTCGCTGCTCAGGGTGCGGGTTTCCATCCGGTCCTTGATCATGGTGCGGTCTTGTTCACTGCAATGGTCGAGCAGATGGAGCAGGGGCAGCGTCGCCTTTCCCTGTCGCAAATCTTGCCCGAGCGTTTTCCCTAAACGTTCGCCGTCGGCATTGTAATCGAGCGTGTCGTCGGCGACCTGGAAGGCGATGCCTAGATACTGGCCGAAGCGGAAAAGCGCAGACTGTTTCTCTTCTGAGGCGTCGGCGAGGATGGCGCCCATGCGGCAGGCGGCGGCGATCAGCCCCGCAGTCTTATGTTCGACGATTTTGATGTAGTCGGATTCCGGCATCGAAGGGTTGCCGTTGTAATAGAGCTGAAGAACTTCCCCTTCCGCCATCTTCGTGCAGGCTTCGGCGAGGACCTCATTCATGCCGTGGCTGCGAAACTCCACGATCTGCGCCATGGCTTTGGAGTAGAGATAGTCGCCGACGAGGATGCTGATCTGGTTGCCCCAGACTTTTCTGGCGGTGCGGCGCCCCCGGCGGATATCGGCTTCGTCGACCACATCGTCATGCAGCAGGGTAGCTGTATGAATAAATTCAACGAGGCTGCCGAGCTGATAATGTTCGCGGCCGGCATAGCCGCAGAGACGGGCGGATAACAAAAGAAGAAGCGGACGGACGCGTTTGCCTCCGCTGCTCAGGATATGGGCTGCAACCGTATTGACGAGGGTGACGCTGGAGTCGAGGTTTTGGCGAACCTGATGCTCGACACCGTCGAGTTCGGCGCGATACGCCTCCCAGACGTCTGCCATGCTGTTGATGGTCGAGGTGCTGGGTCCGTTCGACATGCCGCGGATGGTAGGGCAGTGGAGTAAACAAAGTCAAGCAAACGGGGCCCGGATCGGCCTGCGCAATCTTGACAGGGCGGGAGCCCATCCAGTAAGGTGCGGTGCAGAAAAGAACGAGAGAGAGACCGCCAATAAAACGACACGATATCGCGTGCTTGCCTCTGCATGTATGAGTGGCCGCTGACCGCGAAGTCATCACCTTCTTCCTAAGCGACACGAGATTGCCATGATGCGGATACCCGGGCTTCCACCGAAGCAAGGCCTCTATGACCCTGAACACGAAAAGGATTCGTGCGGGGTCGGGTTTGTCTTGAATACGCAAGCCCGGAAATCCCGTTCAGCTCTGCGTTCTGACTCCATGCATTCCGGTTATCGGATGTACCACGGCGAGAAGAAGCGATGATGATTCCAGGGTTACCACCAAAGCAAGGCTTGTACGATCCCGCCCAGGAAAAGGATTCCTGCGGGGTGGGGTTTGTCGTCAATATTCAAGGCCAAAAATCCCACACGATCGTCCAGCAGGGCCTGCAGATTCTGGAGAATCTGACCCACCGCGGTGCGCAGGGCTGTGACCCTTGCACCGGCGACGGCGCGGGCATTCTTCTCCAGGTTCCGCATGAGTTTTTGAAGCGCGCGGCCGGTGATGTGGGCGTGGTATTGCCGAATGCCGGTGAGTATGGCGTGGGCATGGTGTTTCTGCCGCCCCTGGCCGACCGCCGGCAGCAATGCGAGCAGTTATTTGCGAAGGTGATTGCCGAAGAAGGTTTGCGGTTGCTGGGTTGGCGCGATGTGCCGGTGAAAAGCGATGCCATCGGGCCGGTGGCGCGCAGTACCGAGCCGTTCATGCGGCAGATCTTTATCGCCCGCGATGTCCTGAATGAAGCGCAGTTCGAGCGGAAACTCTATGTGGTCCGCAAGCGGGTTGAAAACGCAGTGGGCCAGTCGGCGATTCAGGGGCGCGAGTATTTCTACATCCCCAGTTTGTCGGCGAACACGATCGTCTATAAGGGGCTCCTGCTGCCGCATCAGATGTCGGCCTACTACCAGGACCTCAAGGATGCGAGCCTGACGAGCGCGCTGGCGTTGGTCCACTCGCGGTTCAGCACCAATACCTTCCCGACCTGGCCGCTGGCCCATCCCTATCGCTACATGTGCCACAACGGCGAGATCAATACGCTCAAGGGCAATGTGAACTGGATGCGCGCCCGCCAGGGCCGGCTCAATTCCGATCTGTTCGGCAAGGACCTCGAAAAGCTCTATCCGATTGTGTCCGAGCAACAGAGCGACTCGGCTTGTTTGGACAACGCCATTGAGTTCCTGACCATGGGCGGACGGTCGCTGCCGCACGTGATGATGATGCTCATTCCCGAGCCCTGGGTGGCCAATCCACAGATGGATCTCGATCGCCGCGGGTTCTACGAATATCACGCCGCGATGCAGGAGCCCTGGGACGGTCCCGCGGCGGTCTGCTTTACGGACGGCAAGCTGATCGGCGCCACGCTGGACCGGAACGGCCTGCGTCCCTGCCGCTATCTCGTGACCACCGATGGCGTCGTGGTGCTCGCGTCGGAAGCCGGGGTGTTGCCGATGGAGACGCACAAGATCCGGCAGAAGGGCCGGCTCATGCCGGGCCGTATGTTCCTGATTGATACGGTTCAGGGGCGCTTCATCGATGACGAGGAAGTGAAGGCCGAGATCGTCAGCCGCAAACCCTATCGCTCGTGGGTGACGCAGCATCGGATTTCGTTGGATGAATTGCCGGATCCGCTGAATGTGCCGCAACCGGATCATCCCACGACGCGTCAGCGGCAGCAGGCGTTCGGCTATACGGTCGAAGAGCTGAAGATGGTGCTCACGCCGATGGTGGTGAACGGGGAAGAAGCCATTTCCTCGATGGGCACGGATACCCCGCTGGCCGTGTTGTCGGACCGGCCGCAGCTGCTGTTCAAATATTTTAAGCAACTCTTTGCGCAGGTGACTAACCCGCCGATCGATCCGATCCGCGAGGAGCTGGTCATGTCGCTGACGACCAGTATCGGACCCAAGCCGAACTTGATGGATGAGAATCCGGAGTCCTGCCGGCGCATCCGTGTGAAGCAGCCGATTCTGACGAACGCCGATCTGCAGAAAATCCGCGAGATCGCGGATCCCCATTTCAAGAGCAAGACCTTGAAGATGCTCTTCCGCGTCGCTGAAGGACCGGAGGGATTGGGCGCGGCGGTGGATGATCTCTGCCGTCAGGCCTCCCAGGCGATCAAGGAAGGGTACAAGTTCCTGATTCTCAGCGATCGCGGCGTGAATGAAGAGTGGGCGCCGATCCCGAGCTTGCTCGGCGTGGCCGCAGTCCATCACCACCTCGTGCGCGAGTGCACCAGAACGGAAGTCGGGTTGACCGTCGAAAGCGGCGAGCCGCGCGACGTGCATCACTTTGCCTGCCTTATCGGATACGGCGCCGGGACGGTGAATCCCTATCTCGTGTTCGAATCGCTCGTGGATATGGAGCGCGACGGCTATCTGCCCGAAGGGCTCGATGCGCAGACCGCCGAAGGCAAGTTCATCAAGGCCATCAACAAGGGTTTGCTGAAAGTCTTCTCCAAGATGGGGATCTCCACGGTGCAGTCCTACTGTGGTGCGCAGATTTTCGAAGCCATCGGCCTGAACCATGAATTGATCAGCCGCTACTTTACGGGAACCCCGTCACGGATCGAAGGCATCAGTATTCGTGACATCGGCGAAGAAACGCTGCGGCGGCATCGTCTGGCCTATGAGCCGGCGCCGATCAGACAGTTGGATTTCGGCGGCGAGATTCACTATCGGATTCAGGGTGAGCATCACAACTGGAACCCGGACACGATCTACAAGCTGCAGCACGCGACGCGAAACAACGATCCTAAGACGTTCGCCGAGTTCTCCCAACTCGTGAACGATGAGAGCAAGCGGCGCTCGAACCTGCGCGGGCTCCTCGACTTCAAGTTCCTGCCGGAGCCGATTGCGATCGATGAAGTGGAACCGGCCAAGGAGATCGTGAAGCGTTTCACGACCGGCGCCATGTCGTTCGGATCGATCAGCAAAGAAGCCCACGAGACGCTGGCGGTCGCCATGAACCGGCTGGGCGCGAAGAGCAATACTGGTGAAGGCGGCGAAGATCCGGAGCGATTCAAGCCGCTGCCAAACGGTGATTCCAAGAACAGCTACATCAAGCAGGTTGCGTCGGCGCGATTCGGTGTGACCAGCCACTATCTGGTGAATGCGAAAGAATTACAGATCAAGATGGCGCAGGGCGCGAAGCCGGGCGAAGGCGGGCAGTTGCCGGGCCACAAGGTCGATGAGAACATCGCCAAGTTCCGCTATGCCACGCCGGGCGTGCAGCTGATTTCGCCGCCGCCGCACCACGACATTTATTCCATCGAAGATCTGGCGCAGCTGATTTTCGACCTCAAGAATGCCAATCCCGAAGCGGCCGTTTCGGTGAAGCTGGTTTCGGAAGTCGGCGTCGGCACGGTGGCAGCGGGTGTGGCCAAGGCGCATGCCGACAAGGTGCTCATCAGCGGCGATTCCGGAGGAACCGGCGCGTCACCGCTCTCGTCGATCAAGTATGCCGGCGGCCCCTGGGAACTCGGACTGGCGGAAACGCATCAGACTCTGGTGCTGAACGACCTGCGCGGACGGATTCGCGTGGAGACCGACGGGCAGATGAAGACCGGACGGGATGTGGCCATTGCGACGCTGCTGGGAGCGGAAGAGTACGGGTTTGCCACGGCGCCGTTGATCATCGAAGGCTGCATCATGATGCGGAAGTGCCATCTCAACACCTGCCCGGTCGGCATCGCGACGCAGGACCCGGAACTCCGCAAGAAGTTCAACGGGCAGCCGGAACATATCGTCAATTTCTTCTTCTTTATCGCCGAGGAACTCCGGCAGATCATGGCGAAGCTGGGATTCCGGACGATCAATGAGATGGTCGGCCGCGTCGACAAGCTCAAAGTGCAAAAGGCCATCGACCATTGGAAGGCCAAGGGGCTCGACCTGACTCCGTTGCTGAAGGCGCCGGACGTGGCCGCGGATGTCCCGCGCCATTGCGTGCAGAAGCAGGATCACGGATTGGCCGATGTGCTGGACAATAAGTTGATCGAGCTCTGCAAGCCGGCGCTGGATAAGGGCGAGAAGGTCACGCTTGAGCTGCCGATCCGCAACGTGAACCGGACTGTCGGCACGATGTTGTCGAGCCGCATTGCGAAAAAGTACGGGCTGGAGGGACTGCCGCCCGATACCATTTCGATCAAGTTCAACGGCTCAGCCGGGCAATCCTTCGGCGCCTTCCTTTCGCGCGGCATCACGCTGACGCTGGAGGGCGAATCGAACGACTATATCGGCAAGGGATTGTCGGGCGGCAAGATCATCGTTTTCCCGCCGAAGAATGCGATCTATACGCCGGAGGAAACGATTCTTGTCGGGAACACCTCGCTCTACGGCGCGACCCAGGGTGAAGCCTATTTCTACGGTATGGCGGGTGAACGGTTTGCCGTGCGGAACAGCGGTGTGCGGGCGGTCGTGGAAGGCACCGGCGATCACGGGTGCGAATACATGACCGGAGGCGTCGTCGTCGTGCTCGGACGCACCGGGCGGAATTTTGCGGCCGGCATGTCGGGCGGCGTGGCGTTTGTATTGGATGAACTGGGTAAGTTTTCGGCGCGCTGCAATACCGGCATGGTTGAGTTGGAAAAAGTCGCTACGGCCGAAGACAAGAAGTTGTTGCACGAGATGATTACGTCGCACTTTGTGTGCACCGGCAGCCGGAACGCGAAACGCATCCTGGATTCCTGGGACGCAATCCTGCCGAAGTTCGCGAAGGTCATGCCGGTGGATTACAAGCGCGTGTTGGAAGAGCGGAAGAAAAAAGCGGCGGCGAGCAAATAAAAGGACTACGGGAATGGGCGATCCAAAGGGTTTCATGAAATATGCCCGCGAGGGCCCCAAGCGGAAACCGATCGAGTTGCGCGTGCTCGATTGGAAGGAAATGTACGAGCCCATCGCCGAGGATAAGCTCAAGATCCAGGGTGCCCGTTGTATGGATTGCGGTGTGCCGTTTTGTCAGGGCACGACCGGCTGTCCCGTGGTGAACCTCATTCCCGAGTGGAACGATCTCGTCTATCGCGGCCGCTGGAAAGACGCGCTCAAGGCGTTGCATACCACGAACAATTTCCCCGAATTCACAGGCCGTCTCTGTCCGGCTCCCTGCGAAGGCGCCTGCGTCCTCGGGATCAACGAAGATCCGGTCTCCATCCGCGTGCTGGAGTGGAACATCATCGACCGGGGTTTCAACGAGGGCTATGTCGAGCCGGTATTGCCGGTCGTGAAGACGGGCAAGACCGTAGCCATCGTCGGGTCCGGTCCATCCGGGTTAGCCGCCGCGCAGCAACTCGCGCGCGCCGGCCATAGCGTCACCCTGTTCGAAAAGTCCGATCGCATCGGCGGCCTGCTGCGCTACGGCATCCCCGATTTCAAAATGGAAAAGTGGGTGATCGACCGGCGGCTGGAGCAGATGAAGGCCGAAGGCGTCGAATTCAAGACCGGCGTGACCATCGGGAAAGATATCACCGGCGAACAACTGCGCAAGCAGTTCGATGCCGTGGGATTGACCATGGGTGCCGAGCAGGCCCGCGAGCTGCCGATTCCCGGCCGCGAGCTGAAGGGCGTGCACCTCGCCATGGAATATCTCACTCAGCAGAACAAGCGGACGGCGGGCATTGCCGTGACGGATGAACCCATCACCGCCAAGGGCAAGCGGGTCATCGTCATCGGCGGCGGCGATACTGGGTCGGATTGCCTCGGGACCGCGCATCGTCAGGGATGTCTGGAAGCCCATCAGTTTGAATTGTTGCCGGAGCCGCCTCCCTCCCGCTCGAGTTCGACGCCCTGGCCCTTGTGGCCGATGCAGCTGCGGACCTCGCATGCGCATGAAGAGGGCTGCGATCGCCAGTGGAGTATCTCCACGACCAAGCTCACCGGTCACAATGGCCAGGTGACCAAGCTGCACGGGAATCGCGTGCAGTTCGAAGGCGGCAAGTTCACGCCGGTTCCAAACAGCGATTTCGAAATGGATGCGGATCTGGTGCTGCTCGCCATGGGCTTCACCGGCCCGGTGAAGAACGGGCTGCTCGACAGCCTCGGCGTGAAGTACGACCAACGCGGCGCCGTGTCGGTCAACGAAAGCTTCATGACCAATCTCGACGGTGTCTTTGCCGGCGGCGATACCAAGCGCGGCGCCTCCCTCATCGTCTGGGCGATCGCCGAGGGCCGTAAAATGGCCGCGGGGATCAATCAGTATCTGCAAGCGGGCAAGTCGGCGAAGGCAGGTCGCTGAAAACGGCCTCCAACTGCGTTCTCGCTTCGCTTAACCCCTCAACGTACCTAGAACCGTACGCCTCAGGCTTTCGCTCGCTGCAGCCTTGTTGGAAGACCGTTTTGAGCGACCTGGGGAAAGTTCACATTATTGACAATGTACTACTTGAAAAGTAGCCTGGCTCGGTTTCTCTGTCTTTTTTTAGATGGATATGGATCATCAATGAACCGATGGGGTATCCCTGATTGGCTTGAACGCGAGCTGCGGGAGCGAGATAGGGAGTGTATCTACTGCCGGGTGCCTATGTTTGAGATGCCCGCGGCAGACGGATCGCGAAAATCCATCGCGACGTGGGAACACATCATTAATGACGCGAGGATCGTTACCAGAGAGAACATTGCGCGATGTTGTGGATCGTGCAATTCAAGTAAGGGAACAAAAGAGCTTTCCGTCTGGATTGAGTCGATCTATTGCAAGCGACGTGGGATTGGCAGGGACACTGTTGCAGATGTCGTTAAACAGGCACTGAAGGGTGACGCTTAATGTTGACGAGAAAATGAAGAAAGAGTGTCTGATCGATTAGATTTCAGCTCATGTGGGCGTGCTTGAATTGAAGGTTACTAATTTATTGAGGTGTTTACTATGACAACGCAACAGTATCCCCGTAGTCCCAAAGCTTTGCTCGGTGGCATTGCCCATTTGGGGCGGTTTATCGATAAGATCAGACTTCGCAATGCCGGTCAGATCCAGGACTACAACTACATCACGGCCGGGTTCGATAAGTACCTGGTCGATTTTCTGCAGATCGATCCGAAGGCGTTTGAACAAAAAGTCTTGGCTGGGGGGACGGATGAGCAATTGCTCGCCTGGGTGGTGGCGAATGGCAAGCCGCACTCGCACGAGGAGATTGCTCAGTGGTCGCAGGGCCTTCTCTCTTCAGGCCCCAAAGAGGATGCGACGCGCCAACGGTTTCAGGGCCGTCTTGATGAGATTGCGAAGAAGCGCGGCGTGCCGGTCAGTTCGCTTCCTCCGGCCTCCACGTGGGTTGATGCGATCGAGTTGGACGAAGGACGTATGTAGGAGGTTCCTATGCAGATGATGATGCTGGTCTTCCGCTCCTCGCTGAAGGAGCAGGTTCATGAGTTGCTTCACCGCTGTGACGTGAAGGCTTTCACAGAAGTGAATGAGTCGGTGGGCTATGGTGAGACCGGTCCTGCCGAGGGGTTGGCCTTCTACCCCGGCACGAACTCGGTGATTCTGGTTGCGCTCGATGACGATCATCAGACGCGCGTGGCGACGGCGGTGACAGGCTGGTGTGAGGAAGCGGCGAAGCATCCCGGTTGGAAAAAACCATCCATTCGCGTGTTTGCCTGGCCTTGCACCCAGATTGTCTAGTACCCTTTGTCATAGACGAGTGGCGTAAGGTCCACAGCGTCGGCTTTTTCCCCCTCTGTGTTGCCCTCTTCTGAATGGCTTGAGCGCAAGGAACCTATTACCAGCGAAGTTTAAAATCTGGTGTGAGGCAATCTGGACAAGGTGTATCCATTTTGCTGCAGCGTTGTAGCTTTTCTGGAGAGTCCGATTTCTGAATAGCTCAAATATTCGCGAAACGGTCGAGAGCAAACCATGTTTCTTGTTGGCATCAAGGTTGCTGTGTGATGAGGTAGGCATTCCGTGAGGGATAGGCTCTCGCGAGAATCTGGTGTCCATGCATGGAGGATAGAATGATTCGAATCATCTCGACGGTGACTGCTGCGGCAGTATTGGTTGCCTTTACTCACGCCCTTGCACAAGCTCCGGTTCCTGCGCCGGCTCCTGCACCTGAAGCCACCGTGCCTGCTCCTGCTCCGACGGTGGAGGGGGAAAAGAAGGGCGAGAAGCATGAGGCGGGTGATGATCATGAGGGCAAAGGAAAAGGCAAAGGAAAAGGCAAAGGCAAAGGAAAGGGCCACGGCAAGAAGCATGGATTGGATCGGGCCGATGAAGCGGCCGGTGAGAACGGCAAGCATGGCCGTGACAACGCCCGGGGACGAGGGAAGCACGGCGATCGCGGAAAGCATGCGGATAAGGACAAGCACGAAGAGGGCGACAAGCAGGAAAAGAATTAAGCGACTTTTCTGCACCGGCAGGAGTGCAGGTTGTAACGGCGGCCGGCTCGAAAGAGCCGGCCGCTTGTTGTTTGTGGCGATGTTGAGAAAAACAGGCTGATGCGAATGTGGAAGATTTATGCCGCGGGAAGCGTCAGGAGCTTTTTCATTTCGCAGTGAGCCATGACGACGTCAGGCGCGCGCTGCAGGGCTTCGTAGTAGCTCCGTTCAAATCCATCGCCCAGTTCAGAAGGGCGAATCATGCCGCGGACTTCCGTCAGGATCTGCGCCACATCTTCTGTGGACAGGCTGCAATCTTCGTCCAGCATTTCGTCGATGCGGACGACGACGTTGGAGAGCGGATGCAGCCAGGTGAACCAGGGATCGTTCATGACCAGTTGCAGCAACTGGCCCGTCGAATCCACGCGGCCATAGATCCGCTCGAACGTGATCTGTTCCGCCACGATAAGGGCTTTGTGGAGCCCCAACAGCCCATGCCGCACATCGGTCAGGGTTTGGCGGAGCGGATTGGTTTTTTGGATAGTGGACTGTTGCGATGAAGTAGCCATAGGAGAATTCTACCAGGGTTTTTAAATTTTGCAGGCGTTCAATCCCCGATCATTCCGGCCTGGCTTGCTATCGTTATCGGCAAGTGCCTTCCCGCACTGTGGAGCCCTCGGGATTATTCCGACTAACGGCCGAATCGACCGCTTCCACCCGGAGGGGCGGGGCTGTTTGGAGAAGGAGCAAGGGATAAGGCACGATTCGGATGAAACGGGATGGCCGGTATCGGGGTCAGCGGGGTCAGATGGTTCGGTGGCAGGGGAGTTCCGAACGAGGAGCGGTTCCCGCTTTCAGTCTCGCCGTGCGGCCGTAAACCTATCGGGCTCTCAGTCCCCGGTCTGGTGACGATGGTGTGATTGCCGTGCGGATCGGAATAGATGCCGATGTCGTCGCCGAGGTGGGAGAGGCGCCCGCTGGTGCCATCATGATTCTGAACAATGCGACTCTCGGCCAAGCCGATCACGGCAGACAATGCCAGGCACGTCATTGTGATTGTGAGCGATGTGAATATCAGCTTCATCGGGCTTCGCGATTGTCTCACTGAAATTTACTCTACTCCCCGGTCGGGTATTCTTCCAGCGATGTTGCATCGGGCTCTGGTCAGTCACCTTCGATCATAATCCGCCGCATTGAGCGCCCGGCGGTTGTCTCGTCCTGTTTGTCTACGACATGGACAAGACCGCCGAGTTTCGGCATCGTACGTGACCGGGGTCTCGTCCCGGTCCGACTCCCGCCGGTCTATTCGTAATACACAACCACCGCCGCTTTCGCGCATGCGGCGCAGGTTCCCTGCTTGGTCATGGGAACCTTGCCTTCACTCTCGGCGGCTTTCACCTGGGCGTCTTCGGTACGCCCCACCTTGTTGTAGCACTCACTGCAGTAGGTCGCGGTTTGTCCCATAACCCCTCCTTGGATTACCAGACCGTAGAAAGCATTCGTTGATAGAATTCCCTTGCCGATCGGGCGTCATGCCCGGGTTCTGGATACCTATCTCCGACCACTCACTGAAATGAAGTATAGCGCGCGGTGACGAAGCCACCCGTCCCGATGAAGATCCCGGGGTGAGGGTGAGCTATTGAGCGATGCGGGTCCCGTAGAACGTGAAGAGCTCTCCCGCCAGGTGTCCCATCTCTTCAGGATCGGTGGGCCGCTTGCGGCGGATGTAGTCGTTCAGGATGCGCCCGTCTGCCGTTTTATGGACGCGGGGGAGCGCCAGGTTCATGCGGTAGCGCTCGACGGCTTCCGCAACGCGGCTGATAAACACCACGGTGCCGTCTGATTCGATCCGTTCGACTACGCCGACGTGGGTGAGCGGATCATTCAGCCTGCCGTCGCCGTTGAAGTCCCAGGTGTTGTCGAAGAAGACGAGATCACCGGGTTGCACTATCGGTCCCTGGTGGAGCCGTCCGTGCTGGCGCATGTGGTTATAAATCAGCCGAACTCCGTTAGCCCGTCGATCCGTGGTGCTGCTGTTATACAGATCAATGCCATGTTCGAGGTAAATGGCGCGGGTGACACCGGCGCAGTCATAGGCTACGCGTCTTCCGTTGCTCTCGATCAGTCTGGCGCCGAGGAGCTTGGTGGCGGTGTGGACGATTCCGGTTCGTGTGGCCGTGGAGGAAGGCGATTTTTGTACCGGTGTCACCTCGAAGCGGGAGGCGGGTACGCGCGCCACCGGCGTGCCGGAACAGCCGACCAGCGTTATCAGGGCGACCGTCGCTCCGATCAGCGTGAGGCGTAGTGGCTTAGCGGACATTCACGAAACGGCCCTGCGCCGTCTCCCTGAGTTGATCGATATCTTCCCGGCGTGTCACCGACAGCGGCACGGTGTGCGTCAACTCCTCGATCAGTAAATCGGTCGTGAGCGGCGTCTTTTGGTGAAGTGCCCGATACAGCGCCGCGACGACGGCTTGTTCGATCTCCGAGCCGCTGAAGCCGTCGCTGGCGCTGACGATTTTTACCAGATCGAACTGCTTGCTGTCCTGTTTACGGAGTCCCAGGTGAATCTTCCAGATGGCCTCTCGTTCGCCGTCATCCGGCAGGTCCACGAAGAAGATTTCGTCGAACCGGCCTTTGCGCAGGAGTTCCGGCGGCAGCAGCGTGAGATTGTTGGCGGTCGCGATGACGAACACTTCCTGCTTCTTTTCCTGCAACCAGGTGAGAAACGCGCCGAAGAGCCGGCGGCTCAAGCCCGCATCGGCATCGCCGCTCCCGCCGCCTGCCGCCATCGCCTTCTCGATTTCATCGATCCAGAGCACGATGGGCGACAATGATTCGGCCATTTCGATCGCTTTGCGGAAATTCTTTTCCGATTCCCCGACGAACTTATCGAACAGCCGGCCCGCGTCGAGTTTGAGCAGCGGGAGTTGCCATTCCCGCGCGATGGCTTTGGCCGCGAGCGATTTGCCGCAGCCGGGGACGCCGACCAGCATGATGCCGCGCGGCGGTGTCAGGTTGAGCGCTTTGGCCTCGGCCGTGAATCCGACCTTCGCGCGCTCCAGCCAGGCTTTCAAATTCGTGAATCCGCCCAGCTCAAACCGGTTGTCCTCGAGCGGGTAATATTCCAGCAGCCCGCCGTCTTTAATCGCCTGAACCTTGCGTTTCAAAATCTTCTGCACGTCATCGGCGGATAGCGTACCGTCTTCGACGACGCATTGCGTGATGACCTGTCTGGCTTGATGCAGGGTCAGTCCCTGCAGGGCGCGAAGAATTGCGTCGCGTTCCTGAGTCGAGAGGCTTGCATCGGCCGGCCTGGTGTCAGTGAGAGAGCCGAGGATGCTCTGTGCCATGGTTGTGGAGCGTGGACGACGAGGCGCTGTTCTGGTCCCGAGCGAGGAGAGAACGTTGTGGAGCATGGACTGTAACTCGGTGCGATCCGGCAATTGAAGATCGAGGCGGACGGCGATCTTTTCAAGATCGAGCGGCAGGGCGATGGGATGGCCGGTGAGAATGCAGGTGGCTCTGGATCGGCCATAGATCGCCGACACCTCGCGCAGCTGCCGGACGACGGCAGCGTCTTGTAAATGCGGCACAAGGTCTTTGAGCCAGAAGACGGCTTCGACCGTCAGCCCGTTCAGGTGTTGAAGCAGCGCCAACGGAGTCGCTGTCATCTTGCTGAGCGTGGGGCCGTCGTCGGTGCGGGTGAGGCCTTTAGTGATGGACCATTCGAACAGCGGCATGCGCTCTTGCGCGGCCACGGATTGCAGCAAAGCCAGCACGCGCTCTTCTTCCACCGTCTCAATCACGATCAGTGGATGACAGGAGCGGATCAGGGTGCGGAGGTCGTGGACGCTGGTTGCCAGGGCCATAGAAGTGAAATGGTAGCACGCGGGTCGTGCGTCACCAAGAAAACGGACGTTTGTTACCTGGGGTCGTTGAGCGTCGCCGGTGCTGATTTCGCGCAGCGAAAGCCGATCGTAGCCGAGCGTTGTGCCGGCGGCGAGCCGCTACGGGTGGCTGTTCGCAGCATGATGATCTTGCTCTTCCACGATCCGCCACGCACGCTCCGGTAGCGACCGCTCGTCGGTCCCGGCGGATTTTTCTCCGTCATGTAGGCGTAGTAATCGAAGCCGAACCAGTCCTGGACCCACTCGGCGACGTTGCCGGCCATGTGATGCAATCCGTAGGGGCTGCGTCCGTCGTCCAGCGAATCGACCGGGGCGAGGATCGGAATCTCATGTACGTGGTATTGCCCGAACATCGCCCGTTTTGCATCGGGGATCGCGTTGCCCCAGGGGAATAGACCTCCCTCTGTGCCGCGCGCGGCTTTCTCCCATTCGGCTTCGGTGGGGAGCCGCTTGCCTGCGGCGTGGCACAAATCCTGTGCCTCCTTCCACGTGACGTAGAGAGCCGGCCAGCGTGTCAGCGTGTCGTCGGTGACGGAGTGGATGGTGATGACGTGCCAGATCAATTTCTGCAGCTCGTCGGAGGGCGGCGTTTTCCGCTGTTGCAGGAAGGCGAGATATTCGCCCAGGCTGACTTCGTCTCGATCCATCTCAAAGACATCGAGCCAAACACGATTCTGCGGGAGTTCGGTATCGTCGAACTGTGTCCCTATCCCGTACGGATCGTCGTCGATGCGCTTGCTCCCGAGGAGGAAGGTGCCGGCCGGTATCATAACTATGGGCGAGGGCTTCGCCAGAGCCGCGATGGCGGTCAAATGGCGCGCCAACTCCTGCGAGGGCTTGGCTGCGACCGCCGCGCCCGATGCCGGCGTCGAGAGGGCAAGCAGAAGCAGGAGCGGGGAAACCCAGCGAAGCCTTGTCATTAGGTCTTGCTCGGTTGTTCGAGGACCTTGCTGATTTCGCGGATGAGGCCGCGTTCGACTTCCGCGACTTCCTCGGCGCTCACCGGGAGGATCCGTCCGTCCCGCGTAACCTTCTCGAATTCCGTCTTCACGCTGAGCTTGGTCAGGTTTGCAGGAAGCGCCTGGAGCGCGATGAGGTATTGATTGCGAGATCCGGAGGCCTCGAGCGAGGCGGGGTTCGACATCTTTCGCTCAGTCACGTAGACCGCTTTCTGATCGCTCTTAAAGCTGACTTTGATGGGATAGCCGTGTCGAGCGAGCGTTTCCTCGACAACCTTGGCAACGGCCGCCAGCGGACGCGACAAGGTATCGACCTGTGCGCCCTTCTCTTCGATGCGCACCTGCTGAGCCGCTTGAGCCGCGGCGGTTTTGACGGCTTCGGCGTTCGCGCGTTTCGCCTGGGCGACCTGCGCATTCAATTGATCGGTCAGTTGGCTCATCTCGGCCTTCGCCGACTCCGTGGATTTCTTGGCATCACGCAGTTCCTGATTCAGCAGGTCGATCTGCTGCTGCATGACCTTGTTACCGTCTTGCAGTGAAGACAGCAAGGATTCCTGCTTCGTCACCTGCTTTTTTAACGTGTCGTTCTCGGCCTTGAAAGGCGACTCATCAGGTTTACACCCGGCGGTCAGCAGGCAGCAGGCCAGAAGTCCGATGCCCGCCATGTGGAAACAAAGTCTTGTCACGCAGCGCTCCTGATAAAGATTATCGGTGGATTATCCACGGTTCATTCGAGCTTGTCCACGCAGTATTTCCAGCAGGATGCTGAAAAAGCCCGCCAGCGGCGTTCTCGCATCGCTCAGAGTCTCAACGTACCGAAGCGTACGCCTCGCCTCTTCGCTTGCTGCGGCCTTGCTGGACGATCTTTTTGAGCATCCTGTGACCTGCCCGAATTGACCGGTCTCCGGCCTGGCAGCTATGCTGAAGCTATGCGCCGTATGATTGTTCTGCTCCTGATTCTGTTGAGCCTCGTGATGACGCTGTCGGCTGTCGGGTTGGCCGGGGAGGGAACGGTCGTCTCGATTCCTGTCGAAGACTACGCCCGCTACGACCAGATCATCACCGGCAAATTTCTCCACTCAGAAACCCAACTCGTGTTGCTCGAACGGAAGACCGCGACGCAGATCTCGCCGGAACAGGAAGGGCCGCTGACGAGCGCGTGGTTTCACAAGCAAGGGTATTTCGATGGAACGCTTCCCGTCGAACTGGTTCGTGATTTCGTCGCGGCGAATCTGGAGCCGGCAAAACTGGAAGGCCGGTTTCAATTCGGAACCAGGTATCGTTTTGTGTCCGGCAACGCCGTCGAAGAGCCGGAAGTGTCGCTGGCACAACCGGTCCTGACCGCCTGGCTCAGGTCCGTGCAGGCCATGCCGGTGCTGGACCGGCTGGTGTTTTCTCGCATCGGGTACAATCTCCGCCAATCTCAAGCTTTGGTCTATGTCGGCAATCCGCGTCCCGATGGTTCGGGCGCCGGTTTCCTCGTCTGGTTGCGCCGGCAAGGGACCGCCTGGTCGATCTGGGATACGGAAGTGGTGTGGACGGTTCGTATCGAGCCGGAGTCCGACGGCGGGCCGCTGCTTGCACCGTGAGCCGTCTCAGCGGTAGCATGCGCGCGCCATGGCGAATCTCATCCGTAAAACCTTTTCAGTTCCCCCGCTCGGGTGCAATTGCTCCATCATCGGCGATCCGGTGACGAAGCAGGCCATCGTCGTTGATCCCGGCGGTGCGCCTGAACGGATTCTTCGCGAAGTGGAACTGTTGGGTTTAACCGTTCGCCATATTCTTCACACGCACGCCCACTTCGATCACTTTCTTGCGTCCGGCGAAATGCAGCGGTTGACCGGCGCAACGCTGTGCCTGCACCAGGATGATCTCGATCTCTGGACGAATCTGGAAGCGCAGTGCCGGATGTTCGGTGTGCGCTATGTGGCCGTGCCACTTCCGGAGTATTGGATCAAGGACGAAGAGCGCATCATGGTCGGCGGCGTGACCGTCGTGGGACTCCACACACCGGGGCATACACCCGGCTCGATGAGCTTTCATGTTCCCGATGAGGGTTTGGTGTTGGCCGGAGATACGTTGTTCCGGGGCAGTATCGGCCGGACCGATCTCTGGGGCGGAGATTTCGATACGATTGAGCGGTCGATCCGCGAACGGCTCTATACGCTCGCCGACGAGACGACAGTGGTGACGGGACATGGGCCGGAAACTGAGATTGGAATTGAAAAAGAATCGAATCAGTTTTTTCGCGTGGGATGACGGACGGCTACTCTTTTGCCATCCGTTCTTTCAGGCGGGCGAGGCGCTTCTCGGTCGATTGCTTGATGAAGGCCATGTTCTCGGAAAGATGCTGCTGCGCGTTGATCTTCCCTTCCTCGCGACGCTTTAATTGATCGAGTCCGAACTGAGAGATCGCCGCGCCGTCTTCCTTGTTGAGTTCTTTCCAGATGACGATGCATCGCGCCTGTTTCGCCGGCGGGTAGGCGTCGCAGGGAGGATCGATCGTTGTCGCGGCGTTGGCGATGGCCGGCACTGATGTCAGTAGGGTGAGCGCTACCGTTAAGAGTTTCATGTCCAGCCGGTTCTTCTTATCCATGACCACGAAGCGTGAACGGCACCATACCACAAGTCAGATTGTTGCGCCGACCATCCGGATCTATGAGGAAGGGGCGGCAACGTTTCTGAAGCGCTGGATCAGCCGTCGCAAGCGACCTCCGGCCTTGTTACTTGATTTGCTGGTCCGGCTGCCAAAGCAGTCGGTGATTCTCGATCTCGGTTCTGGCGGCGGGCAAGACGCGCGGTTTCTTCATGCGAAAGGACTTCGTGTCGTCGGGATGGATCTGACGAGTGCGTTTCTGCGGGCAGCGCAGAACACGGCTCCATCTGTACCGCTGGTGCGCGCCGATATGCGGGACCTGCCGTTTGAAGGCGCATCATTTGATGTGGTCTGGGCGGCTGCCTGCTTGATGCATCTGCCTAAGCCTGAAGCCGTGCATGTGCTCAAGCGGCTGAGCCGCATCGTTCGTCCCGGCGGGCTGCTGGCGGCGACTGTGACCTACGGCACCAGAAGCCGCATCCTGACAGATGGCTGGATGCCCGGCCGCTACTTCGCCAGATGGCAGAAAGCAGAGTTGGCTCGAGTGGTGGAGCGAAGCGGCTGGACGATCGACTCGTTACGAGTCGTCTCGAACCAAGAGCGCAAAGGCCGATGGCTGAATCTCATCGCGAGGCGCGATGTGT
>Ga0209391_10000340_pt1 | contig 21184 bp, 21 predicted proteins | sample PPLLak3March2015_FD_187246 | JGI IMG/M metagenome (GOLD analysis project Ga0209391, IMG submission 187246) | Freshwater sediment microbial communities from Prairie Pothole Lake near Jamestown, North Dakota, USA - PPLs Lake P7 Core (1) Depth... | ecosystem: Environmental > Aquatic > Freshwater >...
GTACTCTAGGGAAGCTCTGCGCAACCGGTCATGAAGCCAGCGACGCGAGCTGAATTGGTGAATCGAAAGGGCGGGAAGGCGCCTTCCGGCCGATTTCGGCTGCCTGCCGATCGCATTTCGCTATGCATGCCGCGTGCTCTGATTTCATCGGACGGAATTCGCCCCTGGCGGCATCAACAGGCGACGCGCCATGTACAGGTTCGACAACGCAAACATAGTCAGCGCCCGCACCGTGTTCTTGTAGAGCCCGCGGTAGCGCACCTTGCTGAAGCCCCACAACCGCTTCACGACATGGAACGCGTGCTCGCCGCGGGCCCGATGACGCGACCGGGAACGGTTGATCGCCTTCTCGCGCTCGGTCAGGGTGCGTCCCGGCTTGGCGCGGCGGTTGATCCGGTAGGCAATCCCGGCGTGCCGACAGTGCTGCCGGTGATCCTCCGACCAGTACGCCTGGTCGCCGAAGATCTCCCGCTCCTGCCCATGCAGCAGTTCGTCCAACCGAGTGATGTCACCTTCGGAGGCCGGACCGCTCACCACGCTGTGCACCAGCCCACGCCGGTCGGTACCCACATGCAGCTTCATCCCGAAGTGCCACTGCTTGCCCTTGCGGGTCTGCTTCATCTCCGGGTCCCGTTCCTGCGCCGCGTTCTTGGTCGACGGCGGCGCGGCAATGATCGTCGCGTCCACGATCGTGCCCGACTTCAACAGCAACTTCTTCTCCTCCAGCAGCGCCCGCACCTCGGCGAACAGCCCTTCGGCCAGCCGATGCTTCTCCAGCAGGTGGCGAAAGCGCAGGATCACCGTCTCATCCGGCACCAGGTCCGCCGCCAGATCGATCCCGGCAAAGTGGCGCATCGACTCGCTGTCGTAGAGCGCGTCCTCCATCCCCGGATCGGACAGATTGAACCACTGCTGCATGAAGTAGATGCGCAGCATCCGCGGCAGCGGGTGCGGCGGTCGGCCCTGCGTGGCCTTCGGGTAGTGCGGCTCGATCACTGCCAGCAGCCGGGCCCATGGGATCACCGCGTCCATCTCGGCCAGAAACTTGGCCCGCCGCGTGACCTTGGTCCGCAGCGCCCAGTCGGTCGATCCCAGCGTCGTCTGCTTCATGCTTTCCTTCCCCTTGCCAGCGCGGTCAGCCTATCGAACCATCGCTCTGACTCAAGGGGTTTCGCAGAGTTTCCCTAGCGGGCGGCGGCAAAATCGAGCAACTCGCGCTTCAGCGGCTCGCCGGCCTCGATGCGGCCCGCGATGCGCACGCAGACGGTGCGGCAGATCTCGGCGAACTCGGGGTCGAGCACCTTGTAGAAGACGGTGCTGCCGTCGCGCCGTCGCGAGACCACGCCGGCCTGGTGCATGAGCGACAAGTGCCGGGACACGTTGGTCTGCGTCGCGCCGGTGGCGGCGACGATGCTCGACACCGAGCGCTCGTCGTGGCAGATCGTGTGCAGGATCTTGAGGCGGGTCGGCTCGGCGAGCAGGCTGAAGTAGCGCGCGACCGAGTCGAACACATCGTCCAGCGCTTCGGGGCCGACGGCCGCCGGGGCGGCGAGCGCGACGCGCAGCGGGGCGACCTTGATCGGGGTGTCACGTTTCTTTCGCATGGTGTCATGAGCATATGCGCATATCGTCGAACCCGTCAACATGCATTTCGGCAAGGTTGCGACATCCGGGCGCGTCGGTCCCGCCCCCGGTCGGGGTCGCGATGCGCACCGCGGCGAACCTCGAGGCGCATCCCCCACTCCAACGGCACACCGCAACCCCCGCCCCGGCAAGGACCCGAACGATGCGATCCACGTCCCTCCCGCCCCGCCGCCGTGCCCTCGCGATGCTCGGCGCGCTGGCGGCCGCCGCCGCCACCCCGGCGCACGCCCAGGCGCGTTCGGAGTTGCAACCGACGCCCGCCGACGCCGAGGGCCCGTTCTACCCGCGACGCTTCCCTGCGGATGTCGATGGGGACCTCACTCGCGTCCAGGGACGCACGGCGCCTGCACAGGGCACGGTGCTGTACCTGTCGGGACGCGTGCTGGCCGTCGATGGCCGGGCGCTCCCCGGCACGCGGGTCGAGTTGTGGCAGTGCGACGCGCTCGGGCGCTATCACCACGTCGACGGCGACCCGGGCACGCGCGACCCCGACTTCCAGGGTTATGGGGTCGCGACCACTGATGCCGACGGGCGCTACGACTTCAAGACGATCCGGCCGGTCCCCTACGGCGGACGGCCGCCGCACCTGCACTTCAAGCTCTCGCATGCGGCGGCGCAGCCGCTGACCACGCAGCTCTATCCGCGCCGCGAATCCTCGGAGCGATCGGCGGGCTTCGGGCTGTCGGGACGTGAAACACGCTCGCGTCTCGAGTTCGCGCCAGCTCCGGCGACCGGCCGCGAGGGCGGCGCCCTTGCCGCGACCTACGACTTCGTGCTGCGCCCGCGCTAGTGGACCGTCGCCTGGGAGAGGAGGCGCAGCAGTTCGCCGCTCTTCAGCCGGAAGACGCCTTCGCCGAGCGCCTCGGCATGGTCGATGTCGGCGAGCGTGAGGGACAGTTCGTCCTCGCCCCGGCGCGCCTCGAGCACGACGTCGTCCTCACGGGTGTCCTCGTCGGGAACGCGCGCGTATTCCGTGGCGAAGACTTCGCCGTTCCACAGCACGAAGTCGGCGCCGTCCAGCGCCTGGGCAAGCGGGCGAGTAGTGTCCATGCCGGGTTAGATGCGGGCGGCGGCGAGACGTTCAAGCGCCCGTCGCTGCCGGCGGTCAAGGCCGGCCGGCCGGTGCCTGGCTGGAGCCGACGAGGCGGCGCACGAAGTTCGGCAGCGCGAGCGACGCCCGGTGCACGTCGCCGTTGTAGTACTGCAGGTCGCCGATGCCGCGTCGCGCCAGGCGGCCGTCGACCTCGCGGGCGGTGATCTTGCACGGGTCGAGGTCGGCGCTGCAGCACGCCATCATCCACATGCCGCCGTACAGCGGGATCGAAGCGAGGTACGGCGTGACGATCGGGAACGCCTCGCGCAGCGCCGCGAGCCCGTCGCGGACCCGCGACGGGTGGGCCACGGGGCTCGCGATGTGGAGCGTCATCGCGCCCATCGGGCGGAGGCGCGCCGCGCAGGCCCGATAGAACTCCGGCGTGTAGAGGCGCGTCGACGGACCGCCCGGGTCGGTCAGGTCGAGCACGATCAGGTCGAACTGCTCGGTCGTCTCGCGCACGAACGCGAAGCCGTCGCCGATGAAGAGGTCGAGCCGGGGGTCGTCGAATGCGCCCTTGTGCACGCTCGCAAGGTGCTTGCGGGATATGTCGACGACGGCGAGATCGATTTCGCAGAGCGTCACCGACCTGATCGTCGGATACTTGAGGAGCTCTTCGGCCGAGCCGCCGTCGCCTCCGCCGACGATGAGCGCGCGTTCCGGCGCGGGGTGGGCGATGCCGGGCATGTGCACCAGCATCTCGTGATAGAAGAACTCGTCGCGCTCGGACGTCATGAAGTGGCCGTCGAGCCGGAACAGCCTGCCGAACGGCACGCTGTCGTGGACCTCCACGGACTGGAACGGCGAGCGGAAGCGCTCGAGCTCGCGCGCCGAGCGGACGAAAAACGCCCATTCGTCGGTGAGGTACTCGGTCATCGCGCCGGGCGCGATGTCGGGACCCGGCGCGTCGCGCTCGTCGGCCACGCTCGTCAGCTGCTCACGCCACCGCGGTGGACGGCCTGGATGTGCGTGCGCGACGGGTGCAGCTTCTGCTCGAGCAGCCGGAACAGTCGCTCGGCCTTCGCCGTGTTGTCCGTCGTGTAGTTGCAGACGTACACGTCGATCGTCACCGAGCCCATCTCCGGCCAGGTGTGGATCGCAAGGTGCGATTCGGCGAGGATGACCGCGCCCGTCACGCCCTGCGGCTCGAACTGGTGGAAGCGATCGCCGACGATGGTGAGGCCGACGTCCTCGACGGCCTCAACGCACGCCCGGCGCAGATCCTCAGCACGCGTCATCTCCGGCGCGTCGACCGAGCACCCGTACCACTCGCCCAGCAGATGGATTCCGTCCATCAGTCGTCTCCCCAAAAGGAAAAGCCCCATCCCGGCTCGTTGCTCAATGCCACCGGAAACAGGGCAACCCCACCAAGGAAACGGCCCGCCGAAAACGGAAGGCCCCCCAAGCCAAGCACTTTTCCGCGCGTGTCGGCCCGCCGGCAAGACAGCGCCGCCGCAGGCGCGGCGACGCGATGCCGTACCGGCCGAAAAGCACCGGAAAAGTCTTGAATTATTGCACAAAATGGTGGCGATCGCCATAATTTCAAGCTTTGTCGCCGCCTCCCGGCGCGTGGCGCCTTTCCCCCCATTCTCCGCACCCATGCCGAACTCTCCGACCCGCGCAGGTGCCGCGCGCCGTGCGAGCGATGCCGAGCTCGCCAACGCCATCCGCGCCCTCGCGATGGACGCAGTCGAGGCCGCGAAAAGCGGACATCCAGGCATGCCGATGGGCATGGCCGAGATCGCCGTCGCGCTGTGGAAGGGCCGCTTGTCGCACCACCCCGCCAATCCGCGTTGGCCCGACCGCGATCGCTTCGTGCTGTCCAACGGGCACGGCTCGATGCTGCTGTACGCGTTGCTGCACCTGACGGGGTACGACCTTCCGCTCGCCGAGCTGCGGCAGTTCCGGCAACTCCACTCGAAGACACCGGGACACCCCGAAGTCGGCCTCACGCCCGGCGTCGAGACCACCACCGGCCCGCTGTCGCAGGGACTCGCCAACGCGGTCGGCATGGCGCTCGCGGAGAAGCTGCTCGCCGCCACCTACAACCGCCCGGGGCACGCGATCGTCGATCACCGAACGTGGGTGTTCGCGGGCGACGGTTGCCTGATGGAAGGACTTTCGCACGAGGTCTGCTCGCTCGCGGGCACGCTGGGCCTCTCCAAACTTGCGGTCGTCTACGACGACAACGGCATCTCGATCGACGGGCCGGTCGCGGGCTGGTTCACCGACGACACGCCGGCACGCTTCGAGGCCTACGGCTGGAACGTGATCCGCGACGTCGACGGGCACGACGTCGAGGCGGTGCGCCGCGCGCTCGCGGGCGCCGTGCGCGAGCACGCGCGGCCGACGCTCGTCTGCTGTCGCACGGTGATCGGCAAGGGCGCACCGACCAAGGCCGGCACCGCCGACACACACGGCGCGGCCCTCGGCGACAAGGAGGTGGCGGCGACCCGCGCGGCGATCGGCTGGCCGCATCCCCCATTCGAGATCCCCGAGCACGTGCGCGCCACGTGGGACGAGCGCGAGGCCGGCGCACGGCGCGAGGCCGCGTGGCAGGCCCGCTTCGCCGCCTACCGCGCTGCGTACCCCGAACTCGCCGCCGAGTTCGCCCGCCGGATGGACGGCGACCTGCCGTCCGACTTCGCGACGCGGGCGCGCACGTTCGTCGAGGCTCAGGCGGCGAAGGCCGAGACGGTCGCGACCCGCAAGGCGTCGCAGCAGGCGATCGAGGCGCTGGCACCGCACCTCCCCGAAATGATCGGCGGCTCCGCCGACCTGACGGGTTCCGTCTTCACCAACTGGTCGGGAAGCGTTGCCGTGTCGCGGGACGCCCCCGGCAACTACGTGAACTACGGCGTGCGCGAGTTCGCGATGGTCGCGATCGGCAACGGGCTCGCGCTGCACGGCGGCTTCCTGCCCTACGGCGGAACGTTCCTCGTGTTCAGCGACTATGCGCGCAACGCCGTGCGCATGGCCGCGCTGATGAAGGTGCGCCATGTGTTCGTGTTCACGCACGACTCGATCGGGCTGGGCGAGGACGGCCCGACGCACCAGGCGGTCGAGCACGCCTCCTCGCTGCGCCTGATCCCCGGCCTCGACGTGTGGCGCCCCTGCGACACGGTCGAGACTGCGATCGCCTGGATCACCGCGATCGCCCGGCGCGACGGTCCCAGCGCGCTCCTGCTGTCGCGCCAGAACGTCGCGTTCGCGCAGCGCACCGCGCAGGCACGGGACGACATCGTGCGCGGTGGCTACGTGCTCGCCGACTTCCCCGACGCCGCGCCGCGTCGCGCGGTGGTGATCGCGACGGGCTCCGAGGTGCCGCTCGCGCTCGCTGCACGGGCGTCACTCGCCGCCGAAGGCATTGCGGTGCGCGTGGTGTCGATGCCCTGCACGAGCGCCTTCGACCGGCAGGACGCGGCCTGGCGCGCGAGCGTGCTGCCGCACGGCGTGCCACGCGTCGCGGTCGAGGCCGGAGTGTCCGACTACTGGCGCAAGTACGTGGGCGCCATCGACGACCCGCGCGCGGGCGTCGTCGGCCTCGATCGCTTCGGCGAGTCCGCACCCGCGGGCGTGTTGTTCCGGCACTTCGGCTTCACGGCCGAGAACGTCGCCGACGTCGTGCGGCGCGTGTCCGGACCATGACCTCCGTCGATGGACCGTGTGGACGCTGACGGCGCCACGGGCGCGCCGGTGATCGTGCGCGTTGCCGCCCCCGCCGACGCGCCGGCGATCGCGCGGGTGCGCATCGACGCCTGGCGGTCGACGTACCGCGGCATGATCCCCGACGCCTACCTCGATGGCATGTCGGTCGACGAGAGCGAGGCGCACTGGCGCCGCATTCTCCAGGCTGCGCCGGGCCGGTTCTCGGTGTTCGTTGCCGTGGAGGGCGAAGAGCTGGTCGGCTTCGCGGCCGGCCACATGCTCGACCCGCCCAAGCTCGGCTGCGACGCCGAGCTGTCCGCAATCTACCTGCGCGCCGACCGCCGTCGCACCGGAATCGGGCGGCGGCTCGCCGGAACGGTCGCCGCCGCACAACGCGGGCACGGCGCGACGGCCCTTTTGACGTGGGTCATCGCGGGGAACCGCCCGGCCCGTGCATTCTATGGGGCGTTGGGCGCGGAGCTGCTCGTCGAACAGCCGTTCCAGTGGGACGGCATCGACCTCGTCGAGGCGGGCTATGGCTTTCGCGACCTCGATCGCCTGGTCGCCACCTGCGGCGGCATGGCGGCACTGCACTGATTCGGCTCGGAACGAACTTTCCGATCAGCATTCACCCGCACACTTCCGGAGACAGAAGATGACGATCAAGGTTGGCATCAATGGGTTCGGCCGCATTGGCCGCATGGTGTTCCGCGCCGCGGTCCGGGACTTTCCCGACATCGAGATCGTCGGCATCAACGACCTGCTCGAGCCCGACTACCTCGCGTACATGCTGCAGTACGACTCGGTGCACGGCCGGTTCAAGGGCACGATCGCCGTCGACGGCCACACGCTGGTCGTCAACGGCAAGAAGGTCCGCCTCACCGCCGTCAAGGACCCGGCCGAGCTCAAGTGGAAGGACGTCGGCGCGGACGTCGTGATCGAGTCCACGGGACTCTTCCTCACCAAGGACACCGCCGAGAAGCACCTTGCGGCCGGCGCGAAGAAAGTCATCCTGTCGGCGCCCTCGAAGGACGAGACGCCGATGTTCGTCTACGGCGTCAACCACAAGACGTACAAGGGCGAGGCGATCGTTTCCAACGCCTCCTGCACCACCAACTGCCTCGCCCCCGTGGCCAAGGTGCTGAACGACACCTGGGGCATCAAGCGCGGGCTGATGACCACGGTGCACGCCGCGACGGCGACGCAGAAGACGGTCGACGGCCCCTCTAACAAGGACTGGCGCGGCGGCCGCGGCATCCTCGAGAACATCATCCCGTCGTCGACCGGCGCCGCGAAGGCGGTCGGCAAGGTCATCCCCGAGCTCAACAAGAAGCTCACCGGCATGGCGTTCCGCGTGCCGACGTCCGACGTCTCCGTCGTCGACCTCACCGTCGAGCTCTCGAAGCCCGCGACGTACAAGGAAATCTGCGCGGCGATGAAGGCCGCGTCCGAGGGGGCGATGAAGGGCGTGCTCGGCTACACCGAGGACAAGGTCGTCGCCACCGACTTCCGCGGCGAGAGCTGCACGTCGGTGTTCGACGCCGACGCCGGTATCGCGCTCGACGACACGTTCGTCAAGGTCGTCGCCTGGTACGACAACGAGTGGGGGTACTCCTGCAAGGTGCTGGAGATGGTCCGCGTCATCGCCAAATAGCCGGACCGCCGATCGAGGGGCCCACCCGGTCCCCTCGCCCACCGCCACCCGCATCGCAGCGAGGATTCGCCATGAGCATCAAGCGCCTCTCCGACGTCGACGTCGCCGGCAAGCGCGTCTTCATTCGCGCCGACCTGAATGTCCCGCAGGACGACAGCGGCACGATCACCGATGACACCCGCATCCGTGCCTCGGTGCCCGGGATCCGCGACGCGCTCGCGCGCGGCGCCTCGGTGATGGTCACCTCGCACCTCGGCCGTCCCACCGAGGGCCAGTTCTCCGAGGCCGACTCGATGGCGCCGGTGGCAAAGCGCCTGTCCGAGCTGCTCGGCAAGCCGGTGCCGCTGATCCGCGACTGGGTCGACGGCGGACCGTGGCACGCATCGATGAAGCCGGGCGAGGTCGTGCTGCTCGAGAACTGCCGCTTCAACAAGGGCGAGAAGAAGGACGATCCGGAGCTCGCGAGGCGGATGGCGAAGCTCTGCGACGTCTACGTCAACGACGCCTTCGGCACCGCGCACCGCGCCGAGGCGACGACGCACGGCATGGGACTTGCGGCCCCCGTCGCGTGTGCCGGCCCGCTGATGGCCGCGGAGGTCGACGCGCTCACCAAGGCGCTCGCGAACCCGAAGCGGCCGCTCGTCGCGATCGTCGCCGGCTCGAAGGTCTCGACCAAGCTCACGATCCTGCGCGCGCTGGCGGCGAAGGTCGACCTGCTGATCGTGGGCGGCGGCATCGCCAACACGTTCATCCTCGCCGTGCACGGGCACGTGGGCAAGTCGCTGGTCGAGGCCGACCTCGTGGGCGAAGCCAAGGCGATCCTCGACGAGTTCCCCGGCAAGGTGCCGATCCCGATCGATGCGGTCGTCGCGAAGTCGTTCTCCGCGGACGCCACGCCGGAGTTGAAGGCGATCGAGAACCTCGAGCCCGACGACATCATCCTCGACCTCGGCCCGCAGAGCGTTGCCTACCTGAAGACCGCGCTGGTGAAGGCCGGGACGGTGGTCTGGAACGGGCCGGTCGGCGTGTTCGAGTTCGACGCGTTCGCCGGCGGCACGAAGGCGATCGGCGAGGCGATCGCCAGCTCGTCCGCCTTCTCGATCGCGGGTGGCGGCGACACGATCGCGGCGATCAACAAGTTCGGCCTCACCGACCGCATCTCCTACATGTCGACCGCCGGCGGGGCGTTCCTCGAGTTCCTCGAGGGCAAGAAGCTGCCCGCCCTCGCAATGCTCGAGTCCCGCGCCGCGTAGCACGCTGCCGCGCGACGTGCCGCGGAGGCTTTCGGCGTCCGCGGTCGCCACGCGGCAATCGTTGCGCCCGTGTCACCCGGACGGGCCGCCGGCGCGTCCGGGCCGCAGTGCGGCATGACGCCGGCTGCCGTAATCCCGTACCATCGGCCGCATCGCGTTCACCCTGCGGCGCGCCGCGCCTTGCCCATGTCCCGCAACACCAAGATCGTCGCCACCCTCGGCCCGGCGTCGAGCGATCCCGGGATCCTGTCCCGCATGCTCGCCGCGGGCGTCGACGTGGTCCGCCTCAACTTCTCGCATGGCACGAAGGAGGACCACGTGAAACGCGCGCGCGACGTGCGCGCAGCAGCGCAGGTGCTCGGGTCCGAAGTGGGGATCATGGCCGACCTGCAGGGGCCGAAGATCCGCATCGGCAAGTTCGCCGACGGGCGGGTGACGCTCGAGTCGGGCCAGACGTTCGTGCTCGATGCCGAGTGCGCGCTGGGCGACGCGACGCGCGTCGGCCTCGACTATCCGGAGCTGCCACGGGACGTGGCGCGCGGAGCGATCCTGCTCCTCGACGACGGCCTGATCCGGCTCGCCGTCGAGCGGGTCGAAGGGCCACGGATCACGACCCGGGTGGAGGTCGGCGGCGTCCTCTCCAACAACAAGGGCATCAACCGCCAGGGTGGCGGCCTGTCCGCGCCGGCACTCACGGCGAAGGACATGGACGACATCAAGACCGCCGTCGAGATCGAAGCCGACTATCTCGCGGTGTCGTTCCCGAAGAGCCGCGAGGACATGTACATGGCGCGGCAGCTGCTGCGCGCGGCCGGCGGACGGGCGCAGCTCGTGGCGAAGATCGAGCGCGCCGAGGCAATCGTGGCGCTCGAGGACATCATCGACGCCTCCGACGGCATCATGGTCGCGCGCGGGGACCTCGCGGTGGAGGTCGGCAACGCCGCGGTGCCGGGCATGCAGAAGCGCATGCTCAAGCTCGCCCGCGAGCGCCACAAGTTCACGATCACCGCGACGCAGATGATGGAGTCGATGATCCAGAACCCGGTGCCCACGCGCGCCGAGGTGTCGGACGTCGCCAACGCGGTGCTCGACGGCACTGACGCGGTGATGCTCTCCGCGGAGACGGCGTCCGGACGCTACCCGCTGGAGACCGTGGAGGCGATGGCGCAGATCTGCGCCGAGGCGGAGAAGTCGAGCACGATCGAGCTGGACCGCGACTTCCTCGACCGCACGTTCACCCGCATCGACCAGTCGGTGGCGATGGCGACGCTCTTCACCGCGCACCACCTCAAGGTGAAGGCGATCGTCGCGCTGACGCAATCGGGCTCGACCGCGCTGTGGATGTCGCGGTTGAACGTCGGCTGTCCGATCTACGCCCTCACGCCCGAGCGGGCGTCGCTGCGCAAGATGGCGATCTACCGCAACGTCCGCCCGTTGCACCTCGAGCAGGCCGGCGACCGGGACCGGGTGCTCGAAGCGGCGGAGCAGGTGCTGATCGACGGTGGCAAGGTGACGCCCGGCGATCTCATCGTCATCACGATCGGCGAGCCGCTCGGCAAGTCCGGCGGCACCAACACGATGAAGATCGTCAGGGTGGGGGAAAGCCGAGCCTGAGGATCTCGGCGACCGCTGCCGATTCCACGGCCCCGGGCGCACGATCGCCGCAGGACCCTTGACCGGCGTCAACGTGCCGCGTTGCGGGCAAGTAACCGGCTGGTTACCATCCGCGCATGCCGCGCGACGCCGCCATGGCCCGAGCCCGACGCGCCCCCGCGGACGCCGGCCGGGTCCCTCTGCGCGACGCCGATCGCACCCGCACCGCGATCCTCGCCGCCGCCACCGAGGAATTCTCCGCGCACGGTCTGTCCGGCGCCCGGGTGGACCGGATTGCCACGCGGGCGAAGTCCAACAAGCGGATGCTGTACTACTACTTCGGCGGCAAGGAAGCGCTCTACCTCGCCGTGCTGGAGGGCGCGTACGAGCGCATCCGCTCCGCGGAGCGCGATCTCGACCTCGAGCACCTGCCGCCGGAGCAGGGCGTGTGCGAGCTGGTCGCGTTCACCTGGCGCTACTTCATCGCGCACCCCGAGTTCCTGTCGCTGCTCAACACGGAAAACCTGCACCGCGCCCGCTACCTCGGGCGCTCGACCAAGGTGCGGGCGCTGCATTCCCCGCTGGTCGGGATGCTCGGCGACCTGCTCGCGCGCGGCACGCGCGCCGGCGTGTTCCGCGGCGACGTCGACCCGGTGCAGCTCTACGTGTCGATCGCGGCACTCGGCTACTTCTACCTGTCGAACGCGCACACGCTGTCCACGATCTTCGGACGCGACCTGCTCGCACCCGCGGCGAAGGCGCAGCGCCTTGCCCACGTCACGACGCTGATCCTCGATGCGCTGCGTCCGCCCGCGACGGCACCCTGCGGGCACGGCGCTGGCATAATTAACCAGTCGGTTACCAACGACCGGGCGGCGCGGGCATCGCGCCGTTCCGGCAAACCCGCCCCCAAGGAGGTCTCAAGATGAACCGCAGCAAACGCTCGCTCATCGCCGCCGGCATCGCAGCCGGCCTGGCGCTCGTCGTCGCGGCCCCGGCCGCGGCCCAGTGGAAGCCCGAGAAGCCCATCACGATCATCGTGCCCTGGGCGGCCGGCGGCTCGACGGACCAGGTGACCCGCGTCACGGCCGCCGAGATCGAGAAGGCACTGAACCAGAAGGTCGTGATCCTGAACCAGCCCGGCGCGTCCGGCTCGATCGGCACGAAGAACGCGCTCGAGGCGCCGAAGGACGGCTACACCTGGACCGCCGGCGCCGCGAAGGACCTCGGCACCTATCGCACGCTCGGCATGCTCGACACCAGCGTCAAGGATTGGAACGTCTACACCAACGTCGCGCACATCGCGGTCGTCGGCGTCAACGCCAACGCACCGTACAAGGACATGAACGAGCTGCTGGCGGCGATGAAGGCCAAGCCGGGCGCCATCGGTGTGGCCACTGCCGGCGTCAACTCGAGCGGCCACTCCGCGATCGAGGCGATCGCCAAGGCCACCGGCATCAAGTACAAGCACGTGACCTACGACGGCGGCAACCCCGCAGTCGTCGCGACGGTCTCGGGCGAGGTCGAGGTCACGACCCAGCTCGCCGCCGAGCAGACCGAGATGATGCGCGCCAAGCGCATCCGCCCGCTCGCCGTGGTCGGCGACAAGGCGCTCGAGATCGAGGGTGTGGGCGTCATCCCGCCGCTGTCGCAGTTCGTCCCCGGCTTCAAGGACCCGATCAACTACTTCGGGATCTTCGTACCGAAGGGCGTGCCGGCGGAGGTCACGCAGACGCTCGACCGCATCTGGGCCAACGACATTGCCAAGTCCGACGCGCTGAAGAAATACGCGGTCTCGCGCGGCGCGCTGTTCGCGCCGATGGCCGGCGACGCGGCGCAGACCGCCGTGTTCCCGGCGGTGCAGTCGTACGCCTGGACGCAGTTCGACGCCGGCAAGGCCAAGGTCTCGCCCGACACGATCGGCATCCCCAAGCCGTGATGCACCGGACCGCCGGCCGGTCCGCCCGCGCGGGCCGGCCGCGGTCTTCCGCAGCCCTTTCTCGAACCGAAGCCCGATGACCCAGCCCGCGCAGGGTGCCTCGGCACGTGCCGACTTCGTCGCTGCGCTCGTCTGGATCGCCCTGGGCCTCGCCATCGTGGCCGGCGCGCTGGCGATGGACCGTCTCGAGCGCTTCGGTGCCAAGGCCTACACGGCGCCGGGGCTCGTCCCGGGCATCCTCGGCGCGCTGATTGCGTTCCTCGGCGGCGTACTGCTCCTGCGTTCGGTGCGGCGCGGGGCCGTCGCCGGCTTCGGCGAGCCCTGGCGGCTTGACGCGGGGGAGCGGGGCATGCTGGCGCGCGCCGCGGTGGCGATCGCGATCACGCTCGTCTACACGCTGGTTCTCGTCGGCCACGGCCTGCCCTTCTGGCTCGTCACCGTCGCCTTCGTGTTCGTGTTCATGCTGCTCTTCGACCTGCCCGAGCGCCGCGCGCGCGGACAGACGACACGTGGCGTGCTGATCGCCGCGATCGTCGCTGTGGCGACCTCGGCGGTCGTGACGCTGATGTTCGAGCGCGTGTTCCTCGTGCGGATGCCGTAGCGTGAAACGACCCCCACGCTCACTTCGTTCGCTGCCGCCGGAGACGGCCACGCGCGCGGGGCGAAGCCAAGGCTCGCAGAGCCCGTCCGCGCGCGTGGGCGCCGGCCAATGCGCAGCAATTCGCAAAACGTCCGGGCTCAATGAGGCCGGGGCGGATCAGTCCCTCGGGACGGCCCTTCGGGACTGAGCGATGTTCGACGGTCTCGTCGCCTTCGGCCAGTCGATCGCGTCGTTCATGACGCCCGAATCGCTGTTCTGGGTGGCGACGTCGACGCTGGTCGGCCTCGTCATCGGCGCGCTGCCCGGCCTCACGGCCACGATGGGCCTGACGCTGATGACGACGATGACGTTGAAGCTCGAGTCGAACCTCGCGCTCCTGATCCTCATCTGCACCTACGTCGGCGCGATCTACGGCGGCTCCCGCTCCGCGATCCTGCTCAACATCCCGGGCACGCCGGCGTCCGCGGCGGCGTGCATCGACGGCCACCAGCTCGCGCGGCAGGGGCTCGCCGGCCGCGCGATGGGCATCGCCACGTCCGGTTCCGTGCTCGGCACGCTGATCGGCATGTTCTTCCTAGCCTGGTTCACGCCGATCCTGGGCGAGATGGCGCTCAAGTTCGGCGCCTACGAGTTCTTCTGGCTGGCACTGTTCGGCGTCGTGATCTCGGGCACCCTCACGGGCAACGACCCGCTCAAGGGCTGGATCGCCGGCATCGTCGGCCTGTTCGTCGCGGGCATCGGGCAGGAAGCCCAGTACGCCTACGAGCGCTTCACGTTCGACAATCGCGACTTGGCCGGCGGCATCGGGCTCGTGCCGGCACTCGTTGGGGCATTCGGGCTCGCCGAGTTGCTCGTGTCGATCAAGGACCGGCAGGGACCGGTCGAGATCAACCCGTTCGACTCCGTGATCCCGAAGATCAAGGACATCACCGGCTACTGGAAGACCATCGTGCGCTCGGGCTGCATCGGCACGTTCATCGGCATCATCCCCGGCGTGGGCGAGGACGTCGCGGCGTGGTCGTCGTACGCGGCGGCGAAACGCGCGAGCAAGGAGCCGGAGAAGTTCGGCAAGGGCTCGATCGACGGCCTGATGGCCGCCGAAACCGGCGACAACGCCGCCGTGCCCGGGGCGGTGATCCCGGTGCTGACGCTCGCGATTCCCGGCTCGGCACCCGCCGCCGTGCTGCTCGCCGCGATGCTGATCCACGGCGTGCGCCCCGGCCCGCTGATCATGGTCGAGGCGCCGAAGTTCGTCTACGACGTCGTGGCGATGATGATGTTCGCGACGATCGGCATCCTGTTCTATGGGCTGACGCTGACGCGCTTCATGATCCGCGTGCTGCAGGTGCCCAAGACGGTCATCGTGCCGATCATCCTCGTGCTGTGCACGATCGGCACGTTCGCGCTCGCCGGGCGTCTGTTCGACATCTACGTGATGGTGGCGTTCGGGCTGATCGGCTTCGTGCTGCGGCAGTTCAACTATCCGATGGCGCCGCTGGTGCTGGGCATCGTGCTCGGCGACCTGCTCGAGAAGAACCTGCGCCGTGGGCTCGTGCTCTCCGACGGCGACTTGACGCCCTTCGTGACCCGCCCGATCTCGGCCGTGCTGTTCGCGACGATCGTGCTCATCCTGCTGTTCCGCTTCGAGTGGATGCGCAGCCTCTCGCGCCGCCTGTTCAGCCGCGGCGCCGGGGCCGGACCCCGATGAGGCTCGCGCTCTGCAACGAGGTGCTGCGCGAGCGCGAGTTCGCCGCGCAGTGCGCGTTCGCAGCTGCGGTCGGCTACGACGGCCTCGAGGTCGCGCCGTTCACGCTCGCGGACGATCCGCTGACCCTGTCCACCGCGCGCATCGGCGAAGTGCGCAGCGCGGCCGCGGCCGCCGGGGTGGCGATCACCGGGCTGCACTGGCTGCTCGTGAAGCCCGACGGGCTCTCGATCACGAGCCCGGACGCCGCGGTGCGCGCCCGCACGATCGACGCGATACGCCGGATCGTCGAGCTGTGCGCGACACTGGGCGGGCGCTATCTCGTCCACGGCTCGCCGGCACAGCGGCGCACGCCGCCCGGCATCGATCGCGCCACCGCGCGCGCGTGGATCGCCGAGGCACTCGCCGCCGCGGCGCATGCCGCGCAGCAGGCCGGCGTGATCTATCTGCTCGAGCCGCTGCCTCGCGACGAGACCGACCAGGTCAACACGCTCGACGAGGCGGTCGCGCTGGTGCGCGAGGTCGGCTCGCCGGTGCTCGCGACGATGCTCGACGCGAAGTCCGCGGCGCTCACCGAAACCGCGAGCGCGCCCGAGCTCCTCGCCCGCTGGCTGCCGGAAGGCGTGATCCGCCACGTGCAGCTGAACGACCGCAATCGCCGCGGACCCGGCCAGGGCCACGACCGCATCGCGCCGATCGTCGCGGCACTGATCGCGGGCGGGTACCGCGGCGACATCGCGATCGAGCCCTTCGAGTACGTCCCCGACGGTCCGGCCTGCGCGGCACGCGCCGCAGGCTACGTCCGGGGCCTCCTCGAGGCGCTCTCCCCTTCCCACTGAATGCATGGAGCATCGATGGCAACCGTCCGCATAGGCATCGTGATGAACGGCGTCACGGGCCGCATGGGCACCAACCAGCACCTCGTGCGGTCGCTATGCGCGATCCGCGCGCAGGGAGGCGTGCCGCTGCCCGACGGCCGCGTCGTCGTCCCCGACCCGGTGCTCGTCGGGCGCAACGCGGACCGGATCGCCGCGCTCGCGAAGGCCCACGGCGACCTCTCCTGGACCACGGACCTCGACGTGGCGCTCGCCGACCGGCACAACCACGTCTACTTCGACTCCGCGTCGACGGGCCTGCGCGCCGCGCTGACGCGGAAGGCGATCGACGCCGGCAAGCACGTCTATGTCGAGAAACCGCCGGCGACGACGCTGCAGGACGCGCTCGACCTCCATCGCCGCGCCGAAGCGGCCGGCGTGAAGCACGGCGTCGTGCAGGACAAGCTGTGGCTGCCGGGCCTGATGAAGCTCAAGCTGCTGATCGACTCCGGCTTCTTCGGGCGCATCCTCTCGGTGCGCGGCGAGTTCGGCTACTGGGTGTTCGAGGGCGACTGGCAGGCCGCGCAGCGGCCCTCGTGGAACTACCGCAAGGAGGACGACGGCGGGATCATCGTCGACATGCTGTGCCACTGGCGCTACGTGCTCGACAACCTCTTCGGCGACGTCAAGGCGGTGTCGTGCCTCGGCGCGACGCACATCCCACAGCGCGTCGACGAGCGCGGCCGGCCCTACGCCGCGACCGCCGACGACGCCGCCTACGCGACGTTCGAGCTCGAAGGCGGTGTGATCGCCCAGATCAACAGCAGCTGGACGACGCGCGTGCGTCGCGACGACCTGGCGACGTTCCACGTCGATGGCACGCTGGGTTCGGCCGTCGCCGGGCTCTCCGACTGCTGGATCCAGCCGCGCGCGGCCACGCCGAAGCCCGTCTGGAACCCGGACGTCGCGCAGACGCTCGACTTCTTCGCCTCGTGGCAGAAGATGCCGTCGAACCAGAGCTACGACAACGCGTTCAAGGCGCAGTGGGAGCTGTTCCTCGCGCACGTCGTGGCTGGCACGCCGTTCCCCTGGAACCTGCTCGAGGGCGCGAAGGGCGTGCAGCTCGCCGAACTCGGCCAGCGGAGCTGGGTCGAACGCAGGTGGGTGGACGTGCCGCCCCTCGAAGGTTCGCGATGACCGCTCCCGATCCCTTGTTGCTGTCGCTCAACACGGCGACGGTGCGTGCGCAGTGGACGATGGACCAGATCGTCGAGGGGTGCGCACGCCACGGCATCCGCGGCATTTCGCCGTGGCGCGACCAGGTGGCCAAGGCGGGCCTGATCGCCACGGCGCAGCGCGTCCGCGAGCACGGCCTCGTCGTCACGGGATACTGTCGCGGCGGCATGTTTCCGGCCATCGATGCCGCCGGTCGGCGTGCCGCCCGCGACGACAATCGCCGCGCGGTCGACGAGGCGCTCGCGCTCGGGGCGCGGTGCCTCGTCCTGGTCGTCGGCGGGCTGCCGAAGGACGCGGCCGGGCGCCCCGTGTCGAAGGACCTGGCCGGCGCGCGCGCGATGGTGCGCGACGGCATCGCCGAGCTGCTCGAGTACGCACGCCCCGCCGGCATGCCGCTCGCGATCGAGCCACTGCACCCGATGTTCGCGGCGGACCGTGCCTGCATCAACACGCTCGCACAGGCCAACGACGTCTGCGACGAACTCGCGCCGGAGGACGACGGCGCCCTCGGTGTCGTCATCGACGTCTACCACGTCTGGTGGGACCCGCACCTCGCGCGCGAGATCGCCCGCGCCGGCGCCCACAAGCGCCTGCTCGCGCACCATCTCTGCGACTGGCTGGTGCCGACCACCGACCTCCTGAACGACCGCGGCATGATGGGGGACGGCGTCATCGACCTGCCGCGAATCCGGCAGTGGATGGAGGCGGCCGGCTATCGGGGCTTCCACGAGGTCGAGATCTTCTCGACCCGCTGGTGGAAGACCGACCCCGACGTTGTTCTGGACACCTGCATGCGCCGATACCGGGATGTGACCTAGGTCCGGGTCGGCGCGCTTGACGCGCGCTAGAATTCTTCGAAACCGGCGGTGCCGCGCTCGTGGTGGCCGCCTTGCGTCAACGTCACCGGAGGATCGCCATGCCCCTCGTTTCGATGCGACAGCTTCTCGACCACGCGGCCGAGCACGACTACGGCCTGCCCGCGTTCAACGTCAACAATCTCGAGCAGGTGCAGGCGATCATGTCGGCGGCCGCCGAGACCGACAGCCCGGTGATCATGCAGGCCTCAGCCGGCGCGCGGAAGTACGCCGGCGAGATCTTCCTGCGCCACCTGATCGAGGCCGCCGTCGAGAGCTACCCGAACATCCCGGTGGTGATGCACCAGGACCACGGCCAGTCGCCCGCGGTGTGCGAATCGGCGATCAAGCTGGGCTTCTCCAGCGTGATGATGGACGGCTCGCTCAAGGAGGACGGCAAGACCATCGCCGACTACGACTACAACGTCGACGTGACGCGCAAGGTGGTCGAGCTCGCCCACGCGCGCGGCGTCACCGTCGAGGGCGAGCTGGGCTGCCTCGGCTCGCTCGAGACGATGCAGGGCGACAAGGAGGACGGCCACGGCGCGGAAGGCAAGATGACCCGCGAGATGCTCCTCACCGACCCCGACCAGGCTGCCGACTTCGTCAAGCGCACGCAGCTGGACGCGCTGGCGATCGCGATCGGCACCTCGCACGGCGCCTACAAGTTCACGCGCAAGCCGACCGGCGACATCCTCGCGATCGAGCGGATCAAGCAGATCAACAAGCGCATCCCCAACACCCACCTGGTGATGCACGGCAGCTCGTCGGTGCCGCAGGACCTGCTCCAGATCATCCGCGACAACGGCGGCGACATGAAGGAAACCTACGGCGTGCCGGTCGAGGAGATCCAGGAAGGCATCAGGCACGGCGTGCGCAAGATCAACATCGACACCGACATCCGGCTCGCGATGACCGCGGCGATCCGCAAGTTCCTGCGCGAGAACCCGTCGAAGTTCGACCCGCGCGACTACCTGAAGCCGGCGATGCTGGCCGCGAAGGCGATCTGCAAGGAGCGCTACCAGCAGTTCGGCTGCGCCGGCATGGCCTCGAAGATCAAGCCGCTGCCGCTCGACGCGGTGGCACGCAAGTACCAGACCGGCGAGCTCGCGCAGCTGGTGAAGTAAGGCTAATGCCCTGGCGGGCGACGACGGCGCCCCCGGGCGCCGTCGTCGTTCCAGGGATCGCACGCGTCAGTAGCCGAGCTGCCGCGGCAGCCATGTCGCGAGCCCGGGGAAGGCCGCGACCGCCACCATCGCGAGCAGCATCGCCGCGACCATCCAGATCACCCAGCGCACGGTCGACTCGATGGAGACGCCGGCGATCCGGCTCGTCACCATGAGGTTGACGGCCATCGGCGGCGTGAACTGGCCGATCGCCATGTTCATCGTCAGCAGCACGCCGAACCAGACCGGGTCCCAGCCGAACGTGCGCATGATCGGCACGAGGATCGGCAGGAACACGAGGAAGATGGAGATGGCGTCGAGCAGCATCCCGGCGATCAGCAGCATGACCATGATCATTGCCAGCATCGCGGCCTCGCTGGTCGTGAAGCCGAGCAGCAGCTTGGCGAACGCGTCGAACGCCCCGAGCGTCGACCCCGCGTAGGCGAAGACGCTCGCCAGCGCGACGATGATCATCACGACTGCCGAGATCTCGGCGGATTCGACGAGCACCGTATAGAGCTTGCGCAAATCGAGCGTCCGATAGACGACGAAACCGACGAAGAGCCCGTAGAACGCGGCGACGACCGCCGCCTCGGTGGGCGTGAACAGCCCGAGCCGCAGGCCGCCGAGGATGATGACCGGCGCGATCAGGCCCCACACCGCTTCGCGGAACGTGCGCCAGAATCCCCCTTCCGCACGCGCCGCTTCCCGGCCCCAGCCGTGGCGGATCGACAACCAGAGCACCGGCACGAGCAGGGACAGCCCGGCGAGGATGCCTGGTATCAGGCCAGCGGCGAACAGGGCCGGGATCGACGCCTGCGGCACGAGGATGTTGTAGACGATGAACGCGAGCGAAGGCGGGATCAGGATCGCCGTGGAGCCGGCGGCCGCGATCAGGCTCGCCGAGAACGCGCGCGGATAGCCTTGCGCCGCCATGCCGGGGATCATCACCATCGCGACGGCGGCCGCGTCGGCCGGACCCGACCCGGAGATGCCACCGAGGAACATGCAGACCAGGATCGCGACGATCGCGGGCGCGCCCGCTCGATTGCCGACGCACACGGACACGAAGCGCACGAGGCGCTCGGCGACGCCGGCGCGCTCGAAGATCATGCCGGCGAGGATGAACACCGGCAGCGCGAGCAGCGGGTACTTGGCGATGCCGGTGTAGACGTTGGTCGGCACCGACATGATGCCGAGCCCTTCCCGCAGGATGACGAGCGTGCCGACGAAGCCGAGCCCGACGGCCAGCGGCGCCCCGAGCAGCAGGAGCAGCGCGAACCCGCCGAGGAGGATCAGGCTGCCTTCGGCGAGCATCGGCGGCAGAGTCGCTGGCGGCGCGCGAAAGCCCGTTCAGCGAACGGGCAGCAGCAGCCGCACGAGTCGCCCGGCGATGCGCAATGCAATCACCGCGCTGAACACCGGCAGCCAGATGGTGTAGATCCACTGCGGCACGCCGATGCCGGGCGAGGTCGTGCCGTACTGCCAGTCGTCGCCGAGGAGCCTCACGCCATACCAGGCGATCACCGCGAACAGGGCAAGGCCGCACGCGGTGACGAACACCTCGACCGCGCGACGGGCGCGCGGCGGCAGCTTGCCGACGAAGTATTCCATCCGGATGTGCCGGTTGCGCGCGAACGCCGCGGATGCGCCGGCGAGCGTCAGCACGACCAGCAGGAACACCGAGAACTCCTCGGTGAACGCGAACGACGCATTGGTGAAGTAGCGGACGAGCACGTTGCCGAACGTGATGACGCAGACGAGCGCCATCGCGACGGCCGCGATGGCTTCCTCGACCCCGGTACCGATCCGCGGACGATCCTCGGGCGGGACCGACAGCAACGGGACGAACTCGTTCGCCTCCGGAACGTGACCGGCCGGCGCGGGCATCCCCGTCCTGGCCGGCGTTCCGGACTCTTGCGTCACTTGGGGCGTGCGGCGACGGCCGCTTCCGCCTTCTTCACGAGGTCCGGGCCCACCGTC
>Ga0209391_10000341_pt1 | contig 21159 bp, 20 predicted proteins | sample PPLLak3March2015_FD_187246 | JGI IMG/M metagenome (GOLD analysis project Ga0209391, IMG submission 187246) | Freshwater sediment microbial communities from Prairie Pothole Lake near Jamestown, North Dakota, USA - PPLs Lake P7 Core (1) Depth... | ecosystem: Environmental > Aquatic > Freshwater >...
TAGAGAATGGAGCTGGCAGGCCGCGCGCTAGCGAAAATCACGACGCTGGAAGATGATACTCGCAGACATCAGCAAAAATGCGACGTACGTCAAGCCATACATCACGATGAGTAGGAGGTCTGTACCGGACACCTCTATATGGTGAATGACATTGCCCTTGAGATTGAACCGCTCTAAATTCGGCAGGATGTAATAGAGGCCGGTGACCACGACACGCATCCCTTCATCCATCTTCTCCCCGAAGGTCTTGAGGTCTGCCGTGAGATGGCCGATCACATAGGTGGCCAGCGTAAAAATCGCGCTGAGCGTCGCGCTCGTGAACGTCGAACACAGCAAGGCCACCGCGGTGATGACCATGAACTCCATAAAGATCAGCCCCAGCGCTTTGAACAACATACTTTCAATCGGCACACCTTGCGCGAAGAGTACGAGCAACAGCCCTCCGGCCATGATCAAAGTATTGACGAAGAGCGTCAGCGTCAGGCCAAGGTATTTCCCGATTAAGAATTGGGAGCGCGCGACGGGTTTGGACACGATAGTGTAGATCGTTTTCTTCTCGATCTCCTTATTGACGAGTCCAATTCCGACAAAGATGGCGATCAACACCCCGAAGATATTGATGCTCCCAAGGCCGACATTCAATAACAACCGATGAAACTCTCCCAACGTCAGCCGCATCAGCAGCAAAGAGCTGCCGATCATCAGAAGAGCAAACACCAGGAGGTTGTAGAGCAACTTGTCGCGCAAATTTTCTCGGAACGTATTGAGCGCAATCGATAGGACCTTCATATCCGCGCCTCCACAGGTGACTGCACACCTTTGGCTTCACGAATGAACAGATCCTCCAGCGATGCCTTATGAGGAGTCAGCGAAACCAGCTTGGCACGAGCCGTCCTAATAACTTCAAGAGACTCCTCTACCTGACGCTGGTTACTCAGCACGACCATGACTCGTTCTCCATTCAACACCACCTTCGTTGCCAAGAGACGAAGATGCTCCAAACCTTCCGGCGAGAGTCGATCGATGACCATCTCCACTTCTTGTGTGGTTCCTTGTTGGATCAACTCAGATACCTGTCCACAAGCCACCAATCGGCCTTTCATAATCATGGCGACTCGATCACAGAGCAACTCGGCATCGTGCAAAATGTGCGAGCTAAACATGACTGTCTTGCCGGATTCCTTGAGACGGAAGATGAGGTCGCGCACTTCCTTCCGTCCGATCGGGTCAAGCCCGGACATCGGCTCATCCAGCACGACCAGCTCCGGGTCATTGATCAAGGCTTGTGCGATTCCGACTCGTTGCAACATGCCCTTGGAAAACTTACGGAGCTGAAGATCCCGCGCATGGGTCATGCCCACCAGATCGAGCAACTCGTCCACACGCTTGTTGAGAGCCCCCCCCCACAGGCCGAAAAGATGGCCATAGAAGCTGAGAAATTCCCGGCTTGTCAGATAGTCGTAGAAATAGGGAGACTCGGGAAGAAATCCGAGCTTGGCTTTCGCGGCCGGATCGCCCACAGCATGTCCGAAAATTCTGGCCTGCCCACTGGTAGGATAGATGAGTCCCATCAACATCTTCAGCGTGGTCGTTTTCCCGGCGCCGTTGGGGCCAAGAAACCCGAACACCTCACCCCGCCGAACATCCAATGACAACTGATCCACCGCCGTGACGCGCCGGCCCCAGAATCCGACACGAAACACTTTGCGGATATTTTCAATCTGGACAACGTGGTCGGTGACAGGAAGCATATTGAAGCCCTTACCTCTTATCCAACCTGAATACTTTAAGCCGTTTGGGATGGCTGCTGCTTGAAACCTCTCCCGTCTGAGCGTCTAAGTTGTACGCTCCGCCGAACGGCTCATCCGGAATCTGGCGAACTTCTCCGCTCATCACAAGGTCGTCGAGTGCTTTGGGCAAACGCCCATGCTTGTCACGATAGGCATCTCGCGCAGCTTCAAGCGCTTGGACATCGCGTTCGATTATGATTTCTTTTGCGCGATTTTCCAATACATCACGCATTTCTTGATCCTTCGTCTGGAGCCACAGAGCCCTGAGCAACTGGAGCGCCACCTCAGGGCTGCTCGCCTCCGCATACATTCGACTCGCCAGCCCCGGCAAATAGCTCGGTCCGCCCGGAAGCTTCGCGGCGGCCGCCATGTACTCCGCCCCTCTGGCCGCATCACCAAGAATGAAATAATAGTTGTAGCCGAGGAGAAACGGCAGGTTCCAAATAGCCGGATTCGCTGCAAACCCTTTCTCAAGCAACCGATTGCTCAGGTCCGTCCTATTTGCCAGGTTTGTCAGGACAACTCCACCGACGTAATAGGCGTAGTCATATTGCGGATCAAGCGTCGTGATGACATCCAATGCATGATAGATCCATTCATACTCGTCAACTGTAGTTTTCTTTTTCCCGAGCACCTGCAATAGCTGCAGCCAGAGAAGATCGGCACCAACGTGCTGGTAACCGAGAAGCATCGGCTTCAAGTACTCGCCACGAGGCAACTGAGCCAGCTCCTCAATACGGGTAACGTCGCGATCCAGCCGCTGGTCGAGAGTCTGCTGAAGGACAATAAGTGCAATGAGCCCGATGATAGCAAGAACACAGCAAATCGCCAACGAAGCCGAGGGACGCAGAGGATTCGTCAGGCGAGAATCTGTTGGTACTGTGGTTGAGGTCATCACAAGAGCAGGTCCTGAAAACAGCCTGGCCCGCCGGCTTTTACGCCGGCGGGCCAGAACCGCACGTTTCACACCGGCTTAGAACACACCGGTTGTGCAATCGTTAGCGCCGTGGTCAACCGTGGAATCCCAGGTTGAAACCAAAGCATCGCCATCCAGGTTGGTCTTCGCAACCGCTACAAAGTTGTTGTTACCAAGCGCTCCAGTGGCAGCAGTCATACCGGCCGCCGGGTATAACCCACAAGAAACGAGCGGCGTATAGAGCCCAGGAGCTGCAACCGTCGTCGCATCAACGCCATACACATAGTTCACGTTACCAGTGGCTCTGAAACCAATGTCGGTAAACACCCCGGCAAAGGTACCACCCGCGACACACCAACCAGCCGCAGCAGGCACCGTTGCAACCTGGCCAACACCCCAGGGCCATGGAGCCGTCTTGGTACCGGCCGCTGCGGCAGGCTGACCAGCTTCCACCGCCACACCGATGTAGCAGCCACGTTCACCCTGGAAGGAAACCTCAGACGTCTTGATCGCCTGAAGGTTCGTCTTGGCCTCAGACTGCCGCGACTTCATCTGATACTGCAGGAAGTTCGGGATGGCGATGGCCGCCAAGATACCGATGATCGCCACGACGATCATCAACTCGATGAGGGTAAAACCCTCTTGTTTACGCAATGCCTTAAACATCGTACTGCCTCCTGGTTGATGGTTCACTGACACCCACGTTCACTCTCTGCTTCTTCTTGCTACCCGAGACGCTTGTGTTGGCGCCTACCAGGGCTATAGCAGGTTTGATGCCGGTCAGCGCTAAAGACAAACGTATCACCGTCTCTCTGAAAATCAACAAGTTATAAGAAACCATCCGAATGTGCTGTCATGCTCCATGGCTGACACCCCTTCCGCAATCTGCTCAAAGATGCCGAGAATTGGCATCTCGCCCAATTCTCTGCACAGAATATGGACCGAGTTCATGTGGCTGATCCACTCCTACCGAGAACCGCGGATCTCTAGAAAATGAGTGCTTGAGGCTGTTTCATGGAGAATGATCTCCTTGAAACTATTGATGAACTTTGGAGGGTGATCGCAGGAGAATAGTCGACTGCCTGGCTTGACCGATTGCTCTCTCTATAGATAAGGAGCGCAGCAATCCCTTGCGCCTCTTACGAACCAATCGAAATAGATACGGCTATGGGGCAGATTGTTTAGACTGTATCTTCTCTGATACGCGGCGCTTGGCTTGTTGAATACGATCTTCGCTAGCTGGGTCACCTAGCCCTTGCTCGCGGAACCGTTGAAACAGTTTTTCGTTCGAAGGATCAAGTTCCAATGAATGGAGCCAAGCCTCCTTCGCCTCGGGCAGCTTCTGCTGCTTCACATAGATTTCTCCAAGATGCTCATAGATCACTGGGTCATCACCCACCAGCGCGACCGCGCGCTTGATCTCGGTCAACGCTTCATTGAATTGCCCGGCCTTATAGAACGCCCACCCAAGACTATCGACATAATATCCGTTGTCAGGCTTGAGCGCGACAGCCTGCCTGGTCAGTGACAAGGCTTGCTCCACCTTGACGCCCCGTTCTGCATAGCTATACCCGAGATAATTCAAGGCATCGGCATGGTGCGGATCCAGACTCAAGGCCGACTCCATTGACTTCACCACATCGTCAAAGCGATTGAGCTTATCGTACGCGGTCCCCAGGTTGAAGTGCAGATCAGCATTCTTCGGGTGATGGCGAAGGCCTTCTTCAAAGGCGCTCAAGGCTGTATCGAATTGCTCCGCCTGGAGGTGCGCGAGCCCCAGCACAATAAAGGGTTCCGGCTGCTTGGGATTGATCCGTGTAGCCTCCGTCAAATGGGTGATCGCAGCAGGATAGTTTTTGAGCCGATACTGCAACACCCCAAGATGCATGTGGCTGTCAGCATACGAAGGATCGAGCTGAATATTAAACTGATACGCTTCCACTGCTTTCGGGAACTCTTTCGTCTCCTCATAAAGATAGCCGAGATAGTCTCGCACTTTGAGTTCGGCAGGCCGCGCTTTCAGTACCGCCTGCAACAGCTCAATAGCTTTGGGAAACTCCCTTTTCTCTCCGTAAATCAATGCCATCCTGAGCTGCGCATCAAGGTCGCCAGGCTCTTCTGCCAACATCTTCTCGAGTTCCGCAAGGCCCCCGGCGTAGTCCTTGGTATTGACGTAGAGCTGGATCAGATGCTGGCGGATTTCCTTATTATTGGGGTTCACCCGTTCAAGGTACCGCTTGAGCACCGCAATCGCTTTTTCCCGTTCCTGCCGGGTCTCGTACAGCGAGGCCTGGGCAAGGTACGCCGGTTCAAATGCCGCATTGACCGCGATGGCCCGTTCGAAACTTGCTAACGCCTCTTCCTGTTTGCCTGATTCTAGGAAGATCCGCCCGAGGTAGTAGTGGCCGATGGGAGACTCCGGGGAGACTTTCAATCCTTGCTTCGCGGTCTGCTCGGCTTCCGCCAGCCGCTTCTGATTGACGAGGATAATCGCTTTGGGGAAATAGGCATCACCCTGTCCAGGGTCACGTTCAATCGCGAGATCTAACAGTCGAAGCGCTCGATCCGGCTTGCCTGCGCTGGCGAGAATGCCGGCCATCTGCGTCAGTTGTTGGGCGTCCTGACCGGTCCCTTCGCCGACTTCTTCCGCATAACGAACCGCATTGGCCAGGTCACCCAGGCCAAAATAGATCCCGGCCAATCGTGCCTTCACCGAGCGCGAGTTCGGATCGGTTTTGAGCACAGCCCGATATTCCTGGATCGCCTTCTCATTGTCTTGGGCCAGCTCGGCTTGATATCCCAGCATGAAATGATACGACGCTGAGGCGTCCGCAGCCGGAGCGACGGCCGGCTTTTTCGGGGCTGCGCCGGCTGACGCAGCTTCCTGCGGATGCGGCGCCGCCGCGCAGGCCACCACCACGAGAGGAATGAGTATCCCCCAGAGTCTGCGCCCCGGGCACAGCGGCATGTGACCAGGGGATGACAATGAGGAGGCGACCGGGTACCAGCGTCGTGTATTCACAATAGCCTTGGGGGAAAAGGACTCGGAGTGCGTCGTCAGCTGGAAGGAATTATACCGACAGGAGAAAAGACCCGTCAAACGACTTCACGATTCGCGATTATCGAGGCTTTCAAACTTGGCGAACCGATCATGGAAAAACAGATCCCTCTTTCCAATCGGACCGTTTCGATGCTTGCTGATGATAATCTCAGCAATGCCCTTCCGCTCAGAGTTCTGGTCATAGACATCTTCACGATAGATAAACATCACCACGTCGGCGTCCTGCTCGATTGCGCCGGACTCGCGCAAGTCGGCCAGCATAGGGATCGGCGGTTTTCTAGCTTCTACCGCTCGACTGAGCTGTGAAAGCGCCACCACCGGCACGTTCAACTCTTTGGCCAAAGCCTTGAGCGACCTGGAAATATCGGAGATTTCCTGCTGCCGTGACTCCGAATCACTCCGCCCTTGCATGAGCTGTAGATAATCGACGATCAGGAGATCCAGCCCCTTCTCAGCTTTAAGACGGCGGGCTTTCCCCCGCATCTGCTGTACAGTAATCCCACCCGTGTCATCGATATAGATCGACGCTTGCTCCAGCCTGCCCGCGGCTTCGGCCAGCCGCCACCAATCTTCTTTTTGCAGCTTGCCCGTCCGGAGTCCGTGCGAATCGACCCGCGCTTCCGAGCTCAACATGCGCAACACAATTTGCGGCTTGGACATTTCAAGACTGAAAATACCGACCACCGCCTTGGCGTGAATTGCAGCATGCGTCGCAAAGCCCAAGGCCAGGCTGGTCTTGCCCATGCTGGGACGAGCCGCCACGATCACGAGGTCGGACGGCTGAAGCCCTGCGGTAAGATCGTCGAGATCGTAGTACCCTGTCGGGACTCCCGTGACATGCTCTTTCCGCTTCGACAACTTGTCGACAAGATCAAGACTCTCTTTGATGATGTCGTTGATCGGCGTAAACGACCGTTCCAGCTTGCCTTGGGCAATGCTGAACACGGAGCGCTCGGCGAAATCGAGCAGATCGTCAATGGAGGTCGTCCCTTCATAGCCTTTCGTCAGCACTTCCGTCGAGGTGTGAATGAGCTCCCGCGCCACCGCTTTGTCGCGCACAATCTTGCAGTGATACCGGATATTTGCGGAACTGGATACCGACTGAACCAGCTCAGCAAGAAATGCCGCGCCTCCGATCGATTCCAGCTCTCCCTTCGCTTTCAACCGTTCAGTCAACGTGATTTGGTCGATGACTTCACCGACATCGGACAAGTCGAGCATGGCCCGAAACACTTTGCGATGGGCTGTGCGATAGAAGTTCTCTTCGACGAGCAGTTCCATCGCTTTCGGCATGGCCTGATTGTCCAGCAGAATAGCGCCTAACACAGACTGCTCCGCCTCAAGATTCTGCGGCGGCAATTTCGGCTGAGAAAGATCGACGGTGGCGAATGGCTTCATGACGTCCTCTTCGATCCCTTCCGGATCCGTTTGGACGCCTCAGCCCTCGCCACGCCTGCGGAAGACTGCGCTTGCAAGCCACGAAACAGACGATCGACGTTTAACGCAAATCCTGTGGAGGGAATATTCCGCCCGAACCGGCCGATGAGGTGGTCATAGCGCCCCCCACCTCCCAATTCGACCCCGACTCCTTCAGCAAAAACGTCAAACACCACACCATCGTAGTAATCGAACCCGCGGAACTCACCCAAATCGAGAAAGAGGACATCCTGGTGACCAGCTCTGCAAAGCGCCTGATAGACCGTCGTCAACCGTGTGAGCGCCTGGACGGCGGACCTGTCGCCCTTCGCAAGCACTCGGCCTCTGGTCAATACCTCGGCCTGTCCGCATAGCTCGGGCGCTTCCAAAATGGATGCGGCATAGCGGCGAGAAACTTGTTCACTGCTGAGAATTTCTTGCAGACGAGGAAGATCTTTGCGGGCCGCCGCCTGCTCGGCTCGTTTTTGCCCGGCCGGCGACAGACCTGCTCTAATCAGCAACCCCTTAAAAAACCCGACATGGCCGAGTGAGATTTTGAAGGAACGAAGACCGACCTGCTTCAAACACTCGATCATGAGGATTAGCATCTCACTGTCGGCACCGGCATCATCCGCCCCGATATACTCGGCGCCGACTTGAAAAATTTCCCGATCGCGCCCGGCATGCTCCGGCTCATAGCGAAACACAGATGTGCGATAGGACACGCGTAACGGCAGCTGAGTGCCCATCATGCCCATTGCCACAGTCCGAGCAATCTGAGCAGTCGCGTCCGGTCGCAAAAGTAGAATGCGGCCGGTAGTGCGGTCGGCAAACTTGTAGCATTTTTCGATCAGCTCAGGCTCTAACCCCGGAGTCAGTACATCGAGGTATTCAAATGTCGGCAGAATGATTTCGTCATACCCTCGGCGCGTCAGACGTCCGAGTAACTGCGCCTCAAGCGCTCTGACTTGTTTCGCCGCGGCAGGCAGAATGGTCGCCATCCCGGACGGGACCAGCGACCGATCGCGCAAGGGATGGGTCTGTCCGAGATCAACGCGCGTCTTCAAAGGAGCAGGAGGCATAGCAGACCGATGCGCGTCTACGACCGTTAGGAGAGATTTGCTACTTTGACCGACAGAATATTGGAACTGGATTTGATCTTATCCAGCGCGCTCGCCGGGAACACGGTATCCGAGGCAATGATCAACAAGGCGTTCCCGCCGCGTTTTTCGAGCGCGCATTGCATGCGCACGATGTTGATACTGTTCTCGCCAAGAACCTGGCCGACCATCCCGATCACGCCGGGCCGATCGACATTGTGAATGAACAGCATGTGTCCTTCGGGGACCACTTCGACCTTGAAACTGTCGATTTCCACCACCCGGGCGTCCTTCTTATGGTAGAGCGTACCCGCGACCTGGTGCGTGGCCTTTCCCGCTTCAACCTTGACGCGAATCAGGCTGGTAAAATCGCCGGCGTCCGTACTTTTGACCTCTTTCACTTCGATGCCACGCTCTTTCGCCACGACCGGAGCGTTGACGTAATTCACCGGGTTTTCCATAATCGGCGTCAGCAAGCCCTTCAACACGCCGATCGTGAGCGGCGCGATCGAGAGCGTCGCAACTTCCCCGCTATACTCCACCGTAACCCGTTCAATTCCACCCTGGCACAATTGCGACAGCAGGGATCCCATTTTTTCAGCGAGCGTGAGATAGGGCTGCAAACGCGGCAGCAGTTCCGGCGCAATGGACGGAATATTCACCGCCCCCCTGGCCACACCCTTCGTAAAGTAATCCACTACCTGCTCGGCGATCCCGACCGCGACGTTTTCCTGCGCTTCCGTCGTCTGTGCGCCGATGTGCGGCGTGCAAATGAAATTATCCAAGGCCAAAAGGGGATTGTCCGCCTTGACCGGCTCCTCTTCAAACACGTCAAACGCCGCAGCTGCCACTTTCTTACTCTTCAAAGCCTCGACCAGATCGGCTTCATTGATGATGCCACCGCGGGCGCAGTTCACGATCATCACACCGGATTTCATGGTGGCGATGGCCTGCGTGTTGATGATGCCCTTCGTTTCAGGCGTCAACGGCGTATGGACCGAGATGATATCGGCACTCTTAAACAAATCAGGCAGGGCCATCATCGTCACGCCCATTTTCTCTGCGCGATCCGCAGCCAAATAGGGGTCGTACGCGATCACTCGCATACCGATTCCTTGCGCCATTTTCGTCAAGTGGCTGCCGATTTGGCCGACGCCAACGATGCCGAGCACCTTATTATAGAGCTCGACCCCCATGAACTTGTCCTTCTCCCACTTGCCGGCCTTGACGGACGCTGTGGCTTGCGGAATCCGCCGGCTCATCGCGCAGATCATGGACATCGTATGTTCGGCAGTGGTGACGGTATTGCCGCCTGGTGTATTCATGACGACGATGCCGCGCTTGGTAGCCGCCGGCGTATCGACATTGTCGAGGCCGGAACCCGCACGGCCCACAATCTTCAACTTCGGGGCAGCCTCGATCAGCTCCGCAGTGACCTTGGTACCGGACCGAACGATCAGTCCATCGGCGTCCTTGATCTCTTTGAACAACTCATCTTTCGGCATCTTGGATTTCACTACAACCGTGAAACCCGACTTTTCGAGAAGTTCGACGCCTTGCGTGGACAAGCTATCGCTGATCAGAATCTTCAATCCGGTATTCGCGCTCATCGTATCCTCAACCCCTACTTGGCCATCAAAATTTCTTGTGCTTTGCCTACTCCGCTGCCCAACTTCACGGGATGACCGAGCCCCTTCAAGACCATCTCTGTCGCTGCCACGGCCGTAATCACATCAAACCGATCAGCATAGCCCATATGAGAGAGACGGAACACTTTCCCCTTCAATTGGTCCTGCCCTCCGGCCGCAGTAATTCCATATTGCACGCGGAGATTCTTATAGATGGCTTGCCCATCCACTCCATCCGGCGCACAGACCGTCGTCAACGCGTCGCTGGGGGAATTCCTTGGGAACAGCGCCAATCCCGCAGCCTTCATCCCTTCACGCATGGCATGGGCCAGCTGCCCCTGCCGAGCAAACATCTTATCGAGCCCTTCAGCCTTCATGATTCTAAACACTTCCTGGAGGCCGATAATCAAGGATACCGTCGGAGTAAACAACGTCTGGTTCTTGGCCTGATTCTCGCGTTCTTTCTTGAAGTTGAAATAGAACGATGCGTTCTTGGCTTTTTCCGCAAATGCCCAGGCCTTGTCGCTGACACTCACGAATGCCATGCCCGGCGGAAGCATGAGCGCCTTCTGCGAACCGGTGATGACAACATCCAATCCCCATGCATCCGTCTTGATGTCGAATACGCCCAACGCGGTAATCGCATCGACGACCAAAATCGTATTCTCGTACCCTTTGACAATCTCGCCCAGCGCCTTTACGTCGTGCGACACTCCAGTCGACGTCTCACTGGCCTGGACATAGACCGCCTTAATCGAGGGATCGGCTTTCAATGCGTCGGCGACCACCTTCGGATCAACCGCATGGCCCCACTCGACCTTGATTTCCGTGACCTGCACACCAAAGGCTTTACAGATCTTTCCCCACCGCTCGCCAAACTTCCCGCCATTGACACACAGTGCCTTGTCGCCGGGAGACAGAAAATTGGAGATCGACCCTTCCATTCCCCCTGTACCGGATGAAGCCAACATCAGGACGTCATTGCGAGTTTGAAACAGCCACTTGAGCCCCTCACGAACTTCCGCGAAGATCGGATCGAACTCGGGCGCCCGATGATGAATCATCGGACGGGCCATCGCCAACAAGACTTCTGGGGGTACAGGCGTAGGTCCAGGAGCCAACAAATACCGCTTCAACATTGACCGATCCTCCTTCAATATCACCCGCAATTTCACCTGATGGGGATGCGACTAGAAAAGAGGCGGTACGCTACCACTAGCGCTACAAGACTGTCAAGAAATGGAGGGCCGCAAGAGCTCAAAATCGCTGGAGGTTTCGTCTCACATCTCACCACATCCCCAAGATCTCCAAGACACAGGCTCATGTCACCAACTCGGCTGTAGACGAAGAGTCCTCCTCAAAAGAAAGATGCTCTAACCCTTTCAATTTCTTGACAACACACAGACTGATCGATAGTCTAATCAACGATACGAGTATTTCACCAGAGCTTGAGGTCTATTTTGAATCAGCGGTATCTCCTATTGCCATTTCTCACACTCTGCATTCTTGCGATCGGAACCTTCTCGGTCCCCGTCGAGGAAAGTTTTGCCGAAGCGCCATCGCCCGATTTAGCCGCTGACGTGAACACGCCGGAGGAAGACGACGAACCGGATGCCAACATGGTTCCTCTTGAGCCTGAATTGACCATTCTCCCCCCAGAGCTGACCGAATCCACGCCGGATTCAGGGACCGCAATCGGAACCGCTCCGCAAGATCCGTCAAACTCGGCAGTGCCATTCCCAAGCCCCATTCAATCCGCCAATGGCGGGACCGTCTACAATATTCCCATCGTGATGGACCCCAGCGTGCAGAGTCATATCCACTTCTTCAATACGTCGATCCGATCTCGCTTTGAACAATGGTTGATACGACTCAGCCGCTATCAGCCGCTGGTTGAAAAAATCTTCTCCGAATTCAATATTCCCAGCGACCTGGTCTATCTCTCATTAGTCGAAAGCGGCTTCAATCCCTACGCCTTCTCGCGCGCGAAAGCGACCGGACCGTGGCAGTTCATGAAAGGCACGGGAAAGATCTATGGCCTACGCATCGACAATTACGTGGATGAACGCCGCGACCCGATCAAGTCAACCGTCGCAGCTGCTCGCTACCTCCGCGATCTCTATGATCTGTTCGGGGCCTGGCCTCTCGCCATGGCGGCCTACAATGCCGGTGAAGGCAAAGTCATGCGGGCGCTCCATAAGGTCCAAGGAGAGACCTTCTCTGACATCTCGAAGACCAAATTGATCCGCACCGAAACGAAGCAATACGTACCCCGCATCATGGCCGCCACGGTTATCGCGAGAAATCCCGATCAATACGGATTCCCGCAGAATCCCGTCGCGCCCCACCAGTTTGAAGAAGTTGTGGTCAATCGCCCTCTCCATTTCCATGCGATCGCCAATACGACCGGTATCCCCTACGAAGAGCTCCGTCTGCTGAATCCTGAACTCCGACGCGATGCGACCCCGCCTGGGGAATCGGCTTACCACCTCAAAGTCCCCGTGGGAACCAGCGCGAAAGTAGTCCAGCTCCTGGATCGTGTTCCCTCATATAAATTTCCACCGCTCCCGGCAGTCAAAGTACAACGCGTCAAAGCCGATAGCGGACGATGGTATCGCATACGCGGAGGCGACACACTCGAGAAAGTCTCAAAGCGCTTCCACGTCCCCATGAAAACGCTGAAGGCGAAAAACAACCTGACCAGCCCCGTCCTCAAGGCCGGGGAATTCTTGATCATCGCACGCTAATACCGCACCCCCCGCTTCAGGCATTGGCCTGAAGCAGCAGTACCGAGAAAGCGGGCGAGTTATGGTTTCTTAGGTGTGGCCGGTGCTGTAGCCGCCGGCACGGGAGAGGCAGGGGCAGGTTCCGGTGACTTCTTCACTTCAAGAACCTTGAGTCGCACTGCGGCTTCATTTGCCAACGGGGAATTCGGATAGTTCTTCATCAAGTCCTGATAATGCGCCAACGCACCCTCAGGCCGCGACAGACTCTCTTCAAGCCGGGCCAACTCAAATAACGCATGATCCCGATTTAACGCACCGGGAATCTCCAATACCGCTGAGTAGGCTTTGGCCGCCTGATCACGATCCCCCTTCAAGAGATACACATAGCCTAAACGCTGCTGAACCAGACCGAGCAGCGACGCATTCGATCCATACATCAGAACAAAGCGTTTATACGCTTCAATAGCCGCATCCAACTCATTGGCTTGAACCAACGCATTCCCAAGATGGAACGCCGCAAGCGGAGCGGTTGATGTCCGGGGATACTCCTCCACAATTCTCTTATAGAGCGTCACCGCTTCCTTGAGATTCGTATCGGCTTTCTTGGGGTCGTCTGCAGGCCGGGTGAAGTAGTGGAGCGTGGCTTCCCGCTCAAGCTCCTGCGCTTTCTGCGCGGTCTGGCTGTCGTACCACAGCACGCCACCGACAATTCCAGCGGCGAGCAGAAGAATCGCTGCACCCACCAGCAAAGGGCCACGATAGACGCGCAAGCTCTCCAGCCAATGCTCGAGATTGCTGACCAAATGCGCCTCGTCGACCGGCAAAGTCCGTGGTGGAACTTTAATACGATAGGTCATAAGATATCCTGGCGAACTGCGATTTCATTTCGAATGAACCTGGGCCTTATACTAGGGATTGATTTACCTTGTCAACGTAACTCATCCTGATACGACCCACAGGCCCCGAGCGCCGCATGATCAGAGAGAATCCCCCATGTTTCATAGCCGCCTCCAACAGCTGGATACCCAATCGCTGACCCGGCGTCTCCATACACTCGGCTCAGCGACCGGGCCAACCATCCGGCTCGCAGGGCGCACGGTCATCCTGCTGGCCTCCAACGACTACTTGGGTCTCGCCACCCATCCTGACGTCATTCAAGCGGCCATACAGGCAACCACGCAGTACGGAACAGGTGCGGGAGCGGCGCGCTTAGTCTGCGGCACACTCCCTCCTCATACAGAGCTAGAACAGGCTCTTGCCGCCTTCAAGCATACCGCCTCTGCATTAGTCTTTGGATCGGGGTACCTTGCGAATTTGGGTGTCATCCCATCACTCATCACACGAGGCGGGCAGATCTTCGCTGATCGGCTCTGTCACGCCAGCCTCATTGATGGGGCTCGTCTCAGTCGTGCCGACCTGCGAATCTACAAGCACCGAGATCTGAACCACCTTGAGTCCCTCCTCAAACGGACAAGCCCTGGGCGACCAGCGCTTGTCGTGACAGACGGGCTGTTCAGCATGGACGGGGACTTGGCCCCGCTGCCGGAACTGGCAACTCTAGCCGAACGATTCGGAGCGACACTCTACGTCGATGATGCCCACGGCACCGGAGTGATGGGGCAATCGGGCCGTGGCACACTTGAGCATTTCGGAGTCGAGGACCGGATTCCTTTTCACATGGGCACCCTTGGCAAGGCACTTGGCAGCAGCGGCGCCTATATCGCCGGCCCTACGGACATGATTCAATACCTAATCAACACCAGCCGTCCCTTCATGTTTACAACCGCCCCGCCACCCGCCTCGGCGGCAGCTGCATGCGCCGCACTGACCGTACTTCAGCAAGATCCGTCGCGCCGCGCTCGGCTGTGGCGCAACCGCGCCCATTTGTTTGCAGGCCTGACCCGTCTCGGATTTCACCTCACCGAATCCGCCAGCCCCATTCTTCCCATTCTGATCGGTCAAGCCGAGAAGGCGCTCGCCTTTGCCGAACAACTCCTGGCTCAAGGGGTCTACGCGCCGGCGATCCGCCCACCGACCGTCCCCGATGGATCCAGCCGTATTCGCGTGACCATCACTGCTGAACATTCTCCCGAACAGATTGAAGAAGCGCTTTCAGCCTTTGCACGCGCCGGACAATCCACACAGCTTCTCTAGCTAATCAACCGGGGCTCCGCATCTTCCTGCGAATTTCTTGCTTTCCCGTCTTGCTATGGCATGATGCTCACAAGTCATTCATCAGGGAAGCCGCCACGCTAATCGCAGTGGCGGTGCACGACCGACGACAAGTCTTACTACGGAGTCATATCCATGGATATTTCCAAACTATTGACTTTTTCAGTCAAAGAGGGCGCGTCCGACTGTCACATCAGCTCGGGTGAGCCTCCGATGATTCGTATTCATGGCGATCTAAAGAAGTTGGATCATCCAGCCCTTACACCGGATGAGACCCATGCACTGATCTACGACATGATGACGGATACTCAACGGAAAAACTTCGAAGAGCACCGGGAATGCGACTTCTCTTTTGAGCTTGGCGATATTGCCCGCTTCCGCGTAAACGTCTTTGTGCAGCAGCGCGGACTCGGGGCGGTCTTCCGAAACATCCCAACGGAAATTCTTCCGCTTGAAAAGCTCGGCATGCCGCCGACCTTGCGTCAATTGTGCGACAAGGAAAAAGGGCTCATTCTCGTAACCGGACCCACCGGGTCCGGCAAGTCGACGACGCTCGCCGCCATGGTCGACTATCTGAACAATACCTTCGAAGGCCACATCATCACGATCGAAGACCCCATTGAGTTCGTGCACAAGTCGAAGAAATGTCTTGTGAACCAACGGGAACTGGGCGTGCACACACTGTCCTTTGCCAACGCCCTCAAGTCCGCACTTCGCGAAGACCCCGATATCGTACTCGTGGGAGAAATGCGAGATCTGGATACCATTCAGCTCGCACTGACTGCAGCAGAAACCGGACACTTGGTCTTCGGTACGCTCCACACCTCCAGCGCCCCTAAAACTATCGACCGTATTATCGACGCCTTCCCACCGGCACAACAGGCGCAGATTCGGACGCAGTTATCAGAAGCGCTGGAAGCAGTCATTACCCAAACACTGCTCAAGAAAAAATCGGGAGGACGTGTGGCGGCTCTGGAAATCATGGTCGCTACCACAGCCGTCCGCAATCTGATCCGAGAGGCCAAACTTCATCAAATCCCCGGCATCATGCAAGCCAGCCAGAAAGACGGCATGCAGACGATGGACATGGCATTACTCGAACTGGCAACTCGCGGCGTCGTCACGAGAGCCGAAGCGCAATCGCGCAGCATGAACCCGAACCTCTTCGGATCGGCCTCCTCGCTCAGCGGCGCCGCGTAACCACAGCAGGACAACGGAGACAGGCATGGATATCCGCAGCCTTCTAAAAGTCATGGTCGACCAGGAAGCTTCCGACCTCTACCTCACGGTCGACGCGCCCCCTATCTATCGAATCCACGGATCCACGCAACAAACGGACGCGCCCCCGTTCAGCAACGAGCAACTGGAAGCATTGGCACTGGCGCTCATGCGCGGGCAGCAGCGAGGTGAATATGAAGAAAAGATGGAGATGAACCTGGCGCTCTACTACAAAGAGCTTGGCCGGTTCCGCGTGAATATCTTCCGACAGAGGGGCAATGTAGGCCTCGTCTTCCGCCTCATTAAGGCAGAGATTCAATCCGTCGATCAGCTGCAACTCCCGCCGATCATCAAAGACATCGCCATGACAAAGCGCGGACTGGTGCTGGTGGTCGGCGCCACCGGCTCCGGTAAGTCAACCTCGCTCGCAGCCATGATCGACCACCGCAACTCCACACACCAAGGCCACATCATCACCGTTGAAGATCCGATCGAATTCGTCCACAGCCACAAGAAATCGCTGATCACCCAGCGCGAGATCGGCTTCGACACCTTGAATTTTCAGAACGCGCTGAAGAACACCCTCAGGCAGGCCCCCGACGTGATTCTCATCGGCGAAGTCCGGGATACCGAAACCATGGAAGCCGCCATCACGTTCGCAGAAACCGGACACCTCTGCATCGCGACCTTGCATTCGAATAACGCCAACCAGGCCATCGAGCGCATCATGAACTTCTTCCCGGTCGAACGGCATCCACAAATTTATCTCCAGCTCTCGCTGAACCTACGCGCAATTATTTCACAACGGCTCATCCCCTCCCTGGACGGGCGGCGTGTGCCGGCGCTGGAAATCATGCTGGATACACCGCGCGTGAAAGACCTCGTCAAGAAAGCGGAAATCGATACACTAAAAGAAGCGATGGAACAGGGAGTCGATGAAGGCTGCCAGACCTTCGACCATGTCCTCTTCCAGCTCTACAAAGCGAATAAGATCAGTCTTGAGCAGGCCTTGATCAACGCAGACAGTGCCAACAATCTCCGCCTCAAGATCAAGCTGGAAGGCCTCAAAGGCGATGACGCCGTCAATGCCCTGCTGGATAAGCACCCCTCACACCAGCAGAGCGATGCCTTTAAGATTCAAGGGAGCGGGAACGTCGTGCCACTCAAAAAGCGCTGACACCCGCGCGGGGAACAATGTCCGTCGGCCGCTTACTGTTCCAGGATATTCCCCGTTTGATGCTCCAGATACTCCGCAATTTTCTCCAATGCCAGCGCGCTCAACTTTGCGCCATACCACACCGGCATCGTCCGCTCCGGATACCCCGGAACAACAAACACTGACGGATCGACAACAGACTCCACAACATACTCGTGCACGGTGCTGGCCCTTCCTTGATAGGAGGGGTCGGCCAGCCGCTGAGCCCCCGTCACGCCAAGAATGAGGGACGGACCGACCTGCCCAGCCGCACCAGGAATTCCAGGAATCGTGTGACACACAGGACAGCCCGCTTTGGTAAAAATCTCAACGATAGGTTCGTCACCGGACACTAGCGGAATCATCTCTGCCGTCAGCGAAGTCGGCCCGACATTGGGGACAACGACCGATCCGGCTGGTGGACGTTGTGGAGTGCGCAGCGTCCACAGCGCATAGAGCAGCACCAACGCCATGACAATCATGATCGCCGCCCGCTCCGGTGGTTGAGGCTTGCGAGGGGAAGAAACGGATGATTCTGATGGGTCAACCTGCATGCGGATTCAAGAATGATGTTGGGACAGATGCTCAACTTTAGAACGGGATGGACGATCCGGACTACTTCACAGCATCCATGGCACATCGAAATCCGACCGTCCGATCTTCAAACTCCGGCTCCGCTGAAAATCGAGCAGTCACGCGCAATGCCGTTGGCAGATCCGCCCACGAGCCACCACGAAGGACCCGTTTCTCCCCGTTCTTCGGCCCCGGGGGATCGACGTCAGGGCTCTTCTGATAATACTCGCGATCATACCAATCGTTCACCCATTCGGCTGCATTTCCCGCCATGTGTGCAAGGCCATAGGGGCTCTTGCCCCCTTCTTTCAGTCCATGGCGAACGCTCATTCCCTCCAGCCCGCTGCCGACCGGCACCAAGGTGATGGCCTCGCTTACCCATAGCCCCCGATTGTAGTTCGCAATATCGACAAAGGGCTGCATCGCCCCCCAAGGATATCGTCGACCATCCGTCCCCCGCGCCGCCTTTTCCCATTCAGCTTCAGCGGGCAATCGTTTTCCTGCCCATGCACAATAGGCGGCGGCTTCCGTCCAGGTCACACCAACGACAGGGCGGTCCTCCAGGGAGCGCCCCGAATCCTCATCTGCCGGCACAGGATCCCCGCGCTTGCCCAATTCGAGAAATTGCTGGTACCGCCCTGCTGTGACCTCATATTGATCAATGTAGAACGCTTTGATGGTCACCGTATGCTCGGGGCGTTCATTCGGCAATCCGTCATTGGCACCCATGAGGAATGGCCCGGCGGGAACCAGGAGCATCGGAGCACCATCTTTGCCTTTGATGGCTTCCACAGATTTTGGCGGAGCGCCTTTCGAAGAAGGCAGATCAGCCGCTTCAACGAACGACAGAGCAGCTACCATTCCAATAAACAGGCCGCAGTAGACTCCCCGTCGCATTGCCTGTCTCCCTCTTGCAGTCATCGCCATCAGCACACAAGCACGGCTAACGAAGAAAGTGTACCCAGCAGCATCCGCAAACACAACGGGAGCCCTGCTGGATACTGAAACAGACTTCGAGTTGAAGGATGGTTGGTGTCCCCAACGGGATTTGAACCCGTGTTACTGCCTTGAAAGGGCAATGTCCTAGGCCAGGCTAGACGATGGGGACATATAAGTGACGACAGTGGCAAGGAACGCGGGAGTTGTACCACACTCCTGAATGCCCTGTCACTACGCCTTTCTGCACCCTCGGGCCAAGTCAAAATCGAAATGCCAGAGCGACTCATACCGATCTCTAGATCGATATGGTAGACTCTTCCGTCCAACGGCCACTCTCCAAGCTTGGCCGCGCCGAGAAAGGATGCCGCTCATGGTCAGGTCAACCTTACATGTTTCCGCCGGCCTTGGAATCCTGCTGGCACTCAGCTTCGGGTGCACCCACGATACGTATCAACAGCGGGCCGACATCGTGAAAGACCATACAGAAGCGTTCTACACGCACCTGAAAGCGAATCATGTCGAGGCTGCCGTACGCGAGAATGAGCAGATCGAAGCGATGGCTGCTCAGATGGGGGAGACCGTTCGAAAGCGGGCGCAGCTACAAGGCACGACGCAAGTTGAACGGGAGTTTGCTTTGATGAAAACGGCCAATGAAGCGGCGGCGCAAAATTGGCTCGCGCTCGGCCAATATTTCTCGATCAAGAAACAGTATGCGCAAGCACGTGCCACCTACCAGAGAGTGGTCGACACCTATACCAATCCTACCGACCGCTCGTACCGCGAGCAGGCTCAGCGGGCGTTGAAAGATCTCGACATCCTGTCACCGCCTACAACAAAAACACTCCCCTAGCCCACACCCGTCCGATATCGCAACCATGCGCTGGACCAATCGATTTCACTCTGACAGCCGTCATGGGATAGGCCTATGGCCATATGTCCTACTGCTCGGCCTCACCACATTCTCCGGATGCACTCATCGAATTGAGGTACATCCGCTCCCTAGCCATCCGGCAAGCACCTCGATTCCCCGTTCACTCCAAGTCGCAGTAGGTGGCCTGACGATTCAGGGTGCCGATCACATGCCAGGTATCACGCTTCTAGAGTGGACCCCTCGTGATTTCTCCCAAGCGGTCCTGCACTACATCCGTCAACGAGGAACCTTCACATCCGTGTCAGGAGATCCTGCAGATCTGGCCATGAAATTGACCGCCAGACTATCAATGATCGCACGAGGGCCCTACGTCTACCACGTCCGTCTCCAGGCGGATATGGGAACAGTGACAGAACCAATCAAGTCCTATGATATTGAACGATCTGCGACTGGATCCTCTGTGCGATGGGTTACGGCATCCGATCGCGATCCCATTGAGGCGGCCCTCCAGTTAGCGCTGGAAGACCTCCTCACGAGTATCGAATCGGATCGGTCGCTGTATCTGGTCAAAGAGCCGGTCAGAGGCAGTAAACCCTAGCCTGTTGCCTTCACGGTAACACCGTTTCTCTCGAGCCTGCCACTACGCAGATTTTGCTTGGATAAACTTTTCCCAGGCCTGCTTCGCCGCCAAGGGAGTAGCCTCAATGTAATCCGAACAATCGAGGCGTAGTGACTGATCCGCCAGCGGAGCATCGATGAATTGACAATGGTGGGACGCCGCACTATTTGGATGCGCGTTGGGACTGAAATGCTCACACGACACGCACATCCGCGCCACGGGAATTTCTCCCTGTAACTGGAGCGCTCGAATCATCTTGACAAGAATGGCAAGAAGATTGGCCTGCTCCTGCCCCGACAACTGCTGCGTCGCAGCGGCTAACGCTTCCGGCCATCCCGTTCCGACCTGACTGGCCTTCATTCCCTTCGCCGTCAAATGAACGGTCACCACTCGATTATCCGTATCTGATCGGCGGCGACGGACCAACTGCTTCAACTCCAGCGTACGAATCACCTCCGACGCCGTGGGAAGCTTGACCGAAAGCTCTTTCGCAATGACTGAGACCATGGCGCAACGATTGGGCTGTGTTCGCAAGAACGACAAGACTTGAACCTGTAATGGCCCAACTCCTTGCCGTCCCTGCCGACGCCATGGCCGACTCTTCATGGCCAGACCAATCTTCGAAAGACCCGTCACTAACCGGCCCGGCAACTCGTCCCGATCAATCTTGATTATCTGCATGTGATATCCCTCTCTCAAAGTGTGGGGAGATAAAATTCGAGACGACAGTGTATTGGTTGCATTTTCGAGCGTCAAGCTACCCCCTCTTTTTCCTGTAACGGAAAACCAGAAGCAGGACGCCGGTGCCTATTAGTGCGCGTTTGATGAAGATCGATGCGGAAAACTTCTCGACAGGGACAGCGAACACTGCACCGTGGTGAGCCGGCTGGGACTCGAACCCAGGGCCCTCGCCTTATAAGGACAGGCAAAGACTG
>Ga0209391_10000342_pt1 | contig 21150 bp, 16 predicted proteins | sample PPLLak3March2015_FD_187246 | JGI IMG/M metagenome (GOLD analysis project Ga0209391, IMG submission 187246) | Freshwater sediment microbial communities from Prairie Pothole Lake near Jamestown, North Dakota, USA - PPLs Lake P7 Core (1) Depth... | ecosystem: Environmental > Aquatic > Freshwater >...
AGGAGTTAACGGTAGACCAGGCCATCCAGATATGCTCGAAAGTCGGACTTGCCTTGCACTCCGTCCACCTCAAGCACATTGTTCACAGGGACTTAAAACCATCCAATATCCTGTTGCGCAATATCACTACACCGTTATTGACCGATTTTGGTATCGCGCGAGAGACCGACCAGGAGCACGGCCTGACCCAGACGGGGCATATTCTCGGCACGCTCCAGTACATGAGCCCGGAACAGATCCGTGGCATGCACGTCGACCACCGCTCCGACATCTACGCCCTGGGCTTGATGTTTTACCGTCTGCTGATCGGGCGTCTGCCGTTCGTGGCCAACAGCCAGTACGACCTCTCGCGCATGCAGTGCGAGGACATTCCACCGCCTTTACCGCCGCATTTGGCCGACCTCCAGCCAATCATGGACGCATTGCTGGCCAAGGACCCGGCCGACCGTTTTCAAACCTGCCTCGAATTTTGCAAGGCCCTGCAGAACCTGCCGATGATCGACAGGGAAAGCGCGTTGGACATGGAGGGGGCGACGCGCGTTTACGACCCCAACCAGTTGGGTCCCGGCAGCTTTGGTACAGGCCGCCACAGCGGCCAGTTTTCAGATCGCCATTCGGGCCAGTTCTCCGAGCGTACTTCCGGTCGATTCACGGGGCGGACAGAAGCAGCGACGTCGGGTCAGTACGAAGCGACCCGGATGATGACCGGTCAACAGGGCAGGGCGCCTTCCGGCGCTCTCAAGAAGTACATCATGTTCGGCGTCCCTGCATTATTGCTGGTGCTGGCTATCGGTTTGTATTTCGCCATCTGGTATGTCCCTTCAGCCGGGCTGTCGGAAGCAGACCAGCGCAGGGTCGAGAATTACCTCCGCAGGGTCGATGCCAACCTGCTCAAACTGCAGATCGACAGCCCGCCGGAAGACAATGCCGTTTATGAACTGCAAAGAGCGCTTGCGCTCGCGCCGGACTACCGGCCGACCCTCGACAGGGCGCGGCAGATTGCGGAGTTTTATGAAACGGACGCCCGTGACCTGATAGATGCAAATAAACCGGAGGAAGCGCTAGCGGAGATTAAAAAAGGACTCGAGGTGGATCCCAATTACACGAACCTCGTGGACCTCGAAGATGAGATCGCAACCCTGCTGGCTGCGCAGAGGCGGCAGGCTGAAATTGCCGAAGCGTTGCGCGTCGCCGCCGACTACCAGTCCCAGGGCAAGTTGATCGAACCGCCAGACGGCAATGCCTATGCCGCATTCCAGAAGGTCCTCGAACTCGATCCGCAGAATGACGTCGCCAACAAGGGCCTGGAAGCCATCCTGACGAGCCTGATGGACATGGCAGGGAAAAACCTCGCCAGCGGTGATCTGGAGCAGGCCGGAAAGCTCGTGGAAAACATCGATAAGCTTTTTCCGAACAACAGGCGGGTGGCGGAAATGAGAACGGATATCACGACAAAGGAACGTGAAATTCGTGAACAGTCGGAAGTCGAAGAGTTTCTTCGCATCGCACAACAGCAGTTGGACGAGGGCAAATTGATCGAACCGGAAGCGGATAACGCGCTCGAGAGCTTCACCCAGGCCTTGAATCGCCAACCGGACAATGCCGCAGCATTGAAAGGACTGGCGCAGATTGCCGACCAGTTCACCACCCAGGCCAATGAGGCGGTCAAGCGCGGCGAGTTTGCCACCGCGCTCAAGCTGGCCGATAGCGGTTTGCTCGCGGCGCCGGATGATGCCGAACTTTTGTCCATCCAGGCAAAATCCACTGGTCAGCTGAGCGCACGCGACCAGGAAATCCAGTCGATGCTGCAGGAAGCACAACGGCTGGTACTGTCCGGTGACTTCCTGCCGCCCGGCGCCAACGCACTGGACACGTTCAAGAACGTCGAAAAAATGGACCCGGGCAACGAGCAGGCGGCCAGGGGTCTTGCGCGTTTGCCCGACCAGGTATTTGAAGAGGCTAGCCAACTGGAGAAACTGGGTGATTTCAGCGGCGCCAAAGGGTTGCTCGAAAATGCCCAGAAATCATTCGGCGACCAGGCCAGGTTTGCCGAAATGAAAACAAGGATGGAAAACGCCATCGCCGAACAGGAAAAATCAAACAAGCTGCAGCAACTGCTTGAAACCGCGAAGACCCTGGTTGCAACTGCGCCGCTGACCCTGGACATCATCGACCAGGCGGCCAAGACGTTCAAGGAAATCAATACCCAGTTCCCCGGTAACCTGACGGCGGTAAGCCTGCAGAATGAATTTATCCAGGCCGTCAGCAATCGCGCCATGCAGGTCAGCGCGGGGGGTAGCGAGGAATCCGGCTTCGTGCTGCTGGATCGTGCCCTCGGTCACTACGCCAAAAACCAGCAGTTGCTCGATACCAGGAACACACTCGAAAAGTCCAGGCAGGAACGCCTCGCCGAAGAGGCGCGGCGCCTGGCCGCTCTGATGGGCAAGCTCGCGATCGACGCCTCGCCCTGGGGCGAAGTCACCGAAATCCGTGATGCCGAGGGTAAAATCCAGGAGTTGCCGGTCGCCCGCTCGACACCCATGCTGGTGAGCCTGATGGCAGGCAACTACAGTGTGTCAATACGCGACAGCAATGGCGGCTCACCAAAGAAGCTGTCGGTCACCGTCGTTGCCCAGCAAACCGCCGTGGCCACGGCGAAATTTGATTCGCTGACGGCGGATAATTACTTCGAAAGGGCAAGCTGGTAATCATGTTGCGCTGCAGATTCACAACGCTGCTGGTGTGTTCACTGCTGCTGCTGGCATTCGCGTCCGCAGCGGAAGCGGAATTCAAGCGTAATTACACGCTTGCCAAAAAGTCGTTTGAAGAAGGCAATTACCAGGACGCGGTCAGCAAGTTCCAGGACGCGATCAAGGACAATCCGGAAGAAGCCGCACGCGTCAAGATTTATGGCATGCGCTATGACTCATACATACCCCATTACTTCCTCGGTGAAGCCCATTTCAGGTTGAATGACTGCAAATCCGCGATGTCAGCCTGGAACAAGGCTTTGGAGCTCGGTGTCATCCAGGGACTGGAAGAATACGGTGCCATGCAGAAAAACATGTCGGCATGCAAGGTTGACGTGGTCGAGACGGTTGATGTCAGCAGGATCGCCCAGCAGGCGAGGACTGAAATCGATGCCCTGCAAAGCACCAACACCAGTTTTGCCAGGTTGCAGAACGAGAGCGCCCTGAAGCGGGAATGGGCGTCCAAATGGCAACCGGAATTGACCCGCAGCGAACAATTGGCCCAGAGCCTGCTGCAGCGCCTGGACAAGGCGACAGGCGCTGCTGATCCAACGGCGATAGAAGCCATCATCCAGGAGGCGAAAAGCGCGGCCAGTGCGCTCACGGGCACCGAGAAACTCGCCCAGGCCCAGGTCAAGGCCGCCCAGTCACAGGGCGCGGATGCCGAGCGCCTTGCCCGGGAAAGCGCCCGCCGCGACCTGCAGAACTCCACCCGCCTGGCCAGGGCGGCCGAAACCCATGATAGCGCCAGCGATCAGATGAAGACACTGCTGGCGGATTTACAGCGCCAGATCGGCGTGGCCGAGGGTCTCGGTGATACCGCTTCCGCTGCCAACATCAAGGAACAAACCCAGGTCATCGACAATGTGCTCAGACGCTACAACCTCGCGGTTCAGGACTGGCAGGCGCAAAAACAGAGTGTCGCCGACCGGACGCCGCCCGCCGAACTGAAGCGCATCGCCGAGGCCTATTTTGCGGGTGATTACGCCGCCACCGTCAAACTGGCCAACCCTGATAGCTTCGACAAGGACCGCGCCAGGATACAGGCTCTATTATTCCGTGCCGCTGCGAATTACACGCTGTATGTCCGTTCGGGCGAGCAGCAGCAGCCAACCCTGGCCCAGGTGCAGAGCGACATACGCGCCATCAAGAAGATGAACAGTGGGTTTTCGCCGTATATCGCCGCGTTTTCACCACGCTTCCTGGCGCTGTTCAAACAGACGGTCTGAATCTTTGCTGTCTGAATCTCCGCCATGATTAAAATCGAGATAAAAACAGGCAGGCATGACTACCGCCTCGCGAATTTTCGGCTATACTCTAAGCTGCACAGAAATGAACTCATTGCACTAAATATAAAAGGAGTCAAACAATGAAGATGATACAAAAGACTTGTATGCTACTGGCGGTTGCCGCCGTTCCGGGTATGACACTTGCCGGCGAACTGCCCAATACGGAAGGTATGTCAGGTTTACAATTTAACTTTTCAGCGCCTGGCGCCCGGTCGCTGGCCATGGGTGGTGCATTTTTAGGCCGTGCCGACGACTCTACTGCTGCTTATGCGAATCCGGCGGGACTCACCAACCTGTTCAGCCCGGAAATTGCGGCTGAATATCGTTTCAACAGTTTCGATACCCCGTACACATCGGGTGGTACTTACCCGGATGTCGACCGCTCCACCGCGAGCGACAACGCCAACAACCTTTCCTACCTGTCATTCGTTTACCCGATGGAAAAATGGGTGTTTGCCCTCTACCGCCATGAGTTCATGGATTTCAAGTCCAGATTCAATACCGACCCTATCGATCTGGGTGACGATATATTCGCCTTTCCGACGGACAACCGGGTTGACGTGAATATCGTCAACTACGGTTTCTCAACGGCTTTGCGGGTGAGTGAACGTTTTTCGCTGGGCGCCAGTTTTTCGTATTATGACTACGACATGGATGCAAGCACCTTGCGTTATGACCTCGTGGACAGCAATTTGCTGGTGAACCAGCAAATTCAACGCGGCAATGACAACAGTTGGGGTTTCACACTTGGCGCGTTGTTTAACGTTTCAGAGTCTTTTTCCGTTGGCCTGGTATACCGCTCAACACCCGATTTCAGCACCAATCACAACCAGACGGTCCCCGAAATTCCAGAAATCGATTTTGACAGGGCCTACAAGTTCGAGGTGCCGGATGCCTATGGCATTGGGTTCTCTTTTCAGCCAAATGACAACCTGACCTTTAATTTCGATATCATGCAGATCAATTATTCCGACCTGGCGGACCCGGTGTTCTGGGCCTTCGAGGATCCGGCGCCTGATTATGGTCAGACCATCGTTGACGGTATGTCAATCGACGATGGCACCGAGTTCCACTTAGGTGCCGAGTATGTCATGCAGAACAAGCCGATCGCTCTGCGCGCCGGCGCCTGGTATGACCCGGATCACGCCTTGACCGATAGTGGTCCAACCGACCCGGATGATCTCAACGCACAAGCAAACGCTGCTTTCTTCCCCAACGGCAGCAATGAAATGCACTGGTCCCTCGGTTTTGGTTTCTTCTTCGAAAAATTCCAGATGGATTTCGCAGCGGATTTCTCAAAGAACCAGGACGTGATATCTGTCTCGGGCGTGTACCGCTTCAATTGATCAGTTCAATCCCGGGCGTGCCAGATGGACACCCGGACATGAGTGTAAGAACCGGCCTGTACGCAGGCCGGTTTTTTTTGGAAAAATTTACAAATTAACCGGATTGATTTGCTTGATTGATTGATAATGTGTACAAATATCAAACTGCTTATGTGATAATGCGATTTATGGTATAGGTTGCACTTATTTATACTGTTTGTGATTAGGCGAATAAAAGTCAACTTGATTATACGATTCCAGGTCGGGAGGAAAAATCCATGCGCTCAAAGCTATTAAAAAAACTAATTTTCGCGTTGCCCCTTTTGGCATTCAGTGCTACCGCATTTGCCGGTTACCAGGTAACCAGTCTGCCTGGCGACGGTTCGGCGGCCGAGGTGGTCGCAGCCAACCCGCAAGATACGGCTACATTTATTGTCGTAGCTGAAATCGGCGGTAATGCCGGCGCAGTGACAGTGGGGCTGGTGGTCAACCAGAATGCGGCAACCGCATCCTTCCCGGACGACTTTACCTTGTCTTTCCCCGCAACCTGTCCGCGAGTCGGTGGCTCCGGCAGCATAACCTTTAGCGCTACATCGACTGGTGCCACTACCTATGACCTCGACCTCGGTGGTTTCAACGCCGGCGGTGGGGGTGCTGTTGGTGGCAGCGCAGAATTTCACTGCCCTGTCACCATCAACGCAGTGGATGATGCGATCGATGAGGATACAGAAAGTCTCAACCTGGCGATTATCGGCGACCCTTCAATCGTCAAATCCCCGTTGTTTCAGAACTATACCATCGGTGATAACGACACGGCTGCGCTGGTTGCGACCGATACCAGCTGGGATGGAAGTTCCCCGATCACACTGGGTCAAAAAATCACAACCGAAAGTGGCGGTACCGCGACATTCTTTGTGGAACTGGCGACCCAGCCCCTTTCGAGCGTGACCGTTGACCTGGCGTCAAGCGACCCGACCGAAGCGAAGATATCCAGCGGCGGAGCCCCGGCCAACAACCTGGAGTTGACATTCACCACCGCAAACTGGAACACAGGGCAGCAGGTGACCATCACCGGTCAGGACGATGCGGATGTCGATGGCAACATCGCTTATACCGTGACAATTGCAACCACCGATGAAACGGACAACAAGTACGACAATCTTTCCACTGGCCCGGTTAACGGTATCAATGAGGACAACGACATCCCCGGGCAGCTCAGATTCACCCAAAGCAGTCAAACTGGTTCGGAAGGCGATGTGATGACACTGACGGTGGAGCGCATCGGTGGCTCTTCCGGCGAAGTCACGGTGCAATACGCAATTTCCAACCTCGGTTCAACGACCGCAGCAGATTACAACGACACGACATCGGGGAAACCAACGCTTTCATTCGCAGAGGGTGTTACGTCGAAAAACATTACCATTTCGCTGGTGAATGACACCCTCTGGGAACCGGCAGCCGAGCAATTCTCGGTCGCGCTGAGTAATCCAACCGGCGGTGCTACGATACTCACCCCCGATACACAGACGGTCACCATCAACCCGAGCGACCCGATCGTAATCGCCATTTCTGCACCTGACCCGAACCCCGTGCCTGAAGGTGATGTGGGTGATCCGGATGTGCCGGTTGAGTTCGATGTAACTTATAGCGGCGGTACATTGGCAAGCCCGTTAACCATTTCCTGGATGACTGTGAACGGTTCAGCTACGGGCGGCGCAGATTTTACTGCGGTCGGTTCCACCAACATTAATTTACCCGTAAATGGTAATCCGGTGACCATCACGGTAAACGTTTTAGGTGATGACACACCGGAAAGCGACGAAACTTTCTCGGTGCAGTTGAGCGAGTCACATGACCTGGTTACCCTGGCCGGTGGTGGCGTTTCAGTTGCAACCATCGAGGACGATGACGAATCCGACGCCGGCACTTTCGCCATAACCGCCGTCACCCCGAACCCGGTCATGGAAAGCGCGGGCTTGGTAACCGTCACGGTGACCCGTACCGGAAACAGCGTTAACTCTGCGGCCACCATAAACTATGCGACCTCGAACGGCACTGCCGTGGAACCCGGTGACTACACCGAAACCAGTGGTGCACTGGTTTGGGCAGAGGATGATGTTGCCACCTTCAAGACGTTCACCGTCCCGATCGAAGACAATGCAAACGGTGAACCCGATGAGACCTTCACGGTTACCATCTCGCCAGGCACACCTGCTGAGCCTGGTCCCCAAGAGGTTATCACCGTTCCTTCCAGCGTGGTCACCATCATCGGCGACCCGACCGTTGGCTTCAGTCCGATTACTTACAACGTCAGTGAGGACGGTGGTTCGATTACGGTATTCGTAGCGCGCGCCAACGTGGATGACGACCCGGTTTCAGTGGATTACACCACAGTCAATGGTACCGCGATAGCTGGCGAAGACTTCGTTGCGAAGACCGGTACCTTGAATTGGGGTGCAGCTGAAACTGGATCTCAGTCTTTCGATATTGCTATCACTGCTAACGCGGACGTAGTTGAATCGGAGACGTTCACCGTTGTTTTGTCCGACTGCTCGAACTGCACGATCAGATCTGGCGAGGGTACGGCGACGGTCAACATCCTGGAGGGTGAGGTCAACCCGGAGAACCCAGGCACCCTGGCGTTCAGCCCGACCGCGCTTCTGATCCCTGAATCAAGCGGTACCGTCAGTGTATTTGTGACGAGAACTGGCGGAACGGACGGCGATGTCACCATTAAATACGAAACCGCACCCGGCACGGCAACATCACCGGCAGACTTTACCGCCACTACGGGGACGTTGACATGGCTGAATGGTCAAGGCGGTAACAAATTGATTTCGGTTCCGATCATCAATGACTTGGAGGTTGAATCGACAGAAAGCTTCACCGTCCGTTTCATATTGGATGGGACTTCGCCAACGCCAAACGCGGGCCCGGGCAGACCCACTATCGGCGCCTCATCGGCCACGGTGTCCATTCAGGACAATGATTCGCCGCCGACTGCTGGTGCATTCAGCGTCCTTGATACCAACGTGGGCGAAGGCGCTGGCATTATCAACGTCACTGTAACTCGCACCGGGGGCAGTGCCGGCGCCGTTTCGGTCAACTTCGCAACGGCAGATGGTACCGCACTGGCAGGATCCGACTACACTGCCACCAACGGTACGCTTAACTGGGCCAATCTGGATGCAACGGCGAAGACCATTCCGATCCAGATACTGGACGACCTTGTGGTTGAACCAGCGGAAGCTTTCACGGTTACGCTGAACACCGCGACCGGCGGCGCCACCATTGCGGATGGTTCTGCCACTGTTCAGATTTTTGACGACGATGGCGGTGGCACTTTCAGCATCGACGACGTCACAGTCAATGAAATCGATCAGAAGGCGACGCTCACCGTCACACGTGCAAACGACAGCAACAAAGCGGCGTTTGTACAGTGGGAAACACAAGACGGAACGGCCGAGGATGAAAACGGCGACAACGACTATAAATCTGACGACTCCAACAGGAGTGGTGAACTGGTCTGGCTGGATGGTGATACCTCCAGCACCCGCACCATCACGATCGATATCGTCCCGGACGCCAAAGAGGAAGGTGACGAATACTTTACAGTTACGCTTGTCAGCGTGCAGGGCGACGATGCGGTCATCAGCAAACCAAATGGCGTCGTCACGATCAAGGACCCGGTCCCGATCCCGACATTGAGCCAGTGGGCGATGGGATTGATGGTGCTGCTGCTTCTGGGTATTGGTGCCTATTCAATGCCACTGCGCAGAAGGGTAACCGGAACGCGTAACTAGTCCTACTCTTGAGCGTGTATGAAAACGGCGGTCGCATGACCGCCGTTTTTTTGAGTGTGTGACTTGGCTCACAGCACGGCCATGGCAAAAAGCCGAATATGCAATTGCAATGAGCGCTATCTGTTTCGGCCTGTGCTGGAGTTTAAGGAACTGATAATTAATTATGCTATTATCCTTCACATATCAATCTAAAGGATTAGAAAGATGAAGACATACATGGTCATTTTTGGGGTATTGATATCGGTTTTAGCGGATACAACACAGGCCGAAATTTTTACATCATATCAAGCGGCCTACCGCAGCGGTCTGCAACAGATCGAAAAGGGCGAGATGCGCGCTGCAGCAGAATCGCTCTACCAGGCAATTTCTCTTGAGCCGGACCCGCAAGCTGGGCCGGATGAATATCTCCCCTATGTACACCTGTCGATCGCCCTGTTTGAAATGGGACAGACCCGGGCTGCCCGGGATGCCCTGATTCAAAGCCAGGTTTTCGGTGTGGCGGCAAACACGGATACCGGCAGGCAATTGCTGGATCGCCATGCCGCCGAAATCATGTCCGCCCCTCTGGATGATTCAAAACTGGTTTTGGCGACGACACCCGCGCAACCCGCAGCGCCTGTCAAGACCGCGAGTCAGGCTCCGGTCGTTGCGGAAAAAAGTGATTCCCGGTCCGCTGCCAGCGTCCCAATCAATACGCCTGAAAAGACCGAACTTGTAGCAAGTGATGATGCTTCTATCAAACGTTGTGCCTCATCCATCAGTCGCGTCGACGACAAGCTGCCCTGGTTTTTCTATTACCAGTGCGGTGTTGACTTGATGAAAGCAGGTGACGCAAAAATGGCAGTCATCGCCTTTGAAATGGGTGCCAAAGCGCTTGATGATCCAAGACGCGGCAAACGCATGTACGGCATGTGGTTCGTCGATTACCTGCCGTATTATCAAATGGCATTGGCGTATTCGCAACTCGGCAACTGGGAAAGTGCAAACGCGGCAATCAAAACATCGGTGGCCTACGGCGAATTCTCACCGGCCGACCCCGATTACGGGTCTTTTTCCGCGTTGGACCAGTTAATCAAGAGCAATCTGAAGCATAACGATTCCTGACAACAGACCGTAACAGCGGCAAGCGTGGATAACAGCCCCCGGGAAACCGGGGGCTTTTCTTTTGGACGATAGCAAAGGTTCCTCCGAAAGTTATTGAAATAGAGGGTAGGGCGGCCTGGTGTATTGGTCTTTCAAGGTTCGGGGTGTTATTTGACACAGGCTATTTGACTGTCACAAGCCAGGTGATTCGGCGAAAATAACCCGATTCTGAATGTATGAAATTTCATGATCACCTGGTTCCGGCCAGGCCCGAAAAGAGGTTTCTGCCAAACCAGAAGAGTGTAGTTCGCCATCCACGTACTAGGAATAAATATTTTTGCTGTCTGGATTCACTTCAACTGAAACAGCCTGCCCATAAACATAATCGGGAAGTTCTATGGCGTAGCTGAATGCTGGATGGCTGGACGGTTGACGCGTTACCAGCGGGATTGAATCGCGCAGGTTGGCGCTTATCAAACCCTTGACTGTGCCACGCACCGTATGGACAAAAAGGTCATAGGTTCCCATTTCCACGAGACCCTTGCGCGACTTTATGGCAATAAAACCATCATCGCAGATTTCAAAATCAAACATATGGCTGCAATCGCTAAAGCGTGTGCGACCTGCGTTGCCCTGCGGAACGGCATTGCCGGTTTTGGTCACACCGCTTACTATTTTCGTGATCTCACTCGCCAAAACAGGTTTGCCAGCAAAAGTGATGCGGGTTTTTTCGCTGACAGGTCTTCGTTCACTTCAGTCTCTTCTGGAGAAAGACGCAATGGTGCGAAAACCGGGTCTGAAGACAGCGCGGCCAGGAAAGTTGCCAGGTACCACATTGTTTTGATCATGCAGGAAGATCAACCGCATTTGCGGGGTACGATCAAGAATGGCGAAGCACCAGTTAATTATTTTCGGTTGTTTAAGGATTGGGATCGAAACTGCTGAGAAAACCATGGTGCCCGGGACCGGAATCGAACCGGTACAGTATTTCTACCGAGGGATTTTAAGTCCCTTGCGTCTACCAATTTCGCCACCCGGGCGCGGTGCAGTGCGCATTGTACCCGTATTGCCATCGCTAGAGAATGCTTTTGCCCAAGGCGCTGGTGATCAGGCGCAATGCGCGTTCAGCGCTGATATTTCCATGGTCAATAAACGGGTTAAGTTCAACCACTTCCATCGATGTCAACCTGCGGCTGTCGGCGCAATATTCCAATAGCAGGTGCGCTTCACGGTAGCGCACACCGCCAGGCACTAACGTTCCGGAACCAGGAATAACCGTCGGATCACAGCCATCGACATCGAAGCTCACGTGAAAGCCCGCCGTACCGTCGTTGACGATGTTCATTGCCTTACGGGCCACCTTGGCCATGCCGAGTTCGTCGATGTCCCGCATGGTGAAAACATGTATACCGGACTCGTGTATGATTTTTCTTTCGCCCATGTCGATGTCGCGGATACCGATCAAAACAACTTTTTTTGGATTCAACTTCGGACTAAAACCCAGGATGCCTGCCAACTCAGGGTCGCCACGCCCCAGCAGGTGGGCGAGCGGCATGCCGTGAATGTTGCCGCTGGGTGACACACCCGGGATGTTCATATCACCATGGGCGTCAAACCAGATCAGACCCATGTCCTCGCCGCGCTCGCGAAAATACGCGCTAAGACCCGAGACGGTACCCATTGCTATGGAGTGATCGCCGCCTAGGACCAGTGGGAATACCCCATCTTGCATAAGTTCTTTTACACGGTGGGCGAGTTCCGTGCAGACACTCAATATCTGGGGTTTGTAACGAACCTTGTTGTCTTCAGGCGCCTGCGTTTCCATTGCAGGCACATAGATGTCTTCCTCTTGCTCGACCGTGTATCCCATGGCGCGTATGGCCGCTCCAAGACCCGCTATGCGCAGGGCGGACGGCCCCATGTCCGTGCCGCGCCGGCTTGCGCCCAGGTCCATCGGCACGCCGATAATCTTAATGATCTTGTCAGGTTTGAAATTCATGTTTTACTGCCATTGGTATGGGTTAAAGCCCGTTGAGTGACTGAGCCGACCTGTCCGGACCGTACCGCACAAAAGTGTCGCTCGCATTATAGCGCCCAAAGTGATTTTACAGTCATATGCAGTTAGTGGATCAAAACCCGGTGGTCCATCCCCAATTATCAGCGGGCCACTGCAGCGCGAAGTAAATTCAGGAGAGTAGGGTGGTGACCCCAGTCAGGACCGAAAACACTATTTGGGGTTTATCAGGCACCTGTCGGTACCGGGGTCAATAGCGGGTATTGTTAAAAAGTTTGTTTTCCGGTCAATCAGCTTTGCGTCCTCACTCCGTGGCAAATGACCGGGTTTGTTGCGTGACCGTAACGCTTGTTTCCCGGCATAGCCATTACGCATAGGCGGGGTTCCAGGCTCTGAAATTCGCGTGATATGTATTTTAAGAAAATTATCTATCTATATGAAATATATATTTAAAATAAACTACATCAAGTATTGATTTTATCTATAAGCGACGCAGAACCCGACGCAGAAAACTGGCAAACAGTTTCGTTAAATCACAGTAAACTCTCCTGAACACAAAGCCTGCCTGGCCTTTATCGCGAACGCTGTGGTGTGCCGGTCTGAACTGTTGCGATCAGTTGATGCGGCCTTTCGATTCAATTTATCCGTATAGACATATCGTATTTAACATAATATACATTATACGCAATTTACTATGTCAGAAACTACAGGCAATAGAATTCTGCTCTGCCGGCCAGAAAGCTGAAAAACGAAATGGTTAATCGCCTCTGCCAGGCGGCGGCGTTCCAACCATGAGATATGCCAATGCGCTGGCTGATTCGACAGAAGCGTGTTGGTGCGCAGCATGACCTTGCATACGCGCCAACATCAGCGTGACGCTCAAGACAGCCAGCAAAATAAGTGCAGCGCCCAACAACTTCCGGGTCCACCTGTCGCTGAGCATGGCTGACAATAGCGGCGCAGCCAGGCTCATCCCGAACATCGACGGTAACGTCCCCACACCGAATGCGAACATGACGCTGGCCCCGGCCAAAGCCGAGCCAGCGGCTGAGGCAGTCAGGAGAACGCTATAAACCAGTCCGCAAGGCAGCAAGCCCCAGCACAGGCCAAGCAGTAAACGACCGCTGCCACCCGGTAAACTGCTTGCGCGGACTGCAAACGGCAGAACGAGTTTCCATACCTTTGCGCCTGCGCGTTCTATACCAGCAAGGGTTTGCCGGTTAAACAGAAATTGCACTCCGATCAGAAATATCATCACCGCGGTGACCAAACGCAGAATCATGCTCCATTTGGGCACATTCAACGCCTGCCCGACGCTTGCCAGGATCCAGGCCGAGACCAGACCCAGGATGACGTAGCACAGTATCCGGCCGAGGTTGAATAGCAACGCGGACACGGCGCTCGGTTTGGTTGCTGCGCCATCATGCCCGGACCCAGGTAAAGTTCCCAGCCCGGCGGCAATACCACCGCACATGCCAAAACAGTGGCCGCTGCCAAGTAAACCTACGAAAAAAACCGTAAATAAGGCGGATAGATCAACTGCCTGGATCATCGAACCTCCTTTTCCTCGGCATCGGAACGTGCGTCTACCACTGCGGGTGGGGGCTTCTGGTCGTCATCGAGCACGACGCTCCATCCATGTGTTTCAAGGTCGTCAAACTGGCCATGTTTAATGGCCCACAACAGGGCAAAAACCGCGATGGCCAAAAGCACAACGGCCAGGGGGATCAGGACATAGAGCATGCTCATGGCGTTACAAGTCCGGCCTGGGCGCGTGGAATCACTGGCGATTTTTTTCTCGCCAGGCGACCCGAATTCAACACCACCAGCAAAGAGCTCAGGGACATGCCCAGCGCAGCCATCCAGGGTACGATCATACCCGCGGCTGCAAACGGAACCGCACAAAGATTGTAGGCCAGCGCCCATGCCAGGTTTTGCCGAATGACCGACCTTGTCCGGTCTCCAGCAAGCAGTATATATTCTATGTATTTCAATGAGGTACCGGTTATTATGAAATCCGCCGTACTGTTGGCAAGCTCGCTGGCGCCGGAAACTGTCATGGATATATTTGCCATCGACAGTACGGGTGCATCGTTGACGCCGTCACCTATCATCAGCACCTTTTTGCCATTCGCTTGCAGGGACTCGATGAATTCCATCTTCATACCCGGCGTCTGTTCGGCGTACCAAATTTCAATGCCGGTTCTGCTGGCCACCGAGGCCACCGCTTGCGGGTGATCACCGGAGAGTATGACCAAATCAAGCCCCCTGCTGCGCAGGAAATCCATGGTCTCACCGGCTGATTCCCTTAAGCCGTCGTCGAGATCAAACCGGGCGATCCACCCGGCTTGGTCCACAAGCCAAAGCCTTCCATATCCGCCCATAAGGTCTGTGACGTTGACATGGGTAAATGCTGCGTTCCCCAAACGGTAATTCTTGCCACCTACCCTGCCCTCTACGCCATTGTCGTGGATGACCAGGTCAGCAACCTCTTCCCGGTTGACACCGATGTCAGCAAAAGCCTTCGCGACCGGATGCGAGGAATCGGTTTCCAACAATGCCGCGATACGTAAGACGTCGTCAGTTTCGTATCCGTTGCGGTCCGGGTTGAGCACCGTGTTGACAACCGTCGGTGACCCGCTCGTCAAGGTGCCGGTCTTGTCAAACACGATGGTGTCGATGCTGCCGAGAATTTCGAGTGCTTCACTGCGCGTTAACAACAGTCCCTGCTCAAGCAGCGCACGGCCTGCGGACGCAATTGCCGCCGGCGTGGCCAAGGACAATGCACATGGGCAGCTGATGACCAGCACAGCAAGGATCGCCGGGAGCAACATCTCCATATCATGTTTCAGCCACCACAGGGCGGTCAGGACGGCTACCGTCAGGACCACGGCGACGAACCAGCCTGCATAGCGCTCCGAAAGTTGTGCGTAACGGCTTCGATGGGTTTGCGACTTCAACAACATCCGCCCCATGACAGAAACGGTAGAATCGTCCGGATCCCTGGAGACTTCAATTTCCACGGCCTGGGCACGGTTGATACTTCCGGCGATGACCGCGTCGCCAGGATGTTTTTTTACCGGCCTGGATTCGCCGGTCAACAGGGCTTCGTCGGCATCTGTCGAGCCCTTGATTACCAGGCCGTCGGCGGGGAACGTCTGCCCTGCCCTGACCCTGACCCGGTCCGCAATACGCAAATCAATGGCAGGCACCTGCTCTGACTGTCCATTGCGGACCAATTCGGCCCACTCCGGTAACAGGCGGGCAAGCGCCAGACCGGTTTGAAGATTGCGATGCCGTATAACCAGTTCGGCGTATCTGCCCAGGGAAAGGAAAAAGATAAACATGACCACCGAATCAAAATACACATGGCCATTGCCAGTTAGAAAGTTGCTGCAACTCATTATAAACGCTATGGAAATAGCCAGCGCAACCGGCACGTCCATGCCTATCCTGCGATGCGAAAGGCTGCGCCACGCACTCGTATAAAAACCCCGGCCCGAATACAGCAGTACCGGCGTGGTGACGATAAGGCTGATCCATTGCAAAAAGCGCTCGAACCCTTCCGAAATACCCATCGCGTCACCCGCGTAAAGACCCGCGGCATACATCATCACCTGCATCATTCCCAGACCGGCGACGCCCAGGCGCTTAAGGGCATCACGACGCTCGTGTTGCCTGCCCATGGATTCTGCGCTGGCAAGCGGCAGATGCGGTCGGTAGCCTACCCCGGCCAGGATGCCGGCAATCCTGCTCAGGCGCAGCTTTGCGGGTTGCCAGTTGATGCGGACAAAGCCGGTGGCCACGTCCACCTGGACCTGGTCTATACCTTCGCGCGCTTCCAGTTGACTCCTGATCAACCACGCACAGGCGGCGCAACGGATGCCCTCGACCTGGAGCAATAACTCGTTGCGGCCATCTTTTAGCGGGCTTCCCCATAGCGAATGACGTTCATCGTAGCGCTTCCAGGCATCCTCGATACTCAGGTCCTCCAGTGCGGGTCTGAGGGCCGTCTCGGTGCGGAATTGATAGTAACTCGCCTGTCCGGACTTCAGGATCAGGTTGGCAACGGCTTCACATCCGCTGCAGCATACCGCCTGCAACTGGCCTTGAACTTCAACACTGAGGTTGCAGACGGGTGGGACGGGCTGTCCGCAGTGGAAACACGACCGTGCTTTTACAGTCATGCCCGGGAAGCCCCTGATCCGGAAATTGTCAACACTGTGCGGATGCCCTCGCGGACGCGGCTTGTTTTCCGCAAGCCAAGCTTGCATTTTCGCCCATGCAACCACTGTCCAGCACGCTCAATGCTGCAATAAAATGACCGGCGTCGATGGGTCACGGTACTAGTCCGATTTGAGATCAGAACCGCCCGCTTCTGCAGCTTGTTGTTCCTGCACAGCTGGCTGTGCTTTCAACTCACTCTTTAACTGCAGGTACTCGTCCTCGGTCACCACCAGGTGGTCGGGATGACTGACCGCCAGCCACAAGCTGACAAAACTGGCAATGACCGCCGCGGTTGGCAGGGCGATAATGAACCAGGGCCAGAACTGCCTGTACCACGGTGTAAGCTGTTCCGGTGCCCTCACGGCAGGTTGCTGGTGTTGTTGCAAGTTCATAAGCTCTCGAAGACCGCCTAGTCAAAAGGCATCAGGAAACGGGCGCTGACAGTGCGTTCGATGACAGGCTCGTCCAGGGTTGAAAATCGCACGTCAACTTCCATGGAACCGCGACCGGCGTTCTTGGGCGCCTGGATTCGCACGATGAAATTGCCAACCTCCTCCGCTTGTAGTTCAGGCTCGGGAGAGACGAACAGCGTCATGTTTTCATTGTTCAGGACTTCAATCTTATATCGATGTGGTTTGCTGTCCATGTTGATCAGTTTGAGGGTGTAGACATTTTCAATCATCTCGTCCGGTAGTTCACGGTACAGGGCGTTGCGGTCCCGTAACAGGTCAGCGCGCAACAACACGCGCTGATTGACCGACCAGGTGAGCCCGGCAAGCAGGGATAATAACAGGATCGCATAGACGAGGATGCGTGGCCGGAGCAACTGGGTCTTATGGCCACTGAGCTTGTGTTCCGTCGTATAGCTTATCAAACCCCTCTTGTAATCCATCTTGTCCATGACCTGGTCACAGACATCGATACAGGCTGCGCAGGCGATACATTCGATCTGCAGGCCTTCACGGATGTCGATACCGGTTGGACAAACCTGTACGCACAGCGTGCAACCGATACAGTCCCCGAGGCCCTTGTCAGCCCGATTATCCGACTTGCTGCGCCCGCCACGCGGTTCACCACGCGCTTCGTCGTAGGCGATGACCAGCGTGTCCTTGTCAAACATGGCGCTCTGGAAACGCGCGTAGGGACACATGTACTTGCACACCTGTTCACGCAGGATGCCGGCGTTGCCATAGGTTGCGAAGCTGTAAAACAGCAACCAGAAAGTTTCCCAGCCACCGAGTTGAAAACTGACGACGGATTGACCCAAACCACGTATCGGCGTAAAGAAACCGACAAAGGTGAAGCCGGTCCACAGGGCAAATCCAATCCACAGGGCCTGCTTGGACGTTTTGCGCAGAATCTTGCCGGCACTCCAGGGAGAAGCATCCAGCTTGATACGCTTGTTGCGGTCGCCTTCGACCCAGCGCTCCATCCACAGGTAAACCTCGGTCCAGACGGTTTGCGGGCAGGCATAACCGCACCAGAGCCGGCCGGCCACGGCGGTGACGAAAAACAGGGTGAGCCCTGCAATGATCAGCATCAGGGTCAGGAAAATGAAATCCTGCGGCCAGAATGTGAGGTTCAGAATATAGAATTTCCTCGCTGGCAAATCGAACAGGACCGACTGGCGACCATCCCAGTTGAGCCACGGCAGGATGTAATACAAACCCAGCAGGACGAACACTGCGAGCTTGCGCAAACCCGCAAAGGTGCCGGTCACATCACGCGGATAAACTTTTGGCTCTTTGCGATACAGGGAAGAGGATTCATCCTGCGCGTGACTCATCTCCAGTCCTCGCCGTCCAGGTCCGGGTTGGATTGTGACGGGTCATGAACTTCGGGAATCGGGCGGCGGCCTTTGCCCTCGACGTGACCGCGCGCCGGCCCGGTGCGGATCATGAACATTGTCAGTGCGGCTGCCAGCAGGCACAGCAGGTAGAGAAAAGTAAAAGCGAGACCGTAAGCCAGGCGCACGCCGATATCAAATTTATGCGCCCAGGCACCGATCATGTCGAGGGGATCGATCAGCCCGAACAGGACAAAAAACCCGCTTGCTGCCGATAGAAAAGCAATCCACAGGACGACCGCCCAATCGCGTTGCCGCATATTCCAGCGACGGTTTAGCGGGTGCTTTGTTGTCATGCCAGCTATGACCCGGTCAGGTCTGTTACCTCGACAGACTCAACACGTAGGCCGCGATCAGGCGTTGCCGGTCTTCACTCAACAGGTCCTTGTGCGTTGGCATATTGCCGTTGCGACCCAATCTGAGGGTCTCCTCGATAGTTTTTGGATCACCGCCGTAGAGCCAGATCTCGTCATTTAGGCGCGGTGCGCCGAGGGCCGGGTTGCCGCCACCGTCGGGGCCGTGACAGGCGATACACAACATGTCAAATGTCTTTTTCCCGTTGACGGCCAGCACCGGGTCGGCCTTTTGACCCGACAGGCTCTGTACGTACACGACCAGTTCACTGATGGCCTTGTCGTCGAGGGCTCCGACCAGCACGGGCATCATGCCGACACGGCCATTGGCGATGCTCTGCATGACGGTGTCAAAATCGCCGCCATACTGCCAATCGTCGTCCGCCAGGTTCGGAAAGCCCTTTGCACCGCGGGCGTCCGAGCCATGACACATTGCGCAATTGTTGGCAAACAGTCGCTGGCCGGTTGCATTGGCTTCAGGGTCTGCTATCAGGGTTGCGTTATCCATCGCCCTGTAGTCCGCAAAAACGACTTCCTGTGCGTCGCTGGCGGTCTTCATTTCGGCCTCGTACTGACCTTCCTGGGTCCAGCCCAGGTAACCGCCAATATTACCAAGCCCGCCAAACAGCACCATGTAAATCAGGGCAAAGGCAATGGTTCCATAAAAAAGTTGCAACCACCAGCGCGGCAACGGGTTATTGAGTTCCACCAGGTCTTCGTCCCAGACGTGACCGGTCGTACCCGTTCCGCCCTTTTCATCGCGGTTGGATATACCCTTGGTCCATTGCAATATCCAGAAACAGCCGATAACCGTGCCGATGGTTATGATAATGACATACCAGTTCCAGAAACTAGTTAACATGACTCACTCCCTGCCCCGTTGGTCGGGTCTCATCAGTGGGGTCTACATCGTTCGGAATTTCGCCGTGGTCCTCTTCCAGGGGCAACCTGCTGGCAGCGGAGAAAGTCGATTTGCGTTTGCCGCTCCACACCCAGGCCCACAGACCTAAAAAAGCAAAAATCAAAACCAGCAGAACAGCTCCGCGAAAAACATTGATGTCCATATCAACGACCGCTCCTGGCATGGCCGAGGCTCTGCAAATAAGCGACCAAGGCATCCATATCGTTCTTGCCCGCAACCACCGATGGCGCCGCGGCAATTTCCTCCTCGGAATAAGGGTCGCCCAGGGTGTTCAAGGCACGCATTTTCTTTTGCACGAGTGCGGCATCGACCGGCCTGTCCCGCAACCAGCCATAGGCCGGCATATTCGACTCCGGCACCACGTCGCGCGGATTGATCAGGTGAATGTAGTGCCACTCGTCGCTGTAACGCCCGCCTACCCTGGCCAGATCCGGCCCGGTTCGCTTCGAGCCCCACTGGAACGGGCGGTCATAGACGGATTCACCGGCGACCGAATACGGCCCGTAACGTTCAGTTTCACTGCGGAATGGCCGGATCATCTGTGAATGGCAGTTGTAACAGCCCTCCCGGATGTATACATCACGGCCCGCGAGTTCCAGCGCCGGGTATGGCACGACCCCGGCGGCCGGTTGCCTGACCTGGTCCATGAACATCAATGGAACAATCTCCACCAGTCCGCCAAGGCTGATGGCGATGATGATAAATATTGCCATCAGGCTGATATTTGTCTCAAGTTTCTTGTGACCTGTGCTCATGCGTGATCTCCCCAAATTGCGGGCTCTGAGGCTTTAATGGGCTTCAACTCCTTGCTGGACAGTGTCTTCCAGGCATTCCAGGCCATGAAGAACATACCCGAGAGGAACAATAAGCCACCCATCAACCTGACAACGTAATACGGCTTGGTCGCCTCGAGACTTTCGATAAAGCTGTACGTCAGGGTGCCGTCGTCGTTAAATGCACGCCACATCAGACCCTGCATGACACCGGCTATCCACATGGAGGTGATGTACATGACCACACCGATCGTCGAGGTCCAGAAATGGATATCGATGGCCCTGACGCTGTACATTTTCTTTTCGCCGATAAGCCTCGGAATCAGGCAGTACAAGGAACCGATCGTCATCATCGCAACCCAGCCCAGCGCACCGGAATGCACATGGCCGATGGTCCAGTCGGTATAGTGGCTCAGGGCATTGACGGTCTTGATCGACATCATCGGACCCTCGAACGTGGACATACCGTAAAAACTCAGCGCCACGATCATGAATTTCAGCACCGGGTCGGTACGCAATTTGTGCCAGGCGCCCGACAGGGTCATGATGCCGTTGATCATACCGCCCCAACTGGGCGCCAGCAGGATCAGTGAAAACACCATGCCCAGCGACTGTATCCAGTTTGGCAAGGCGGTATAGTGAAGATGGTGCGGGCCTGCCCACATGTAAATGGCGATCAACGCCCAGAAATGCACGATCGAAAGCCGGTAGGAATAGACCGGTCCTTCCGCCTGCTTGGGTACAAAGTAGTACATCATGCCGAGA
>Ga0209391_10000343_pt1 | contig 21089 bp, 20 predicted proteins | sample PPLLak3March2015_FD_187246 | JGI IMG/M metagenome (GOLD analysis project Ga0209391, IMG submission 187246) | Freshwater sediment microbial communities from Prairie Pothole Lake near Jamestown, North Dakota, USA - PPLs Lake P7 Core (1) Depth... | ecosystem: Environmental > Aquatic > Freshwater >...
GCTCGCCGCGCTGGCCGACGATGCTCGACTACCGGACGTACGCCGAGGCGCACTCGATGTACAACACGCCGCCGACGTATTCCGTGTACATCGCGCACCTGGTCCTGAAGTGGCTGCAGGCGCAGGGGGGAGTCACTGGCATCGAGCGCCGCAACATCGAGAAGGCGACGCTGCTGTACGACACGATCGATCGCTCCGGCTTCTACTCGAACGGCATCGACAAGCGTGATCGCTCGCGCATGAACGTGCCGTTCTCGCTCGCCGACTCGAAACTGGATGGCACCTTCCTGGACGAGGCCGGGCAGCACGGACTGGTCCAGTTGAAGGGCCACCGGCTGGTCGGCGGCATGCGCGCGTCGATCTACAACGCCATGCCCATCGACGGCGTGCGCGCGCTGGTCGACTTCATGCATGACTTCGAGCGCCGCCATGGCTGACTCCCTCGACGATCGCCTCAAGCCGCTGCGCGACGCCATCGACGCCGTCGACGGCAGGCTGGTCGAGCTGCTGAACGAGCGAGCCCGCGTGGCCAGCGAGGTGGGGCGCATCAAGCACGAGGTCGGCGCGCCGGTGTTCCGCCCCGAGCGCGAGGCCGAGGTGCTGCGCAAGGTGGCGGCCAGGAGCGCGGGTCCGCTTGGCGAGGCCGCGCTGTCGAACATCTTCCGCGAGGTGATGTCCGCCTGCCGCGCGCTCGAACGCGAGCTGAAGGTGGCCTTCCTTGGTCCCTCGGGCACCTTCTCCGAAACCGCGATGCAGAAGCAGTTCGGCATGAGCGTGAACGGATTGCCGTGCACGACGATCGACGAGGTGTTCCGCGCGACGGAAGCCGGAGGCGCCGACTTCGGCATCGTCCCGGTGGAGAACTCGTCCGAAGGCGCGGTCAGCCGGACGCTCGACCTGCTGCTCGCCACGCCGCTGCACGTGCTGGGCGAGGTGTCGGTGCCGGTGCACCACAACCTGCTGACGCGGTCCGGGTCCATGGAGCACGTCACGCGGATCTGCGCGCACTCCCAGGCGCTCGCGCAGTGCACCGGCTGGCTCAATCAGCACTGGCCGTCGATCGAACGACAGGCGGTGGCGAGCAATGGCGAGGCAGCGCGCATGGCCTCGGAGGACGCGACGGTGGCCGCGATCGCCGGCGAGCGCGCGGCGCAGCGCTTCGGTCTGCATGCGGTTGCGGCGCACATCCAGGACGATCCGAACAACCGGACCCGGTTTGTCGTGCTCGGCGCGCAGACGACGCAGCCATCCGCGCCGCCGGCGCGTGACAAGACGTCGCTGATCCTGTCGGTGCCGAACCGCGCCGGCGCGGTGTTTCACATGCTCAAGCCGCTGGCGGCGCACCACGTGTCGATGACGCGCCTGGAGTCGCGGCCGGCACGCGTCGGCACCTGGGAGTACTACTTCTACGTCGACGTCGAAGGCCATGCCGACGACCCGAAGGTCGCGGCCGCGCTCGGCGAACTGCAGAAGGAGTGCGCCTTCTACAAGTGCCTGGGCTCGTATCCGGCCGAGCAATGACGGAGTGACGATGGCGACGAATGCCGTGAACGAACTTCCCGCGCCCGAGCACGTCCGGGCGATCGCGCCTTACCAGGCGGGCAAGCCGATCGAGGAACTGGCGCGCGAGTTCGGGCTCGATCCGACCGCGATCGTGAAGCTCGCGTCGAACGAGAACCCGCTTGGCATGCCGGACACGGCCCGCAAGGCGATGGTCGCGGCCATGGAGGACCTCGGTCGCTACCCGGATTCCAACGGCTTCGCGCTGAAGGCCGCCCTGGCGGCGAAGTTCGGCGTGCCGCTCGACTGGATCACGCTCGGCAATGGCAGCAACGACATCCTCGAACTCGCCGCCGCGGCGGTGTTGGCGCCGGGCCGCAGCTGCGTCTACGCCCAGCACTCGTTCGCGGTCTATGCCCTCGCCACCCAGGCGCGCGGCGCGCGGGCGATCGTGGTTCCGGCGCGCGCGCTCGGCCACGACCTCGAAGCGATGGCGGCGGCCGTGGCCGAGGACACGGCGCTGATCTACGTCGCCAACCCCAACAACCCGACCGGAACGTACCTGCCAGCGGCGGCAATCGAATCGTTCGTGCAGCGCGTGCCGTCCCGTGTGGTCATCGTGCTCGACGAGGCCTACAACGAATACCTGCGCCCGGAACTGCGCACCGATTCCGTGGCCTGGGTCCGGCGCCACCCCAATCTGCTGGTGTCGCGCACGTTCTCGAAGGCGTTCGGCCTCGCGGGCCTGCGCGTCGGCTACGGCATCGCGCAGCCGGCGCTGACCGACCTGCTGAACCGCGTTCGACAGCCGTTCAATGTGAACTCGGCCGCGCAGGCGGCCGCGGTCGCGGCGCTCGCCGACGAGGACTTCCTCGCCCGCAGCTATGCGCTGAACCTGAGCGGCCTGCAGCAGCTGACGCAGGCGTTCGAGGCTTTGAACCTCGAGTACGTGCCGAGCTACGGCAACTTCGTGCTGGTGAAGGTCGGCCCGGCCGCGCGTGTCTACCAGGAGCTCCTGAAGCGCGGGGTGATCGTGCGTCCCGTGGCGAACTATCAGCTGCCGGAGTGGCTGCGCGTGTCGATTGGCCTGCCCGGGGAGAACCGGCGCTTCCTCGACGCGTTGCCCGACGCGCTGGCTGCGGCGCGCTCGTGAAGCTCGCGCTGATCGGCGTCGGCCTGATCGGCGGCTCGTTTGCGCGCGCGGCGCTGTCTGCCGGCGCAGTGACGAGCGTCGCCGGATTCGATGCAGATCCGGGGGCGCTGTCCGCGGCGCTCCGCCTCGGCGCCATCACCGCGGTCGCCGATTCCGCGGCGGCGGCGGTCAGGCAGGCCGACCTCGTGATGCTGGCCGTTCCGGTCGGTGCGATGGCTGGCGTGATGAAGACGATCGCGCCGCACTTGGGCGCCGACGCGATCGTGACGGATGTCGGCAGCACGAAGGTGAGCGTCGTCGCGGCAGCGCGCGCGGAACTCGGCGCGCACTTCGCGCGCTTCGTGCCGGGCCACCCGATCGCGGGGCGGGAACGCCCCGGGATCGAGTCGTCGGAACCGCGCCTGTTCGACGGCAAGCTCTTCGTCGCGACTCCCGTCGCCGAGACCGACCCCGCCGCGACGGAGCGCGTCGAGGGCCTGTGGCAGCGCCTCGGTGCGCGCGTCGAGCGCATGGACGCGCAGGAGCACGACCGGGTCTTCGCGGCAGTCAGCCACCTGCCGCACCTGCTTGCGTTCGCGCTCGTCGCGCAGATCGCGCGCGAGGATGATGCCGACCGCAAGCTCTCCAAGGCCGGCGCGGGATTCCGCGACTTCACCCGCATCGCGGCATCGAGCCCGCGCATGTGGCGCGACGTCTGCATCGCGAATCGCGAGGCGCTGGCCGTTGAACTGCGGGCTTACCGCGCGCTTCTCGACGAGCTGCAGGTCGCTCTCGACGCCGGCGACGGCGCTGCCATCGAAGCGGTCTTCCGTGCCGCGGCCGAGTGCCGCCGCACGCACGCGCCTCGGCTCGACGCCGAGTAACGCGCGCCTCGTTCCGCGGCCCCCGGCCAACCCGACACCTGTCGGGCTCGAACAATCGATCAGATCCCCGGACACTGGTGATCCGGACGGCGAGGCGCTTCCGCTGAAGCAAGGCGACCGGCACTCGCTGCGTGATGAATGGCGTTGGGGCCCCCAGGCGCCCGGACGGTTCATGGCGGAGGGAAGGATCGATGCGGTCGCGCGGCTTCACCCTGGTCGAACTGCTCGTCGTCCTGACGATCGCGGCGATCCTCGTCGCCGGCGCGGTGCCGTCGCTGTCCTGGTTCATCGCCTCTGCACGAACGGCCAATACCAGTGACAACATGGTCGCGGCGTTCGAGCGCGCGCGCTCCGAGGCGGTCCGGCGCAGTGCCGTGGTGTCGGTCTGCCGCTCGCTCGATCCCTATGCCGCCGAGCCGGCGATCAGGTGCAGCAACGCGGCGGGCCTCGGCTATGCGGCCGGTGACTGGGCGTCGGGCTGGGTCATGTTTGAAAAGCGCGGGTCAACTGCCGCCGGGACCTACCAGAACGGCGTCGACGCGGTCCTGCAGCGCCAGCCCGCGGCTGGAACGGGAAAGGTGCGCCTCGTCCTGGCCGGCAATCTCCCGGGCTCTGCCGTGGCGTACGACCGTCACGGCACGGCGGCGTCGAGCGCCGGCACGTTCAGCATCGACTACCGCGATCCCGCGAGCGCCGCGCTCACCGGCGCCGCCCGGTGCGTGGTCGTGGCGGTCGTCACCGGACGCATCACCGTCAAGCGCCCGGTCGCGGGGGCCTGCGGATGAGCGCGCACGGCAACTCCGAAGCGCTCGCTCCCCCTTGGGGGGCGGCGCGCAGCGCCTGGGGGGCACGATGAGCGAGCGTGGCCTCTCGATGATCGAGATCCTCGTGGCGCTCGCGATTGTCGCCTTCGGAATGCTTGGCCTGCTCGGGCTGCAGGCGCGGGCCTTGAGTGTCCAGACGGACGCCTTCCATCGCAGGCAGGCCGCCGAACTGGTCGCTCAACTCGCGGAGCGGATGCGCGCGAACCACCTGGCCTACCTGGCGGGGCGCTATGTGCTCAGCTTCGACGCGTCGACCGATGCGCCGTCGACGGTGCCGGCCTGCGCAGCGCCGTGCACGAGCGCGCAGGTCGCCGCGCGCGACCTGGCCGAGTGGCGGATCGAACTTCGGCGCCGCATTCCGGGCGCCGCGGCGTATCTCCAGTGGGATGCCGCGAATCGAAGCGGGATCGCCGTTGCGGTGGCCTGGCCCGAGCCGCACGCGGCGGCGAGCGACGCGGTGTGCGATGACTTGACGGTGGGCGGCGCCGTTGTTCCGGCCAGGTACCGCTGTTACCGGACCCGGGTGTTTCCATGAGCCGTGGTGCGGCTGGCACGAAGATGCGACAGCCGGGCCGGACCCTGGTCGAGCTCGTCATCGCCATCGCGATCGGGCTCGTGCTGATGGCCGGCGTCGGCGCCCTGTATCTCTCGTCGCGGGGCGTGTCGCGCGTGGCGCAGCAGGCGGGCAGCGCGGAAGACACGGCCCGCGTGGTCATGGCGGCGATCGGGGACGCGATCAAGGTGGCCGGCTATGGCGAGATCGTCGGCTCCGATCACTCCGCGCAGGGACAGACGCTGTTCGATGGCCCGGCGGTGCGGGGATGCACAGGGAGCCGGTTCGCCGATGCCTTCAACGCGCTGGCGCCCGACTACACCTGCATCGGAGCCGCGCCCGGCGACCAGGTGCTGCTGCGCTTCCAGGGCCGCTATGCGCTCGTGCCGATGGACGTCGCGAACCTCACGAGCTCTGCGTTGCCCGATTGCCTGGGCGCCTCGAACGCTATGCAGGACACGCCGGAGCGGGCAGCGGTCGCGCGTGCTGGCGCCGGTATCGAGCGCCGCCTCGTACAGAGCGCGTTCTCGCTCGATCCGGCGGGCGCAGTACTGCGGTGCCACGGCAACGGCAATCCGGGCAGCCCGGCGCCCATCGCCAACGACGTGATCGAGTTTCGCGCCTTCTATCGCTTCGACGACGCGGGCTTCGCGCTGGCCATCGGCAACCAGATGAACTACGCACCGCTGGGAGGAACCGTTCGCGATGCCGCCTGGATCAACGCCGCGGCCGCGGCTTCGCCCGCGGACCCGTGGAGGCACGTGGTGGCCGTGGTCCTCTGCATCACGGTGGCGACCCGGGAACGGGGGACCGCCGCTCGAAGCGCGGACGCCGCGGCAACACGTTGCCCGCGAACGACGGCCGAGGCGACGGCGGGCACGACGCAGACCGAGGCTGCCACCGACGGCCGGATGCGGCGCACCTTCATCGAGACCTTCACGGTTCGCTCGCAGGCGACGGGTGCGCCGTCGATCGCCCTGTGATTTCCGACGTACACATGAGCCCGTCGGTTGCACGCATCGTTCAGCGGTGGCCGCGACGGACGGGCGTCGTCCTGCCGGTCGTGCTTGTGGTGCTGACGGTCCTGACAGGCCTGGTGATCGCGCAGATGAAGCGCACGGCGACCGACGAGCGCCTCGCGGCCAACGTGCGCGAGACCGTCATGCTCGACAACGCGGTACAGACCACGCTGCGGTGGTGCGAGTGGCACGTGATCGAACGGCCGCAAGGCACCGTCAACGTCGCCGGGACGGCTGCGGCGCCCGCCTGGCGTGTCGCGGCGAACTGGAGCGACGCCACGTCACTGAACTTTCCGGGTGCGGCTCTGGTGCCAGGCATGCATGGTGACCCGGCCTGCGTGATCGAAGACGCCACGTGCGAACTCCAGCCGCCGCTCTCTCCGACGGGCATGGATACCACCGGATGCAATGGCATCGACCGCCGCTGGCGCAAGTTCCGGATCACGGCGCGCGTTCGGGTCACGGCGCCGGACCTGCCCGGTGGCGTCCGGGAAGCGATGGCGCAGAGCGAACTGCGCCTGTTTGTCGACTAGAAATACACGAGGGAGACTCAGTGGAAATCGCGCGGCGGAGCACTCGGACCGGGGGAGCGCGGCAGGCCGTCGACGCACTGCTTGTGCTCTGGGTCTGCGCCTTGATTTCGCTCCGTCCCGGCGTCGTCGCGGGCCAGGTGGCGCAGTCTCCGTTGTTCGCGCCGACTCTCGCCTGCAGCGCGACTTGCGGCGAGCGCTGCGGCCGGGGATCCGGCGCCCTGCCTTCACTCTCGGCCTCGGTGCTGGCGGACGACTCGCTGTTCGTGCTGAGCGGATTCGTTCCGGCGACCTGGGAAGGCTACGTCACGGCCTACGACGCAAAGGCCTATCTCGGATTCCTCGCCGGCCGCAGCAGCGAGCCGGCGCCCACCTGGACGGCGAACTTTCCGGCGCCTGCCGAGCGGAACATCGTTACGTCGTCCGCGCCGTCGGCGCCCGTCGCATTCGAATGGTGCAACCTGGGTGCGGACCAGCGTGCGCTGCTCGATCCGAGCTACGCGAGTGCGCACGCGTGTCCCGTTGCGTCGCCGCCGATCGTCGCCTGGCTGCGTGGCGATGCCGCGCATGAACAGCGCAACGGCGGCGCCTACCGCGACCGCCCCGGCACGGTCCTCGGAGATGTCGTCAACTCGACCCCGCTCGTCTCCCGGTCGAACGACGAGGCTTACCAACTGGCGCCCGCGGCTGCGTACTCCCTGGGCGGGGTCCATGGCCATCAGCAATATCGCAGTTATGCAAGGTCGAAGGCATCGAGTCGCGCGCCCATCGTCATGTTTGGCGCCAACGACGGCATGTTCCACATCCTGGATGCGCGAGCCGGGCTCGCGTCGAGTGGCCGCGAGATCTTCGCCTATGTGCCGCGCGCCGCGTACGCCGCGCTGGGTCAGTTGCCTGATCCGGCCTACATCCATCGCTACTCGGTCGACGGACCGGTCATCGAGGGCGACGTCTGGAACGGCACGCGCTGGATGACGATCGCCATCGCGACAACCGGTGCCGGAGCCTCAGGCATCTTCGCGATCGACGTCACGGCACCGGGCCCGTCGATGGGTGCGAGCAGCGTGCTGTGGGACAGCACGGCGGCCGACCTTCCGAGCGCGGTGGGGCGGAACGCCCTTGGCCGGACCATCGGGGCGGGCGTGATCGGCAGCGTGCGCTTCGACGTCGATGGCACGAGCGCGACGGAGCCCAACGGCGCCTGGGCGTACATCGTCGGCAACGGCTACGAGAGCCGCAACGACACTGCGGCGTTGCTGGTGTTCAACGCGCTGGACGGTTCACTGATCCGCGCCATCGAAACGGCGGTCGGCAGCGCAGCCAATCGGAACGGGCTCGGCGCGGTGACACCGGTGTACGACGGCAATCGCAACATCGTCGCCGTCTATGCGGGCGACAAGCTCGGCAATCTCTGGAAGTTCGACCTGAGCTCGGCCGATCCGTCGAACTGGAGGATCTTCAACGAACAGCCGCCCGGCATGCCGAGCCCGCTGTTTACGGCGACAAAGGACGGAACGACCCGGCCGATCCACCAGGCGCCGCGTGTCGCGCCGCATCCGCTCGGCGGTTTCTATGTCGCCTTCGGCACCGGCAAGTACTTCGAGGTTGACGATGCGGCAAACAGCGATGACCAGGGCATCTTCGTGCTCCGGGACCAGGGCCAAGCGTCGTCCATCCCGTTCGGCGACGTGGCACTCGTGCGCACCGAGGACTACTCGGACGGAACCGATCACTATCGCCGCCTCCATCGTCCCGACCTGGCGACCCTCGACTGGAACGAACAGGGCTTCTGGGTGCGACTCCGGCCGCTGTCCGCCTCGTCCAGCCGGGAGCGGGTGATCGGGCCGTTGTTCCTGGACGGCGGGATGCTCGTCGTTTCGACCTTCTCGCCGGCTCCCGCGGCGGAGCCCTGCGCGCCGGCCGGCCACTCGTACCTGTACCGCATCGACCTCGCCGGTGGCTTCACGCGTGGCGCGTTCGGAACCGAAGCCGGCGTCACGATTGGTCGCCGCTTCGAACCGGGCACGACGGGCGGCTTCGCGCCGCTGCACCAGCCGGCGGACACCGGATCGACACTGGTCCACAGCCTCTCCGTCTCGGACCTCGAGACGATGCTTGCGAACCCGCGGTACCGGATCCCGGGCGACGGCGGGCCGGCGCAGCAGGCAGCACGGGGAACCTGCATGCATGCCGGGTTGCGCGTCGACGGCTCGGTGGCGCGGGTCGAGACGAACTGCGCGGGCCTGATGCCGTTGCGCTCCTGGCGGCCGATGAAGTGAACGGGACGGCGCCCGGAGTCCGCGGGTTCTCGCTGCTGGAACTGCTGGCGGCGATGGCCATCCTTGCGGTGCTGGCGTCGATCGCTCTGCCCACCTACGCCGAGTACCTCGCGCGTAGCCGACGGCTGGAGGCAAGGGCGGGATTGCTCGAGGCGGCGCACTGGATGGAGCGCTGGAGAACCGAACGCGGACGCTACGACGATCCGGCGAGCGCCGGCCAGCCGCCGGCCGCGTTCCCATGGCGCCAGATTCCGCGCGCCGGTGACGCGTACTACACCGTTTCGGTGGTCGCCACGGCCGTCACCTACAGGATCACGGCGACGGCCGCCCGGACGATGGCGAGCGATGTCTGCACGAGCCTGTCGATCGACGAGACTGGCGTGCGCAGCTTCACGGGGTCCGGGAGCACTGAAGAGGTCTGCTGGAACCGGTGACCGGAAGGCCGGTGCCATCGTGGCATCATCGCCGCGTGACTTCCTGGCCCGCAGTCCTGACCGTCGATTCCATCCGCCATGCCTCGGGCACGGTGCGCATGCCGGGGTCGAAGAGCATCTCGAACCGGGCGCTGCTGCTGTCCGCGCTCGCGGAAGGTTCAACGCTCCTGATCGACCTGCTCGACGCCGACGACACGCGCGTGATGCGCGAAGCGATGACGGCGCTCGGCGTGACGCTGGTGGCCGCCGCCGACGGGCTGCGCGTCGACGGGTGTGCGGGGCGCTTTCCTGCTCGTGAGGCGCGCTTGTTCCTCGGCAACGCAGGAACCGCCTTCCGGTCGCTGACGGCCGCGCTGGCGTTCGCGGACGGCCGCTACGAGCTGGACGGCGTTGCCCGCATGCGCGAGCGGCCGATCGGCGACCTCGTCGATGCGCTGAACGATCTCGGGGCGCTGATCCGCTACGAGGAGCGCGCCGGTTTCCCGCCGTTGCGGATCGAGCCCGCCCGCGCGATCAGCGCCGACCGGGTCGCGGTCCGCAGCGACGTGTCGAGCCAGTTCCTCAGCGGCTTGCTGATGGCCGCGCCGATGGTGGCTCCCCGGGGAGGCCTGCGGATCGCCGTGCAGGGAACGCTGATATCCCAGCCGTACGTGAAGATGACGGTCGCGCTGATGCAGCGGTTCGGCATCGTGGTGCGCGAGGAGGGCGGCGAATTTGTCGTGCCCGCCGGCGTCTATCGGTCACCCGGTCGCTTCGTGGTCGAGGGCGACGCGAGCGGCGCTTCGTACTTCCTCGCGCTTGGCGCCATCGCCGGGGGGCCGGTGCGCGTCGAAGGCGTCGGGCGCGACAGCGTGCAGGGTGACGTGCGCTTCGCCGATGCGCTCGCTGCGATGGGCGCGACGATCGAGGTCGGGGAGGGCCACATCTCGGCCGCGGCGCCCGCCGCCGGACGGCTGCGGGGCATCGACGCCGACTTCAATCACATTCCTGATGCCGCGATGACGATCGCGATCGCGGCGCTCTTCGCCGACGGCCCCAGCACGCTGCGCAACATCGGTTCCTGGCGCGTCAAGGAGACGGACCGGATCGCCGCGATGACCACCGAACTCCGCAAGCTCGGCGCCGCTGTGGAAGAGGGCGCCGACTGGCTGCGCGTGACGCCGCCCCGCACGTGGCGCGAGGCCACCATCGACACCTATGACGACCACCGCATGGCGATGTGCTTCGCGCTGGCGGCCGTCGCCGGGCTCCCGGTGCACATCCGCGACCCGAAGTGCGTGGCGAAGACGTTCCCCGATTACTTCGACCGGCTGGCCGCGCTCACGGCCGGTGCGCCCCAGCCGACCCGAGACCAGGCGCGCTCATGAAAGAAGTACGCGACCGTGTTGGCGATCGGTTCGATCGCCGCGATGGCGCTCGCAATGCCGATGCTGCCGGTCAGCATGTAGGCAATGCCGAACGCCACGCTGAAGTGGACGACCGCGAACGTGGCGGTCTTCGTGAGGCTCATGGACAGCGGAACGCGCATGGTCGACTCCGTGGACGCATGGCCGCTACGCTAGTGGCGCCCTTCGCGCGGGTCCATTTGATTGTCGCCATCGCTGCGATAGCCCGGCCATGAGCGCCCCGGTTCCGGTCCCGGTGATCGCCATCGACGGGCCGACGGCATCCGGCAAGGGGACCATTGCCGAGCGCGTCGCGCGGGCTCTCGGTTTCAGCTACCTGGACAGCGGCGCGCTCTACCGGCTTGTCGCGTGGCGCGCGCTGCAACGTCACGTGGACACCGCCGACGAGGACGGGCTGGCCCGACTGGCCGCCTCGATGGAGCCCGGGTTCGCCGATGGCCGAATCGAACTGGATGGCGAGGACGTGACCGACGCCATCCGGCGGGAAGAGGTGAGCCGGACCGCATCCCAGATCGCGGTACATCCCCGCGTCCGGCAGGCCCTGCTGGACCTGCAGCGCTCCCGGCGGCAGTCGCCCGGGCTCGTGGCCGATGGACGCGACATGGGCACGGTCGTCTTTCCGGACGCGACGCTCAAGGTCTACCTGACGGCCACCGTCGAAGCGCGTGCGCAACGCCGCCATAAGCAGTTGATCGAAAAAGGATTTCCCGCTAATATCGCCACCCTTTCGCAGGAACTGCGGGCACGCGACGCGCGGGATGCCGGACGGACCGCCTCGCCGCTCAAACCTGCGGAGGATGCCTACCAGCTCGATTCATCCGGGCTCACGATCGAAGAGGTCGTGGCCCAGGTGCTCGACTGGTACGCAAAGCGTGACGAAGGCTGAGCAGACGGCCGTTGTCGCACACGGTGCAGCCGGGAAGTCTTCGTTCGGGTGACGCGCTGATCCAGCGCGAGCCTCTGCAATTGCCCCCGCCTGCTTTGATCAACTCCGCCCAGGCGCAATGCCGAAGCGAGCTCACTGGAAGTGCCTTTTTTCATGTCATCCGTCGCAACCCAAACCAGCAGCAGCAAGATCGAAAGCTTTGCCGCCCTCTTCGAAGAGAGCCTGACCCGTCAGGAGATGAAGCAGGGCGAAGTCATCACCGCCGAGGTGGTGCGCGTCGACTACAACTTCGTCGTCGTCAATGCCGGCCTCAAGTCCGAGGCCTACATCCCGCTCGAGGAATTCAAGAACGACGTCGGCGAACTGGACGTCAAGCCCGGCGACTTCGTCTCGGTCGCGATCGAGTCGCTCGAGAACGGCTACGGCGACACCATCCTGTCGCGCGACAAGGCCAAGCGCCTGGCGGCCTGGATGAACCTCGAGAAAGCGCTCGAGAGCGGCGAACTGGTGAGCGGCACCATCACGGGCAAGGTCAAGGGCGGCCTCACGGTCATGACCAATGGAATCCGCGCGTTCCTGCCCGGCTCGCTGGTCGACACGCGTCCGGTCAAGGACACCACGCCGTACGAAGGCAAGACACTCGAGTTCAAGGTCATCAAGCTGGATCGCAAGCGCAACAACGTGGTGGTCTCCCGCCGTGCGGTGGTCGAGGCCAACATGGGCGAGGAGCGCGCCAAGCTGCTGGAGAACCTGAAGGAAGGCGCGGTCGTCAAGGGCACGGTCAAGAACATCACCGACTACGGCGCGTTCGTCGACCTCGGTGGCATCGACGGCCTGCTGCACATCACCGACCTGGCGTGGCGCCGCGTGCGTCATCCGAGCGAGGTCGTCCAGGTCGGCCAGGAGATCACGGCCAAGGTGCTCAAGTTCGACCAGGAAAAGAACCGGGTGTCGCTGGGCGTCAAGCAACTCGGCGAGGATCCGTGGGTGGGCCTCGGCCGTCGCTATCCGCAGGGCACGCGACTGTTCGGCAAGGTCACCAACATCACCGACTACGGCGCGTTCGTCGAGATCGAGGCCGGCATCGAGGGCCTGGTGCACGTGTCCGAGATGGACTGGACCAACAAGAACGTCGACCCGAAGAAAGTGGTCAACCTGGGTGATGAGGTCGAAGTCATGGTGCTCGAGATCGACGAAGAGCGCCGCCGCATCTCCCTGGGCATGAAGCAGTGCAAGGCCAACCCGTGGGACGACTTCGCGCAGACGCACAAGAAGGGCGACAAGGTCGCGGGCGCCATCAAGTCGATTACGGACTTCGGCGTGTTCATCGGCCTGCCGGGCGGCATCGACGGCCTGGTCCACCTGTCCGACCTGTCGTGGTCCGAGCCGGGCGAGGAAGCCGTCCGCAAGTACAAGAAGGGCGACGAGATCGAGGCGATGGTGCTGGCGATCGACACCGAGCGCGAGCGCATCTCCCTGGGCGTCAAGCAGATGTCCGGCGATCCGTTCAACAACTACGCCGCCGGCCACGAGAAGGGCAGCATGATCACCGGCCAGGTGAAGACCGTTGATGCGAAGGGCGCCGTCGTCGATCTCGGCAACGACGTCGAAGGCTATCTTCGTGCTTCGGAGATTTCTCCGGACCGCGTCGAGGATGCGCGCACTCACCTGAAGGAAGGTGATACCGTCACCGCGATGATCATCAACGTCGATCGCAAGAACCGCAACATCAACCTGTCGATCAAGGCGAAGGACACCGCCGACACCACGGCGACGATGGAGCGGATGCAGGCCGAAGCGCAGACCGGGACCACCAACCTCGGCGCGCTGCTGAAGGCCAAGCTCGACACACAGAGCAAGTAAGACGGCAGTACGAGGCGGAAACGGGGCGAAGTCATGAAGACCATGACGAAGTCGGAACTGATCGCGCGGCTGGCGGAGCGCAACCCGCGCCTGGTCGCGCGCGACGCCGACGAAGCGGTCAACACGATGCTCGACGCCATGACCGATGCGCTGGCCGGCGGCCAGCGCATCGAGATCCGCGGCTTCGGCAGCTTCGCCCTCAACTACCGTCCACCGCGCATCGGCCGCAACCCGAAGTCGGGCGATCGCGTGCAGGTGCCCGCGAAGCACGTGCCGCACTTCAAGGCTGGCAAGGAACTGCGCGAACGAGTGGACGGCAGCGAGTCGCCGGGGGGCGCCGGCAACGGCGCCGACGAAGGCGACGAATAGGCTGCTGCAGGCAGTTGGAAGGCCGCGAGGAATCGCGGGGTGAGATCAACGAGTCAATGCAACAGTTTCGCTTGGGCTGAACGCCGGCCTCTGAAACCCCGAGTGTCTTTCGGGGTCGCTGATTCAGCCTTAGGACAAGTCTGCTCAAGTCGGCGTGTCCTTGTCTTCAGTCATTCGCGAAGCTAGACTGTTTGATGATCCACGCGTTTGCTGCCTGCCGGTTGTCGCCGAGTTTCCCGATGCAATACCGTTTCCTGCGTGCGGCGGTGGCGTTTCTGATGGCCTGCCTTCTGGCGTCGGGACCGACGCGAGCCGCCGACCCTCCCCCATTCACCGCTGGCCAGCTCGACCAGATGCTCGCGCCGGTCGCGTTGTTTCCGGATGCACTGTTGTCGCAGGTGCTGATGGCTTCGACGTATCCCTCGGACGTGGCGCAGGCGGTCGATTGGGCGTTCGCGAACCGCCAGCTCGAGGGTGACGCGGCGGTGAAGGCGGTGCAGGACAAGCCGTGGGATCCGAGCGTCCAATCGCTGGTCGCGTTTCCGCAGGTGCTGGCGATGTTTGGCGAGAATCCGCAGTGGGTGCGCGACCTGGGCGACGCGTTTCTTGCGCAGCCAGGCGCGGTGATGGATTCGGTGCAGTTCCTCCGTGCGAAGGCGAAGGATGCGGGCAACCTCGCGTCCAACGCGCAGCAGGTCATCACCATCGAACCCGCGCCACCGCCACCGCAGGTCATCGTGGTGAACGCGCCGCCGCCGCCGACGCAGATCATCATCATCGCCCCCGCGAACCCGAGCGTCGTGTTTGTGCCCATCTTCAACCCCGTCTGGGCCTTCGGTCCGTGGTGGCATCCGGCGTTTCCACCGTTCTTCTTCCCGCCGCCACCGCGCTGGGGCTGGGGGTGGAGTAGCGCCGCCCGTGCCGGATTCTGGTGGGGTGTCGGTATTGGAGTGTCATATTCGCTGTGGGGGGGCGTCGACTGGCGCCGGCGCGACGTCAACATCAACGTCAACAACTGGAACAACATCAACGTCAATCGACGCATCGATTCTCGCGACCGCGATGTGAGCTGGCGACATGACGCCGGCAATCGCCGCGGCACTCCCTATCGCGACGCGGCCACGCGCGATCGCCTGGGGCAGCGCGCCGGTGACGTCCGCGCGCGCGAGGAGTATCGCGGCCGCGAACTGCAGCGCGATCGCGCGCGCCAGGAGCTTTCCGATCGCGTAGGCGCGCAAAACCTCGACCGGGGCGCACTGCGCGACATCGATCGCAGCCAGCTTCCGCAGCGGCCCGTCGATAGTGGCGCGGGCGGCAACGCGCGCGACCGCGCCGCTGCCGTGGATCGTGGCCAGATCCAGGACCGTGCGGCCAACATCGATCGGTCGCAGGCGCGGGACCGTGCGGCCAACATCGACCGGTCGCAGGCGCAGGATCGCGCGGCCAGCATTGACCGGTCGCAGGCGCAGAACCGCGCAGCCAACATCGACCGCACGCAGGCGCAGAATCGCGCGGCCAACATCGACCGCACGCAGGCGCAGAACCGCGCGGCCAGCATCGACCGCACGCAGGCGCAGAACCGCGCGGCCAGCATCGACCGCACGCAGGCGCAGAACCGCGCGGCCAACATCGACCGCACGCAAGCGCAGAACCGGAACGCCAGCGCCGCCGCCATCAACCGCGACAACGCGATGCGCGGCGCGGGCGATGCCGCGCAGACACGCCAGCAGATCGATCGCGGCGCGGCGAGCCGGGGCGCGATGGACCAGCAGCGCGGTTCGGCTGCGGCGGCGCGCCAGCGATGACGATGAAGTACACACGGAAACGCGCCTCGGTGCGCAGCGGATGGACGCGGGGAGGCGCGGCGCTGCTGTTGGTCGCGGCACTGACAGCGACGGCGTCGGCGACCGGGCAGCAGATCTTTCCCACGCCGGAGGCCGCGGTCGAGTCCCTGGTCGACGGGCTGGCGCGTCACGACGACGCCAGGGTTCGCGCCGCACTCGGTCCGGACTGGCGCCGGCTGATGCCAGTCGACACTCTATCCGAGCGAGACCGCACCGACTTCCTGGCCGCGTGGTCGCATGGCCGTCGCGTCGAGCGCAGCGGGGCGAACGCCACGCTTGTGCTGAGCGACGGATGGTCGTTGCCGATTCCGATCGTCGTCCGCGGCGACGGGTGGGCCTTCGACGCACGCGCAGGGGTGGAAGAGATGCGCATCCGGCGCATCGGCCGCAACGAGCTCGCCGCGATCAAGTCAACATTCGGCTACCACGACGCGCAGCGCGAGTACGCCGAGCAGGATCGAAACGGCGACGGCGTTCTCGAGTACGCGCGCCGGTTCATCAGCAGTCCCGGCAAGCGCGACGGCCTGTACTGGCCGACGCCGGACGGCGAACCTCCGAGCCCCGCGGGATCGCTCTTCGACACCCGCGACATCAAGGGCGGCTACCACGGCTACCGTTTCAGGATCCTCGAGGCGCAAGGACCGGCGGCAAACGGCGGACCCCGCAGCTACCTCACCGGTGGCCGCCTGGCCAATGGCTTTGCGTTGGTCGCCTGGCCCGTTAGCTATGGCGAAACCGGCGTGATGACGTTCCTGATCAACCACGACGGCGTTGCGTATCAGAAGAACCTTGGTGTCGATACGGCGGCCATCGCGGGCGCGATGACTCGATTCGATCCGAATGCGACCTGGGTAGCGCTGCCACCGCCCTGACGCGGCACGCCGTCGGGCCGTTCATTGGCCGGCGCCGAGAGTAGCGGTGCGGGACAGTTCCACACCGAAACCGAGAAGCGCCCTAGTCGCCCGGACGCACACGTCGATCGGGGTGCCGCCGGCCCCGCATTCCCTACAATGCGACCTTTCGTCCGGGAGTGCGACGATGAAGCTTCTCGCGTGGCTCGTGAAGCTCGGTTTCTTCCTGCTTGTGCTGTGGTTCGCGCTGAAGAACACGACCCCGGTGCCGGTTCGGTTCAGCGCCGACTTCGCACTCGATCGGGTGCCCTTGATCGTCGTGATGCTGATCTGCGTGGCGGTCGGCGCGCTTCTTGGCGCTCTCGCGCTCGCGCTGCCGATCTACAAGATGCGCCGCGAGGTCATGCGGCTGCGGGCCACCACGCCGGTGGTCGTCGAGCCCGAAGTCATCGCCGAGCGGGGGCTCAGTGCAGCGCGGCAGTCGGGCGCCGTCGCCGAACTGGGCGCCGGAGACCGCGCGTGATCGAGTTCGAGTTCTGGTATCTGCTCGCGCTGCCGTTGCTGTTCGGCGCCGGGTGGCTCGCGCGTGGCTTCGAGTCGCGCGCGCAGGCGACCGACCGGGCGGGCCTGCCGCACTCGTACTTCCGTGGCCTCAACCTCCTTCTGAACGACCAGCACGACAAGGCGATCGATGCCTTCATCGAGGTGGTCAAGCTCGATCCGGAGACGATCGAACTGCACCACGCGCTCGGCAACCTGTTTCGGCGCCGCGGCGAGTTCGACCGCGCCGTGCGCATTCACACGCACCTGCTCAACCGCGCGGACCTTCCCGCGAGCGCGCGGTCCCAGGCACTCGCCGAACTCGGGCAGGACTACCTGAAGGGCGGCCTGCTCGATCGCGCCGAGGATGCGTTCACGCGGCTTCTGGAGGACACGCACCACCGCTTCGATGCGCTGCGCGCACTGCTGCGCATCTACCAGATGGAACGCGAGTGGCTGAAGGCGGTGGACTGCGCGCGCCTGCTCGAGCGCGAGGCAGGCGAGTCGCACGGCCAGGCGATCTCGCACTTCTTCTGCGAGCTGGCGGCAGGTGCGCTCGAGAAGGGAAGCTTCGACGAAACGCAGAAGGCGATCGACGAGGCGCTCGCGGCCAACCGCAAGTCGGTGCGCGCACTCATCCTGGCGGGCGACCTCGAGATGAAGCGCGGGAACCGCGGCGACGCGCTGCGCCAGTGGCTGAATGTCGAGGCGGCATCGCCGGAGCACGTGCCGCTGATCGCGGGACGTGTCGCGGACGCCATGGACGTCGCGGGCGATCGCGCCGGCGCGCTGAACTGGCTCAAGCGCGCGCTGCTCGACATGCCGTCGATCGACCTGCTCGATGTGGCACAGAAGCGCGTGAATGAGTGGGAAGGGCCCGCCGCCGCCGACGCGCTGGTCGGCGAGGAACTGCGCCGCCATCCTTCGCTGCTCGGCTTCGAGCGCCTGCTGGAGTCGCGGCTCGCGATGAACAAGGACGACGGGGAAATGCAGCTGCTCGCGTCGCTGCTGCGCGGGCAGACGCGAAAGCTCGCTCGCTACCGCTGCACGCGCTGCGGCTTCCGCGCGCGTGAGTACCACTGGAACTGTCCAGGTTGCACGGGATGGGACACCTATCCGCCGCGGCGCATCGAGGAACTGGACATCGCATGACAGTGCCGGACTTCCAGTCGATCGACCGGACCATCGGCAACACTCCGATGGTCCGCCTGCAGCGCATTCCGGGTGCGGACAACGAGCGGCGCGGCAACGTGATCCTCGGCAAGCTCGAGGGCAACAATCCGGGCGGTTCGGTGAAGGACCGACCGGCGCTGTCGATGATCCGCCGCGCCGAGGAGCGGGGCGAGATCAGGCCCGGCGACCGCCTGATCGAAGCGACGAGCGGCAATACGGGCATCGCGCTGGCGATGATCGCCGCGATGAAGGGCTACCGGATGACGCTGATCATGCCGGACAACCTGTCGGCCGAACGCCGCGTGAGCATGACGGCCTACGGCGCTGAACTGATCCTGACGCCGGCATCGAAGGGCGGCATGGAGTACGCGCGCGACCTCGCGATGGAGATGCAGGCGCGCGGCGAGGGCAGGGTGCTGGACCAGTTCGCCAACGGCGACAATCCACGGGTGCACTACGAGACGACCGGCCCTGAAATCTGGGACGACACGGCGGGCACCGTCACACACTTCGTCAGCGCCATGGGCACGACCGGGACGATCATGGGCGTGTCGCGCTACCTGAAGGAACAGAACCCGAAGGTGGAGATCGTCGGCGCCCAGCCCGCCGAAGGTTCGCAGATTCCCGGAATCCGCAAGTGGCCCGAGGCGTACCTGCCGAAGATCTACGACGCGCAGCGCATCGACCGGACCGAGTACGTGACGCAGGCCGACGCCGAGGCGATGGCGCGCCGGATGGCGTGCGAGGAAGGCATCTTCTGCGGGATCTCCGCGGCGGGCGCGCTCTCGATCGCGCTGCGCGTGGCGGCCGAGTCCCGCAACGCCACGATCGTCTTCATCGTGTGCGATCGCGGCGACCGCTACCTGTCGACCGGCGTGTTCAATCGCTGAGCGGGCAGTCGCTCGACGCAGTCACTGCGGCTGGAAGCCGCTCGCGCTGATGATCCTTGCCCACGTCTGCGCGTAGGCGCGCTCCCGTGCCGCGAGTTGCTGCTGCGGCATGAAGCCGACCGTCAGGCCCCACGTCGTCAACTTGTCCCTGACCTCGGGAATGGCGATCACCTTCGCCAGCGCGGCCGAGAACCGCTCGATCTCCGCCTTCGGCGTGCCGGCCGGCGCGAAGAAGCCGTAGTACGGCGCATCTTCGAAGCCGGCCAGGCCGAGTTCCGCAAAAGTCGGCACGTCGGGCAGCACCGCCTGGCGGCGACCGCCCAGCACCGCCACCACGCGCAGCTTCCCGGCCTTGTGGTTCTCGACGAACTCGGGAACGGAAGCGATGCCGGCGGGGATCTGCGAGGCGAGCATGTCGGCGATCATCGGCGCGCTGCCGCGATAGGGCACCGAGACGAGGTCGAGCCTGTGTTTTTCTGCGATCACCTTGACGAGGAACTCCGGGACCGATGCCGGCGCTGGCACGCCGACGGCCGACTTGCCGCCCTGCGCGCGCACGCCGCTCACGAAGTCGTCGAAGGTCTGCGCTGGCGACCCCGAGGACATTGCGAGTGCGTTGACGAACGTGGCGAAACCCGCGACCGGCACGAAGTCCTTCGCCGGATCGAAGCCGGGGTTCTTCACCACTAAAGGCAGGATGGAGATCGTGTGATCGTGCGAGATGAAGTAGGTGCTGCCGTCCGCCGGCGCGGTCTTCAGCGCCTGCGCGGCGATCTGTCCGCCGGCGCCCGCGCGGTTCTCGACGATGACGGGCGCGCCGAGTTCGTCCTTCAACCGTTCCGCGAGCGTGCGCGCGATCCCGTCCGTGCCGCCGCCGGCAGGGAAGCCGACCAGGATCCGGATCGGCTTGCCCGACTGCGCCAGGGTGCCCGCGCTGGCTGCGCAAAGCAGCGCGGCCAGCACCATGCGGAAGACGCGAACGATTGTCGAACCACGCATCGTGGACTCCAGGCTGCCAATGAAAGGCGGCGCCCGGGGGCGCCGCCAGCGGGGAGGAAGATCAGGCGACCGTGACCGGAATCTTCCCGATCTTCGCCTGCCACTCCTTCGGTCCGGTCTGGTGCACCGAGGTGCCGTCCGCACTGACGGCGACCGTCACCGGCATGTCGCGCACGTCGAACTCGTAGATCGCTTCCATGCCGAGGTCGGCGAAGGCGACGGTGCGCGCGCCCTTGATCGCCTTCGCGACGAGATAGGCGGCGCCGCCGACGGCCATCAGGTACGCGCTCTTGTGCTTCTTGATCGCCTCGATCGCCGCTGGCCCGCGTTCGGCCTTGCCGATCATGGCGATCAGCCCGGTCTGCGACAGCATCATCTCGGTGAACTTGTCCATCCGCGTGGAGGTGGTCGGACCGGCGGGGCCGACGACCTCATCGCGCACCGGATCAACCGGGCCGACGTAGTAGATCACGCGGTTCGTGAAGTCGACCGGCAGCTTCTCGCCCTTCGCCAGCATGTCCTGGATGCGCTTGTGCGCAGCGTCGCGCCCGGTGAGCATCTTGCCGTTCAGGAGCAGCGTCTGGCCCGGCTTCCAAGAGGCGACCTCTTCCTTCGTCAGCGTGTCCAGGTTCACCCGCGTGCTCTTCTGTGCGTCCGGCTGCCAGTTGACGTTCGGCCACGAGTCGAGCGGCGGCGGGTCGAGATAGGCCGGCCCGGAGCCGTCGAGCACGAAGTGCGCATGGCGGGTCGCGGCGCAGTTCGGGATCATCGCTACAGGCTTGCCCGCAGCGTGCGTCGGATACATCCTGATCTTGATGTCGAGCACGGTCGTCAGGCCGCCCAGGCCCTGGGCGCCGATCCCGAGCGCGTTGACCTTCTCGTACAGCTCGACACGCAGCTTCTCCTCGTCGGTCTGCGGGCCGCGCTGGAGCAGCTCGTACATGTCGATGTCGTCCATCAGCGATTCCTTGGCCATCAGCATCGCCTTCTCGGCCGTGCCGCCGATGCCGATGCCGAGGATGCCGGGCGGGCACCAGCCCGCACCCATCGTCGGCACGGTCTTCATCACCCAGTCGACGATCGAGTCGCTCGGGTTCAGCATCACGAACTTGC
>Ga0209391_10000344_pt1 | contig 21074 bp, 15 predicted proteins | sample PPLLak3March2015_FD_187246 | JGI IMG/M metagenome (GOLD analysis project Ga0209391, IMG submission 187246) | Freshwater sediment microbial communities from Prairie Pothole Lake near Jamestown, North Dakota, USA - PPLs Lake P7 Core (1) Depth... | ecosystem: Environmental > Aquatic > Freshwater >...
CCATCCCCGTCGCGCCGAAAGTGGACGTCGAGCGCTTCATGGGCGACTGGTACGTCATCGCGAACATCCCGACGGCACCGGAGCGAGGCGCGCACAACGCCGTCGAGTCCTACCGGATCGACCGCGACGGTTCGATCGCGACCACCTTCACGTTCCGCCAGGGTGCGTTCGACGGGCCCGAGAAGGTGATGCGGCCGCGTGGCTTCGTGCGCGAGGGCACGAACGGCGCCGTGTGGGGCATGCAGTTCGTCTGGCCGGTCAAGGCCGAGTACCTGATAGCGCACGTCGACGCCGACTACACCGAGACGATCATCGCGCGCAGCAGGCGCGACTACGTCTGGATCATGGCCCGCACGCCCGAGATCCCGCAGGCCGACTTCGAGCGGCTCCGGGGCAAGGTGGCGGACCTCGGCTACGACATGAGCCGACTCGAGAAGGTGCCGCAGCGCTGGTGAGCCCGGACCGGTCCCGTGCGCGCACCCGCCCCGCCCGCGGGTCGAAGGGTAGACTGCGTGCCGGGGAGCCCATCTTGGGCTCCCGCCCGGCAAGGAGGAACGTCCATGAAGCCGCTGATCGCCGCCTGGCTGCTGATACTGGTTGCTGCAGTCGCACGGGCGGGCGCGCCGGAGGTGCGGCCCGTCTCGCAGGACGAACTGCTCGACCGGCAGAAGAGTGCGACGCAGGCGCCGTACGTGCTCGACGTCCGCACGCCGGAGGAATACGTGGCCGGGCACGTCCCGGGCGCGGTCAACATCCCGTACGACCGGCTCGCCTCGCGGATCGCCGAAGTGCCCAGGGACCGCGACGTCGTGCTCTATTGCCGCACCGGCCGGCGCGCCGGGATCGCAGCCGAGGTGCTCGCGGCCGGCGGCTATACGCGGCTCGAGCACCTCACCGGCGACATCGTCGCGTGGACCGCGCAGGGCCTGCCCCTCGATACGCCCAAGGATCCGGCCGCCTGCACGGCTGCGCTCGGAGCCGGCCGCAAGGGCGGTCCGGCCTGCGCGCCGCTCTGAGGACCGTCAGCCGTCAAGGGCGGCCGTGAGGTCCGCGACGAGATCGTCGACGTGCTCGAGGCCGATCGACAGGCGGATCAGGTTGGGCGGCGTCTTCGTGAGCGGGCCTTCCACCGAGGCGCGGTGCTCGATCAGGCTCTCGACGCCACCCAGGCTCGTCGCGCGCGTGAACAGCCGCGCGCGAGCCACGGCGGCGAGCGCCTCGGTGGCGCCTCCCCGCACCTCGATCGAAATCACGGCGCCATAGCCGCCGCGCATCTGCCGCTTCGCGAGCGCGTGCCCGGGATGCGACTCGAGCCCCGGGTAGTGCACGCGCTCCGCGCGCCCGCTCTCCGAGAGCGCCTGCGCCACCGCAAGAGCCGTGGCGGACTGCGCGCGTACCCGCAGCGGCAACGTCGAGAGGCTCCGCAGCAGCAGCCAGCAGTCGAACGGCGCCGGCACGGCGCCGCCCGTGCCCTGGAAGTCCCGCAGCCGGTCGAACGGGGCGCCGGCCTCGCGCGCGACCACGACGCCGCCAAGCACGTCACTGTGGCCGCCGAGGAACTTCGTCGTGCTGTGCATCACGAGGTCCGCGCCGTGCTCGAACGGATTCTGCAGCACGGGGCTCGCGAACGTGTTGTCGCAGCCGAGCAGCGCGCCCCGAGCATGCGCCAGCTCGGCGAGCGCCGCGAGGTCGCTCACGAGCAGCAGCGGGTTCGACGGCGTCTCGACCCACAGCAGCGAGGTCGGGGCCTCGAGCGCGCGGCGCACCGCCGCGAGATCGGTCGTGTCGACGAACCCGGCCTGCACGCCCCAGCGGGGCAGGAGTTCGCGCAGCTGCTTCGCCGTGCCGTGGTAGCAGTCCGCGGCGCAGACGATCCGCCCTCCCGGCGCCGCGAGCGAGAAGGCGGCGAGCGTCGCCGCGGAGCCCGATGCATACGCCACCGCGCCGTGCCCGCCTTCGAGCGCCGCGACGGCCTGCTCGAGCGACGCGCGATTGGGGTTGTCGGCCCGGGCATAGGAATAGCCCTGCGGATAGGAGCCGTCGGGCGCCCGCTCGAACGTCGTCGAGAGCTGGATCGGCTCGCGCACCGCGCCCGTCGCGGGGTCGGGACGGCGTCCGGCGTGCACCGCGAGCGTTTCGAATTTCATCCGGGCGCCTCGTATTCCTGGAGTCCGACCACCAGCATCCCCGGGCCGCCGTGCACGCCGAGTGCGGTGCCGAGCGGCAGCAGCCGGGCCATCGCGACGTTGTCGAGCGTGAGCTGCCCGAGCAGCCACCGGCCGTCCGCCTCGCACTCCGCGTGGCCGACGAGCAGCCGGTACTGCACGTCGCGGCGCATGCGGCGCAGCACGAAGCGCGCGAATTTCTCGCGGAGCCGGCCTCGTCCGAACAGCACGCCGCCCGCGGTCACGCGGCCCTGCCGGTCGTTGTGCAGGATCGGCATCAGCCGCAGCGCGTCCGCGACCCGCTGGACGCCGCGCGGCAACCGGCCACCGCGCACCGCGAACTCGAGCGAGCCCACGAGGCCGTAGGTCTTCGTCTTCGGCAGGATGGCCCGCGTCGCCGCGATCACGCGCTCCGCGTCCCAGCCCGCGAGCGCGCACTCGGCCGCATACATCGCGACGAGGCCCTGGCCGAGCGAGGCGTTCATGCTGTCGACGACGGTCACCTTGCCGTGCGTGGTCACGCGCGACGCCGCCGTCTCGGCCGCGACGCAGGTGCCGCTCGCATGCCGCGTGATGTTGACGGACACGACCGAGTCGAAGTGCGACCCCAGGAATTCGAACTGCCGGCGGAAGTCGCCCGGCGGGGGCTGCGAAGTCTTCGGGTGCGCCGGGTTCCGCGCGACCTCGGCATAGAACTGCGAGGGCGTGAGGCCGACCTTGTCGAGATAGCTGTGCTCGCCGAAGGTCACGCGGATCGGCACCACGTGGATGTCGAGTCGCTCGAGCTCGTCGTCCGGGATGTCCGCGGCCGAATCGGTCACGACGGCCACCTTGCGCCCCGAGGCGTGGGCGGCGTGCTGCTGTCGCAGCATGTCGTCGGCCTTCTCGCCGGTCACCGTGCCGTAGCGCGCCGCGATGCGGAAGACCTCGGCCGGGTCGTTCGCGTGCACGTGCACGCGCACCTTGTTCTGCAGGCCCGCGACGACGAGGCTGCTGCCGATCGCCGAGAGCTGTTCGCGCAGGTGCCGCCGGTCGACGGGATCCCCGACCACGATGCATTCCGTGCACCAGCGGTGCTCGAGATCCTCCGCGCTGCCGGCCGTCTCCTCGCCGCCCGCCTCCGGGTCCGCGGGCAGCGCCACGTCCGGCTCGGCCTCGGATCCGCTCGAGAGGTAGTCGGTCATGCCCTCGATGAGCTCGACGAAGCCGAGTGCGCCGGCATCCACGACGTTCGCCTTGCGCAGGGCCTCGAGCTGGAAGCGCGTGCGCTCGAGCGACGCGCGCGCGGCCTCGACGCCGCGGCCGAGCAGCGCCACGAAATCACGCGCACCTTCACGCCTGACCGCATTCAGCGCTCCCGCGAAGTCGGTGAGAACCGTGAGGATGGTGCCCTCGCGCGGCTCGCTCAGGCTCTCGCGTGCGTAGGCGGCGCCGCCGCGCACGCCTTCGGCGAAGTCGTCGGGGTTCAGCCGGCCCAGGTGGCCCAGGCGGTCGCCGAGGCCGAGGAAGAACTGCGCGAGGATCGCGCCCGAATTGCCGCGAGCGCCGTCGAGCGCCGCGTCGGCGATGCGCGTGAGCGTCTTGCCTGCATGGCCGTCGGGCCAGCGCTGCAGCGAGCCGAGCACTGCGCGCATCGTGAGCGCGAGATTCGTGCCCGTGTCGCCGTCCGGCACGGGAAACACGTTGATCTTGTTCAGGTGCTCCTGTCGCGACAGCAGGCGGGCGATGCCGGCCTTCAGCGCGCGATTGAGCCGCAGGCCGTCCAGCGTGTCGTCCGTCACCACCGCCGTCGCGGTACTCACGCGAACCCTCCCTCGATCAATCGCGGGACATGAAGTAGCGGGTGCCACGCAGTTCGAGCACCACGCCGTCCGAGGTGATCTCCTCGATCCGGGCGCCCTCCTGCGTGACATCGCCTTCGCGATAGCGTTTCGAGTTGATGAACACGAAGCGCTCCTGTGGCCGGTTCGAGTACACGTGGAGTTCGAGGCGCTGCTCGGGCACGATGCCGCGCGCAGAGAGATCGTCGGCGGCAGGCAGGTCCCGCCGCGCCGCGTGTGGCCGCGGATCGCCGGACGGCAGCGACGGTTCGGCCTGCGGCCGGGCAGGCGGTGGGTCGGCCTCCGGCAGCGTCTCGTAGACGACCGAGCCGCGGCGCGCAGGCGTGACGGCGGGCGGTCCGGCCGGTACTCCGGCGGCTGCCGAGGCGAGTTCGGATTCCATCGGCGGGGCTGCCCCCGAGACCTCGTCGGCGAGCGGGTTGTGGCCGCCCGCGGCGGCCGCAGGCGCCCCGGGCGGCGACAGCGTCGGCGGAGCTGCGAGCGGGACCGACGGCACCGGGCGCGTCTCGGTCAGCGTCGCCTGGGGACTCGGGACCGGACGAGCCGCGGCGGGGGGCGCCGCCGGCGCGGGAGCAGGCTCGCTCGCCTGGGGCTGCGCCGAGGGCACCGCTGCGGGAGCGGGTTCGTCCCGCGACCGCCACAGCAGCAGGACGGCCACGGCGACGAGATTCACCACCAGCAGCGCGACTGCGATCGTGGCCCAGTGGTTGGTCCTCGGCTTCGGCGTCGCGACGGGCACGTCGACGATCGCGGGTCCACTCTGGCGCTGGCGCTCGTGCTCGGACTTGCGGAGCGCGTCGAGGATGAACGACACGGCGGTCAGCCCTCGGCCTTGCGCGACGCGACGATCGTGGGCGAGCCCGTCGAGTCGATCACCGTGTCGAGCACGATCTGGGTCTGCACGCCGGCGATGCCGTCGACCGCGAGGCGGTTCTGGCGCTGGAACTCCTGCACCTGCCGCACGAGGTCGTCGTCGTAGACGTCGTTGCCGGCCGGGGCGGACGGCAGCCCCTGCGCGGCGCGCAGGCTCTCGCGCAGCCAACGCACGTCGGCGCCGCGGGCCCCGGGGCCGAGTGCCTTCGCGACCGCGAGCGGCGGACGCCAGAGCAGCAGGAAATCCCCGAACCAGTAGCGCGAGAGGGCGGCGATCGGCACCTGGTGCTGCTCGGCCCCGAGGTCGATGCCGGCCGTCTCGTCGCCGAGCGACGTGAGCACGACCTGGTGCGTGCGGCCGACGTCGTCGGTGAGCGTCAGGATCGCGGGACGGTCGAGCGTCCGGAGCTGCGCCCAGGAGCCCTTCTGGAACAGGCACTCGAGTCCCTGCTGGCCCGCCTGGTCGCAACCGCGGCCGCGCGACGGCTCGTACGTCGCGCCCCACAGTGCGAAGAGCTTGCCGAGCGCGACCTCGGTCGTCGTGTCGTTCGCATGACGGACGAGGAGTTCGGCGAGCGGCGTGTCGTTCGAGGCGCCCGCCTGCGCGACCGTCGATCCGGCGGCCGGGGCCGCAGCCGGGACGCCGTCGGCCGGCGCGGTCGCCACCGGTGGCGCGGTCGCGGCTGCCGGCGGATCATCGTGATGCCCGAAGAACGTCCATGCCCCGAGCGCGAGCAGCGCGAGCGCTGCTGCCACGGCGCCTGCGGTCGTCCACTTGAGCCATGGGGCCGGCACCGGGCGGCCGTAGACCTCGGAGGCGGCCTGCCGCACCAGCGCGGCGCCGACGCGGTGGTCCTCCTGGGTGAACGCGCCGAGCAGCGCGCGATCGCAGATGACGTTGATCACGCGCGGGATGCCGCCGCTCAGGCGGTGGATCTCGCGGAGCGCCGACGGCGTGTAGACCTCGGCCGTCGCGCCCGCGACGCGCATGCGGTGCTTCACGTAGCCGGCCGTCTCCTCCGGCGAGAGGGGGTTCAGGTGATAGCGGCCCGTGATGCGCTGCGCGAGCTGGCGCAGCTCGGCGCGCTCGAGCAGTTCGCGCAGCTCCGGCTGGCCGATCAGGATGATCTGCAGCAGCTTGGTCGTCGCCGTCTCGAGGTTGGTGAGCAGCCGTACCTGCTCGAGCGTCTGCGTGCCGAGGTTCTGGGCCTCGTCGACGATCAGCACGACGCGGCGCCCGCGCGCGTGCGTCTCGAGCAGGTGGCGGCCCAGCAGGTCCATCAGCACCTTGGTGCTGCCCTGGCCCTGCTCCGGCACCGGCACGTGCAGTTCCTCGCAGATCGTGAGCAGGAACTCGGCCGGGGTGACCTTCGGGTTCAGGATCAGCGCGACGTCGGCGTGGCCGGGGAGCTGCTCGAGCAGGCTGCGGATGACGGTCGTCTTGCCGGTGCCGACTTCGCCCGTCAGCTGGATGAAGCCGCCCGCCTCGTTGATGCCGTACAACAGGTGTGCGAGCGCCTCCGCGTGCCGCTCGCTCAGGTAGAGGTAGCGGGGGTCCGGCGTGATCGCGAAAGGCTTTTCCTGGAGCCCGAAGAAGCTCGTGTACATGCGTGGTGAGGCCTGCCGGGTCGGCACTGGGCGCCCGGGGCACCCAATGATGCCTGAGCCCCGGCTGGCGTCCTAGCGCGGCGGCCGCGGGCCTGGATGCAGGTTCGTCGCGGCCGGGTTCGTCCGGGTCGAGCCCGCCTCGTCGAGCGTGCTCGCGCGAGCGAGCGCGGAGCGGCCGAAGCGCGCCCGGATCTCGTCCACGGCCGCATCGAGCTGCCGGTTGCGCGTCGACTCCCGCACTTCGAACAGGTCGGCCTGCCGCTGCTCGACGAGGTCCGAGACGCCGACGCCGAGCAGCCGCAAGGCGGCGCCGGGCTGGCTCGCGAGCCACGCGTCGAGGAGTTCCCTCGCGATCCGCGTCACGACGCGGGTCTCCTGAGTCGGCGGTTCGACGCGTCGCTGCCGCGTGTAGGTCTCGAAGTCGCGACGGCGGATCTTCACCGTCACGCAGGCGGCGACGAGGCCTCGCGCACGCAGCCGCGCGCACGCCTTGTCGGCGAGCCGCACGACCTCCGCGCGCAGCCGTGCCGGGTCCGCGACGTCGCGGTCGAACGTCTCCTCCGCGCTGATCTGCTTCTCGTCGCGGTCCGGCACGACCGGGCGGTCGTCGATGCCCCCGGCGCGCGCGATCACCGATTCGGCGTGGCGGCCGAAGACGCTGCGCAATCGCGCCGGGTCCGCTCGCCTCAGGTCCCCGAGCGTCGCGATGCCGAGTGCCTCGACGTGCGGCGCCGTCTTCGCGCCGATCCCGAACAGGCGGCGGATCGGCAGCGGGTCGAGCGTCGCGTGGACCTCGCCCGGCCGCACGACGACGAGACCGTCGGGCTTGCGCAGATCGGAAGCGATCTTGGCGACGAGCTTGCTCGGCGCCACGCCGACCGACGCGGTGAGGCCGGTGTCCGCATGGATGCGGCGCTTGATCTCGCGGGCGATGTGCTCGGCGCTGCCGCGCGCGCCGGTGCTCGCGGTCACGTCGAGGAACGCCTCGTCGAGCGACAGGCCCTGAACGAGCGGCGTGACCTCGTGGAAGATCGAGAAGACCTGCCGCGACACGGCAGCGTAGTGGTCGATCCGCGGCGGCACGCAGACGACCTCCCGGCAGCGCCGCAGGGCTTCCCGCACCGGCATCGCGGAGTGCACTCCGTAGCGGCGGACCTCGTAGCTCGCCGCGGCGACCACTCCGCGCCCGCCGATGCCGCCCACGATCACGGGGCGGCCGCGCAGCGCAGGATCGTCGCGCTGCTCCACGGCGGCATAGAAGGCATCCATGTCCACGTGGAGGATCGAGCGGGGTATCATGGGCGGAAGCATACGTCGCGTCCGGCAGCGCGTCGCGGCATCCGCCCGAGGGTGTGCTGCGAACGGTCGTGACACTCTCCAGGACCCGTCTTAAGAAGGAACGCGAGATGAGCCACCACATCGAACTGCCGCCGTTGCCCTATGCCGAGGACGCCCTCGCGCCCGTCATCTCGGCCCAGACCATGTCGTTCCACTACGGCAAGCACCACAAGGCCTACGTCGACAACCTGAACAAGCTGGTCGCGGGCACGGACCTCGCCGACACGCCGCTCGAGAAAGTCATCGCGGCCGCGGCCGGCAAGGCCGACAAGGCCGGCGTCTTCAACAACGCGGCCCAGATCTGGAACCACACGTTCTTCTGGAACAGCCTGAAGCCGGGCGGCGGCGGAACGCCGGGCGGAGCGGTCGGCAAGGCGGTCGAGTCGGCGTTCGGCAGCCAGGAGAATTTCCGCAAGGAGTTCGCCAACGCGGCCGTCACGCAGTTCGGCAGCGGCTGGGCGTGGCTCGTGGCCGACAAGGGCAAGCTCCGGATCGTGAAGACCGGCAACGCGGAGACCCCGATCACGCAGGGCCTCACGCCGCTGCTCACGATCGACGTCTGGGAGCACGCCTACTACCTCGACTACCAGAACCGGCGCGCGGACTTCGTCGCGGCCGTGATCGACAAGCTGCTCAACTGGGACTTCGCGGCGGCCAACCTGGCCCGCGCCGGCTGACGGCCGAACGGCGGGGGCCGGCGCGACCGGCCCCCGAGCGTGCGCGAGGTGCCGATTCCCGTGCCGGAACCATCCGCGCCGGACGGCTCCGCGGCGGATCAGAGCGTGAGCGCCGTATAGGCGAGCAGGCCGATCGCCGTGAGCACCAGGCTCACGAAGTAGGCGATGCCCAGGATCCCGAACTTCGGCACGGTCTTCCACCACGACTGTCCGTACACCCGCCGCAGCGCCATGAGCAGGTACCACGGCACGTAGAAGACGCACGCCGCGCCGTAGAAGCCCTGCACGGACTCGACGAGGCGCGCGGCGCCGCCCGACAGCAGTGCGGCGAGGTGATCGAGCAGCAGCGCCACGATCCCCGCGAGGAAGAAGAACGCGTGGAAGTGCACCACGAACAGCAGGTGCTCCACGTAGTAGCGGCCCGAGCGCAGGTAGAGCAGGGCGAGCACGCCCGCGATCAACGGCAGGAAGATGAACATCATCTTCGGGACGTTGTCGAAAATCGCCCGCCCGAAACCCTGCTGGTCCGCCACGATCTTCCGGCAGGCGCCGCGCAGCCGCTCCTCTAGCGGCTCGAATTCGGCGCCGACGTCGACGCGCAGGTTTTCCTCGCCGCACGGGTCCGCCATGAACCTTCTCGCCACCGCCCGGTCCTCGGGGGACGCCTGCGACATCTCGCGCTCGAGCTGCGCGCGAATGGCTTCGCGCTCGCTCGCCGGCACGCGCGCGACGATGCCCTCGATCAGCTTGCGCGCGTCCTCGTCGAGCGGCCGCGCCTTGTACATCGGCCCGCCCGGCCCGGGCTTCGTGTCGACGACGACCGGCTTTCCCGCCCCGTCGGCCGCCGCGGCATCGTCGCGCAGCTGGATGTTCGCCGCGTTCTCGTCGACGTTGAACTCGAGCGCCCGGCCGGGATCCTCGAGCGAGGCGAGCACGAAGAACACGACGCTCAGCACGAGGTACATGCGGAACGGCGGCGTGTAGCGGGCGCGACGGCCGCGCAGGTAATCCTGCGTGAGCAGGCCCGGGCGGAACCCGAGCGGCCAGAGCGTGCGCCAGACGCGCGAGTCGGCGTTGAGCAGGTCGCCGACGACGTCCTTCACGAGTCCCCACATCGACAGCACGCGGACCTGGGCGTGCTGGCCGCAGTGCGAGCAGTGCTGCCCGCGCAGCACCTCGCCGCAGTTGAGGCAGTTCTCGGTCGAGAACGCGCCGAGCACGAACTCCTCGCGGTGCGGGAGCACGCGGGGCGTGGCCGAGTAGCGCTCGCCGAAGCGGACGCGGCCCGCCTCCTCGAGCCGGGGCGCCACGGTGGCGAGGTAGCGCTCGAGCGCGGCCCTGTCGTGCAGACGGTACTGCACGATGCGGCGGATGCGGCCCGGCGGAGCCGAGTCGTCGTCGAGGATTTCGGCGGACCTGAAGCCGTCCGACTGCAGCACGTCCGCGACGTGGTCGCGCAGCCAGGTGTCGAAGGGCCCCGAGATCGCCGCGTCGGCCTCGAAGTTCACCTCGTAGAGGACGCTGCGGCTTTCGCTCGGCGGCTGCACGGCGGCAAGGGTAGCAAAAGCGAAGGGGCCGGAAGGCACGCGTGCCCGCCGGCCCCTCCGTGTCGGTCCGCGGCCCGCCTCAGGCGATGTGGCGCAGCGGCTCGCGCGTCTCCGCCTGCACGCCCGCCACGAGCTCTTCGCTCGAGAAGTCGTCGACGTTGACGATGTCCATCACCTTGCGGTCGTAGTCCCGCAGGCGCTGCGCCTCGGCTGCATCGAGGAGCCCGATCGCGAGGGCCTGCTCGATCTGGCCCGGCAGGTCGAGCGCCGTCACGCGCCCGGTCTTCACGCCCTCGACCCGCAGCCGCTTCTCGAGCGGCTCCGCGAGGACCGAGAGTTCGAGTGCTTCCTGCAGCAGCCCGACCGGATTTCCGGGTTCGGCCGTCTTGTAGATGCCGTGCGAGAGACGCTCGCGCACGTCGGACGGCATCATCAGCGGCTCGACGATGCGCCGGCCGAGCCGGTCGCTCGGGGCGAAATACGTTCGCCCCCGCGGGAAGATGACGACGCGCATCAGCGTCGCGACCCAGCGGTTCGGGAAGTTGCGCAGGAAGCCGTGCAGCTGCTCCTGCGCCTCGTAGAGCAGCGCGCGGCAGGCCCACTCGACGAGCGGCAGGTCCGCCTCGTGCCGGCCCTGGTTTTCCCAGTGCTTGAGCACCATCGAGGCCATGTAGAGCGAGGAGAGCACGTCGCCGAGGCGCGCCGAGAGGTGCTCCTTCTGCTTGAGGTAGCCGCCGAGCGTCAGCATCGCCATGTCGGTCGCGAACGCGAACTGCGCGCTGAACTTGTTCACGTGCTGGTAGTAGCGGCGCGTCGGGCCGTCGGTCGGCGACTTCGAGAAGCGCGCGATCGTCGCGGCCATCACGAACGAGCGTGCCGCGTTCGAGATCGTGTAGCCGATGTGACCCATCAGCGCGGCGTCGAACTCGCGGAGGCTCTGCGCCTTGTCCTTGAGCTTCGCGGCGTTCATCTCCCGGAGCACGTACGGGTGGCAGCGGATCGCGCCCTGCCCGAGGATCATGAGGCTCCGCGTCAGGATGTTCGCGCCCTCGACCGTGATCGCGACGGGCACCACCTGGTAGCCGCGCCCGAGGTAGTTCTTCGGGCCGAGGCAGATGCCCTTGCCGCCCTGCACGTCCATCGCGTCGTTCGCGACCTTCCGGCCGAGCTCCGTGCAGTGGTACTTGAGCATCGCCGCGGGCACCGACGGCTTCTCGCCGCCGTCGATCGCGCCGGTCGTCACCGAGCGCGCCGCGTCGATGATGTAGGTGTAGCCGGCCATGCGCGTGAGCGCGGCCTCGACGCCTTCGAAGCGCCCGACCGGCTGTCCGAACTGCTTGCGGATGCGCGAGTACGCGGCGGAGGCGTAGATGCCCGCCTTCGCGCCGCCGCAGGAGTTCGACGGCAGCGAGATGCAGCGGCCGACCGAGAGCTGCTCGACCAGCATGCGCCAGCCCTGGCCCGCCATCCTCGGGCCGCCGATGATCGCGTCGAGCGGCACGAACACGTCCTTGCCCGAGAGCGGCCCGTTCTGGAACGGGATGTTGAGCGGGAAGTGGCGGCGGCCGATCGTGACGCCCGGCGTGCCGCGCGGGATCAGCGCGCAGGTGATGCCGTAGTCCGCCTTCTCGCCGCCGAGCAGCTTCTCCGGGTCGTAGAGCCGGAAGGCGAGGCCGATCACGGTCGCGACCGGCGCGAGCGTGATGTAGCGCTTCGAGAAGTTGAGCCGGACGCCGACGACCTCGCGCCCTTCGTACATCCCGCGGCACACCACGCCGGTGTCCGGGATCGAGGCGGCATCGGAGCCGGCGCGCGGACCGGTGAGCGCGAAGCAGGGCACGTCCTCGCCACGGGCGAGGCGCGGCAGCCAGTGGTTCTTCTGCTCCTCGGTGCCGTAGTGCAGCAGGAGCTCCGCGGGGCCGAGCGAGTTCGGCACGGCGACCGTCGAGGAACACGTCGCACTGCGGCTCGCTAGCTTCACGAGCACGCAGGAGTGCGCATAGGCGGAGAACTCGAGGCCGCCGTACTTCTTCGGGATGATCATCGCGAAGAAGCCCTTCTTCTTGAGGAAGTCCCAGACGTGGGGCGGCAGGTCGGCGCGGCGGTGGGTGATGTCCCACTCGTCGAGCATCCGGCACAGTTCCTCGCAGGGCCCGTCGATGAACGCCTGCTCCTCGGCCGAGAGCCGCGGCGCCTTCGCCGAGAGCAGCTTCGGCCAGTCGGGCTTGCCGCTGAAGAGTTCTCCGTCCCACCACACGGTGCCCGCCTCGAGCGCCTCCCGCTCGGTGTCGGACATCGAGGGCAGCATGCGGCGATAGACCATCAGGAACGGCTTGGTCAGGAACCGCATCCGGACCGAGGCCACGTTCAGGAGCGCGAGCGCTGCGAAGCCGATCCACAGCAGCGCGAGCCACAGCGGCGAGTGCGCGCCGACGACGGTGTAGACGACGAGCGCCGCACCGGCGACGAGCGTCGCGGCCTTCAGCGACAGGCGGTGGTATGCGAGGAACAGCGCGCCGCCGGCGATCAGGACAAACCAGAGGAGGAAGGTCGTCACCGCTGCAATCTCCCGCAGTGGGACGGGGCGGAGTGCCCCGCGGAGGCCCCGACTATGCTACGGATTGCTGCGGTGCCGCAATAGAAAAATTCCATGCCGGCCAGAGACTTGCGCTATCCGGCCCGGCGCGTCGGTTTTTGCGGTGCAGTAACTCAAGCGAGTCAATGCGTTAGCCGCCACGCCGTCGCACGGGTGCAACGCGGGCGTGGCGGATCACGCCGCCGGAGCGCGCGCCGGGCGCGGCAGGTCCGACCCGGCAGCGCCGCGTTCCGGGTGTCCTCAGATCAGTTCCTTGACCCCGTCGCGCTCCTCGAGCAGCTCCTTGTGCGTCGCGTCCATCTTGGTGCGGCTGAAGTCGTTGATCGCGAGTCCCTGGACGATCTGGTAGTCGCCGCCCTTGCAGGTGACGGGATAGCCGTAGATCACTCCCGCCGGGATGCCGTAGCTGCCGTCGGATGGCACGGCCATGCTGGCCCAGTCGCCGTCCGGCGTGCCGTGCACCCAGGTGTGGATGTGATCGATCGCAGCCGAGGCCGCCGAGGCCGCCGACGACGCGCCGCGCGCCTTGATGATCGCGGCGCCGCGCTGCTGCACGATCGGGATGAACTGCTCCTTGTACCAGGCGTCGTCGACGAGCGAGAGCGCGGGACGGCCCTTCACGGTCGCGTGGTGCAGGTCGGGGTACTGGGTCGCGGAGTGGTTGCCCCAGATGACGACCTTGCGCAGGTCCGTCGTGTGCGCGCCGGTCTTCTCGGCCAGCTGCGACAACGCGCGGTTGTGGTCGAGACGCACCATCGCGGTGAAGTTGCGCGCGTTGAGGCCCGGCGCGTTCTTCATCGCGATCAACGAATTGGTGTTCGCCGGATTGCCCACGACGAGCACGCGCACGTTGCGGTCCGCGACCGCGTCGAGCGCCTTGCCCTGCGCGGAGAAGATCTGTGCGTTCGCGAGCAGCAGGTCCTTGCGTTCCATGCCGGGACCGCGCGGACGGGCGCCGACCAGCAGCGCGACATGGCAGTCCTTGAACGCGACCTTCGCGTCGTCGGTCGCGACGATCCGGTTCAGCGTCGGGAACGCGCAGTCGTTGAGTTCCATCACCACGCCCTGCAGCGCGCCGAGGGCCGGCGTGATCTCGAGGAGGTGCAGGTTGACGGGCGTGTCCGGGCCGAGCATCTGGCCCGAGGCGACCCGGAAGGCAAGCGCGTAGCCGATCTGGCCCGCCGCGCCGGTGATCGCGACGTTGACAGGGGTCTTCATCAGGTGTCTCCGCTGGTTTTCTGGTCTTCGTGCGCCCCGCCGGGCGCCTCGCGACGGGACCGGCGGGTGGACTGCGAGCATGTTAGCAGCGGAACGACGAGCCTCCCTGTAAGGGTCTGCCGATGGTCCACCAATGGCCTTGCAATCGTTCTGGTGATGTAGTTAACTAGAACAGCAATTAAAGAGTGGGTGCAAAGGGAGCGGGGGGAGTCACGGATGCGCGCGGAATACAGGTTCCTGGCGGTGGTTCTGGCAGCAGTGGTCTGGACTTACGCTGGAATGTCGGTTGCATCGAGGCCGCTGGCGGTATCGGCCATCTCGTCAGCGGGCCTCGGTGCGGCCGCTTCCTGCGAGGCCCGAAAGGGCGACTGAGCCCACCGGGGGGTGCGGGTGCTCTGCTACAGTACAGCAGCGCAGCACCGACCCTCTGGGCCGCATGGATTCGCACTGGAACGACAGCCAACCGATCTATCGCCAGCTTCGCGACAAGGTGGTGGCGATGATCCTCGAAGGCGAGCTCACCGACGGTGATGCGTTGCCGTCGGTGCGTAACGTCGCGGCCGAATTCGGGCTCAATCCCCTCACGGTGCTCAAGGGCTACCAGCAACTCGTCGACGAAGGCCTCGTCGAGAAGCGACGCGGCCGGGGCATGTACGTCACGCCCGGCGCACGCGCCGACCTCATGAAGGGCGAGCGCCAGCGCTTCCTCGAGCACGAGTGGCCGCGCGTCGCTGCGACGATCGAGCGACTCGGGCTCAGTGCGGAGGAACTCCTCGAGACGAGCGGACAGGGGAAAGGGGACAGGGGGCAGTGAGATAGGCCCGCGCTTCGCGCGCCGTCACGGTGTTCCTCGCGGCTCCGGTCCCGGCGCCTCTTCCACGGTCCGCGGTCCCCTGATCTCAGTCCCCTTCCGTTCCACTTCCGGCGGCAGCAGCCGGTACATGACCGGCGTGACGATGCCGCCGAGCAGCGTCGAGGCGACGAGGCCGCCGATGATCGCGATGGCGAGCGGCGAGTAGAGGCCCGAGCCCTGCACCGCGAGCGGCAGCAGGCCGCCGATCGCGGTCGCGGAGGTGAGCAGGATCGGCAGGAACCGGATCTCGCCGGCGCGCACGATGGCCTCCTCGAGCGGCACGCCTTCTGCACGCAGCTGGTTGCTGAAGTCCACGAGCAGGATCGAGTTCTTGATCTGGATGCCGATCAGCGCGACGAGGCCGATCGTCGCGGTGAACGAAAGCGTGTAGCCCGTGACCAGCAGCGCGAAGAGCGCGCCCGCGACGCCGAGCGGGATCACGCCCGCGACGATCAGTGTCGAGCGGAAACTTCCGAACTCGAGGATCAGCACCGCGAGGATGCCGAAGACGGCGACCAGCACCGCGGTGCCGATTCCGCCGAAGCTCTCCTCGCGCGCCTCGACTTCGCCTCCGGCTCGCAGCGCATACCCGTCGGGCAAAGGCAGCGCCTCGAGCGCCGCGAACACGGCCCGGGTCACCTTGCCCGTGTTGTACCCCGCCTGCGGATGGGCGGTGATCACCGCTTCGCGCTCGCGGTCGCGGCGCAGCACGAGGCTCGGCGCGGCGGCGAACCCGGGCGAGGCGATCTGGCGCAGGGGGACCGGCTTCCCGGACGCCGAACTCACGTCGATCAGGTCGAGCGAGTCGAGCGTCGGTCGTCCCTGCATCGGCAGGCGCAGCGTGATGTCGTACTCGTCGCCGTCCGGCTCCCGGAACCGTCCCGCGCCGAGCCCGGCGACTGCCGCGCGCACCGTGCGGTCGACCTCGACGGGCGCCACGCCGAGCAGCGCCGCCTTCTGCGTGTCGATGTTGAGGTCGATGTCCGTGCGCAGGCGCTGCAGCGGGTTGTCGACGTCGCGCGTTCCCGGAACCGCCGCGATGATCGCCTCGGCGCGTGACGCGAGGTCCCGCAGCGTGTCGAGATCGGGCCCGACGATGGCCACCTCGATCGGCGCGTTGATCGGCGGGCCGTTCTGGTACGGCTCGAGCAGGATCCGCGCCCCGGGATACCCGGCAAACGCCACCCGCAGGCGCTCGAACAGCTCCGGGCTCCGCTCGGGATCGTAGCGCTCGAGCTCGGCGATCACCTCGCCGACGTTCGCCTTCGTCTCCTCCGGGAAGATGTTGTAGTAGACGCGCGGGTTGCCGCGGCCCAGGTTCGCGAACCAGTGCTTCACCTCGGAGTGGCTCGCGAGCACCTCCTCGACGTGTCGCAGCGCGCGGTCCGTGTCGGCGAGGCTCGACCCCTCGGGCGTCTCGACGGTGATGCGGAACTGCGGGATGTCGGCCGCCGGAAAGAGGCTGAAGCCGATGACAGGCACCAGCGCGACCGCGGCGGCCACGAAGGCGAGACCCGCGAGCATCGTCGCGCGGGGCCTCGCCAGTGCCCGCTCGAGCGTGGGCAGGTACCAGCGCCGGATGCCGCCGGTGAGCGCCCGCAGCGCGCGGTTCTCTTGCGCGGCGCCGGGCCCGGTCGCGAGCATGCGGCTCGCGAGGAACGGGATGACGGTGAGCGCGACGAAGAGCGAGGCGAGCACCGTGTAGAGCACCGCGGCCGGCAGCGACTTGATGAACATGCCCGCGCCCTCGGGCAGGAAGAGCAGCGGCAGGAACGCGAACAGCAGCGTCACGGTGCAGCCGAGCACGGCGAGGGCGATCTGGTCCGTCGCGCGGATCGCCGCCTCGACGCGGGAATGGCCTTCGCGCAGGTGGCGCGCGATGTTCTCGACGACGACGATCGAGTCGTCGACCAGCAGGCCGAGCGCGAGCACGAAGCCCGCGATCGAGAGCTGGTTCAGCGAGAACCCGCTGAAGTACATGAGCGAGAGCCCGATCGCGAGCGACAGCGGGATCGAGATCATCACGACGACCGCGGCACGCAGTCCGAGCGGCAGCAGCGTGAGGAGCACGAGCCCGACCGCGATCGCGAAGTCGATGCCGAGCCGCGTGAGGCGGTGCTTGACGTTGCGGGTCTGGTCGAAGCCGCGCTCGAGCCGCACGCCGTCCGGCAGGTCCGCTTCGAACGCCTCGACGCGCTCGTAGATGCCGTTGCGGACGTCGAAGACGTCCACGCGATCCTTCGCGCTCGCGGTCACGAACACCGCGCGCTCGCCCTTGAACCGGCCGAGGTGGCGCTCTTCCGAGTCGCCCCAGGCCACCTCCGCCACGTCGCGCAGCTTGACGACGCGGCCGTCCCGGCTCGCGACGATGGTCTCGCCGATCTCGTCGAGCGAGTCGTAGCTGCCCGAGGTCTTGAGGTTGAATCTGCGCAGCCCGGCGTCGACCGCGCCGCCGGGGATCGAGGCGTTCTCGCCGCGGATGGCGGCCTCCACCTGCCCGAGCGTGACGCCTGCACGTCCCATGCGCTCGAGGTCGACCGCGACGCGCACCTCGGGCTCCGGGTAGGCCCACACCTCGCTGCGGCGCACGCCCGCGACCGTCTCGAGCGAGTCGCTCAGCGTCCGCCCGAGGTCCTCGAGCTCGCGGTAGCTCGCGTCGGGGCTCACCAGCGCGAACTGCACGATGTTGACGAGGCCGGAGCCAGCCTTGCGTACCTCGACGGATGCGACGTCCGCCGGGAGCTCGGCCCGGATGCGGTTCACCTCGCGGACGACCTCGTCGTACACGTCGTCCGCATCCGTGTGCCACTCGAACTCGGTCTGGACGACGCCCACGCCGTCGAGCGAGCGGCTGTCGATGCGCTTGACGTCGTCGAGCTCCGCGATGGCGTCCTCGATGGGGTCGACCACCAGGCGTTCGATGTCGACCGGGTCCGCGCCCGGGTAGACGACCACGACCGTCGGGATCGGCGCGTGGAACTCGGGATCCTCGGAGCGAGGGATGTGGACCAGCGAGTTGATGCCCATCGCGAGCAGCAACCCGAACAGCACCAGCGTGAACTGCCAGCGCCGGACGCTGAAATCCCAGATCCGCATCGCGCGGGCTCAGCCCGAGCCCGCGATCACGCGGATCGCACGACCGTCCGCGAGCCACGCCGCGCCGTCCGTCACGACCTGCTCGCCCGGCGTCAGGCCTTCGAGCACCAGCACGCGGTCGCCGACGATGGGCCCGACGACGACCTCGCGCCGTCGCGCGACGCCGGTCGCCGCATCCAGCACGAACACCGTCGCGCCCGGCCCGTGCGCCTCGACGATTGCCGCGACGGGGATGGCAGCCCGGGCGACGTCCCCGGCCGTCCCGGCGAGCTCGATCTCGACCTTGGCGACCAGCCCGCGGGCGAACCGCTCGTCCGCGACCGCGAGGTCGATCTCGACCTCGAACGTGCCGGTCTGCGGGTCGGCGCTCGTCGCGACGCGCGAGACCCGGCCCTCGAACTCGCGGCCGGGGAAGGCGTCGAAGAGGACGCGCGCGACGTCGCCCGGATTCGTACGTACGACGTCGCGGTCCGCGAGCGAGGCGCGCACGATCCAGCCCTGGTCCGTCGCGCCGAGCACGAGCACGGGCTGGCCGCCCTGCACGAGTTCGTCGGCCTTCGCGAGGCGCTGCAGCACCACGCCGTCCGCCGGCGCCTCGATCCGCGCGAATCGCGCGTTGAACTGCGCGGCCTGCAGCCCCGAGCGCGCCACGTTGTACGCTGTGCGCAGGTCCTCGACCTGCTCGCGCGTCGCGACTTCGTCGGCCCGCAGCCGCTCGCCCCGCTCGAGGTCCCGGCGCGCCTTCTCGGCGGCCTCAGCGGCCTGGCTCACCGCCGCGTCGACTTCCGCGCGCTTCAGCACGGCGAGCACCTGCCCTTTGCGAACGGAGTCTCCTGCGTCGACGGCCAGCGACTCGACGACGCCGCCGACCTTGAAGGACAGCCGGATCTCGTCGTGGGGCGCGAGTATTCCCACGGCCCGGACGACGCTTGCGGAGCGCGCGGCCTCGACCAGCGCGGTGCGGACGGGGGTCGCCTCGTCGGCGGCACGCTCAGGCGCCGGGCCACTGCCACAACCGGCGAGCAGCGCCACGACGGCGAGCGACGCGGGGACTGCGTATCGCTTCATGATGTCGGCTCCTGCGGGGAGCCCGGCCCGCCGATCGCGTACTCGAGCTCCGCCACGCGCGCGAGGAACTCCGCGCGCACACGATTCAAGTTGAGACGGGCGTCGGTCATCGCGCGCCGCGCGTCGATGAACTCCGCCTGGTTGATCTGGCCGAGGTCCCGCTTGCGGCTCGCGATGCGGAATGCGCCGTCGGCGGCCTCGGTGCGCTTGAGCGCGGTTTCGAGCGACGCGTCCGCCACCTCGAGGTTCTCGACCGCCTGCTGCACCTCGAGGCGGACCTGCTGGGCCGCCAGTTCGCGCGCCGCGCGCACTTCGTCGGTGTAGGCGCGCGCTTCCCTGAGCGCGGCGCGGTCGGCCCCGCCGCGGAACAGGTTCCAGCGCAGGATCACCGAGGCGAGCACGTACCGCTCGTCCTCGCCGAAGCCGTACTCCTCGCCCTGCACGCCGGCTTCGGCGCCGAAGGCGACGCGTGGCTGGAACGCGGCCCGGGCCAGGTCCTGGCGCGCCTCGCCGCCGGCGACCGCGGCATCGAGGCCCCTGAGTTCCGCCCTGCGTCCGGTGGCGATCTCCTGCAGGAGCGAGGTGTCCGGCGTGCGGCCGGCGAGCCGGCGCACGAGGCGCTCGCGGTAGCGCTCGACCGTGGCCCCGTCGATGTCGGCCGTCGGCAGCGTCGTGCCGAGCGGCGCGTTCCGCAGCAGGTTCACGTAGCTCTGCGCGATGCGCACGCGGCTCGCGGCGGCGATGCGCTGCTGCTCGACCTCGAGCACGTCGGCCTCGGCGCGGTACACCAGGTCGCGGGTGACGCGCCCGTTGCGGTAGAGGCTCTCGTTCGCGTCGAGATTGGCCTGGGCCACCTCGCGCGTCGCCTCGAGCACGAGCACGGCCTGCTGCCCGGCGAGCCACTGGTAATAGGCCTGCTGCACGTCACGGACGACTCGCGTGCGCAGCGCCTCGAGGTTCGCGCTCGTCCGGTTGAGTTCCTCGCGGCTGGCGTCGACGGCGGGACCGAGGCGGGGCTCGTACACCGGCTGCTCGACCACGAGCTTTGTCTCCTGCTCCTGCTCCCGCAGGAACTCGACCGTCTCGTTGCGGACGCGGGGGAACTGCGGCGGCCGACCGGACGCGACGAGCAGCTCGTCGAGCGTCTCGTACACCGGGTTCAGCAGGTCGCCTACGGGTAACTCGATGGTGCGACCGCCGTCCGCGACGCTGTAGCGAGCCGCGAGGTCGAGCGCCGGCAGGTACAGCGCGCGGGCCTGGTCGAGCGCGGCGAGGCGCTGCGCGACCGTCGCCTGGCCTGCGCGCAACTCGAGGTTGGCGGCGAGCGCGTCGTCGACGAGCTGCTCGAGGCCGGCCTCGACCGTGCCGGCCGTTGCTGCGTCGGTTGGCGGCGGCGCGGTCGCCGCTCCCGCCCAGGCAGAGGAGAGCAGCAGCATCCCGAGCAGTGGCAGGCCGACGTCGCAACGGGCAGGGCCTCGATCTTGCACGGGAAGTGCCTCGCCTCAGGCCTGCAGCGAGCGGCGCGCCATCGCGATCGACTGGTCGAAGAACTGCTGCACGGCGATGCCCTCGCGCTGCATCAGTCCCGACTTGGTCGCCGCGATCTGGATGACGCCGTGGGTGAACGCCCACAGCGAGAGCGCCGTGAGGTAGGGATCGCCGAGATCCTTGCGGATCGAGCCGTCCGCGATGCCGCGGTTCAGCGATGCGACGATCACCTCGTGGACGCGATGGCCCGTCGTGATGCACGCCGCCTCGTTGGGGTTCGGCTCGGCGTCGCGCACCGCGTGGGCCTGGTAGCGAGCGCAGGCGTCGAAGTAGTGCGGCAGGTCGCGCGCGAAGCCGAGGTATGCACGACCGATGGCCTCGACCGCGTCGAGGCCGGTCGGCTTGCCGGCGCTGGCGGCCTCGAAGCGGCGGCGCAGCGTCTCGAGCGCGCGCTCGACCAGCGCGAAGTGCAGGTCGGGCTTGTCGCGGAAGTAGACGTACACGAGGGCGCGGCTCAGCCGGGCCCCGCGCGCGACCTGGTCCATGGTGACGGCGTCCCAGCCCACCTCCGCGTAGACGGCCTCGGCCGCGTCGACGATCTCGACCCGTCGGCGGTCCCGCTCTTCCTGGCGACGCTCGCTGATGTACGACATGACCGCATTCTGCCGTCACGTTGACATAGCGTCAATAACTAAATCCGTGTCAA
>Ga0209391_10000345_pt1 | contig 21058 bp, 21 predicted proteins | sample PPLLak3March2015_FD_187246 | JGI IMG/M metagenome (GOLD analysis project Ga0209391, IMG submission 187246) | Freshwater sediment microbial communities from Prairie Pothole Lake near Jamestown, North Dakota, USA - PPLs Lake P7 Core (1) Depth... | ecosystem: Environmental > Aquatic > Freshwater >...
ATTGCCGCCAATCGCCAGTCGAACCTCGATTCCAGGATGTTCAGCGCGAAAGCGTGCCATTAGGCGCGGTACGAAGTATTTAGCGGTACTTACCATCCCAATCGTCAGGCGACCCGTCTGCAACCCGCTCAGGCGGGCGACGGCGTCTTCGGCGTCCTTCAGGGTCGCCAGGATCTTGCGTACGTAGACCAGCAGGTACTCGCCGGTGACGGTCAGGACAACGGTGCGGCCACTCCGGTCGAACAGCGGCAACCCGACCTGCGCCTCCAACTCCTTGATCTGCATGGAAATGGCCGGCGGTGTCAGGTGCAGTTCCTCGGCGGCCTTACCGAAACTCAGATGGCGCGCGACGGCAGAGAACACCCTCAGCTGGCGCAGAGTGACGCCTTTCATAAGGAATCCTTAACTCAGTGCTCAATAATTATGACTGTACCTTACGAAAGCGGCTGCCTAAAGTGCTTCCCATTGCATGGATGCCGATGCGGCATCGCAAAACCAGGGGACAAGCATGAACAAGCCGGTCGAAGGGCACATCAAGGACGTGAAGGAGCGCTACAAGGGCGGCGTCCTGAAGTACAAGCAAATGGGCTACTGGCGGCCCGACTACGAGCCGAAGGACACCGATGTCATCTGCTTGTTCCGCATCACGCCGCAGGAGGGCGTCGACCCCGAGGAAGCCGCCGCTGCGGTGGCGGGCGAGTCCTCGACGGCGACCTGGACCGTGGTCTGGACCGACCTGCTGACAGCGCACGAGTCGTATCAGGCCAAGGCCTACCGCGTCGACCCGGTGCCGAATGCGCCGGGCCAGTACTTCGTCTACATCGCGTACGACCTGATCCTGTTCGAGGAGGGCTCGATCGCCAACATGACGGCGAGCCTGATTGGCAATGTCTTCAGCTTCAAGCCGTTGAAGGCGGCGCGGCTGGAGGACATCCGCATTCCGGCGGCGTACGTGAAGACGTTCAAGGGCCCGCCGACCGGGATCATCGTCGAGCGCGAGCGGCTGGATAAGTACGGCCGCCCGCTGCTTGGCGCGACGATGAAGCCCAAGCTCGGGCTGTCGGGCAAGAACTACGGCCGCGTCGTCTACGAGGCGCTGACGGGCGGACTCGACTTCACGAAGGACGACGAGAACATCAATTCGCAGCCCTTCATGCACTGGCGCGACCGGTTCCTCTTCTGCATGGAGGCGGTGAACAAGGCGCAGGCGAATTCCGGCGAGATCAAGGGGCACTACCTGAACGTCACGGCCGCGACGATGGAGGACATGTACGAGCGCGCCGAGTTCGCGAAGGAACTCGGCTCGAACATCCTGATGATCGACCTCGTGATCGGCTGGACAGCGATCCAGTCGATGTCGAACTGGTGCCGCCGCAACGACATGATCCTGCACATGCACCGCGCCGGCCACGGCACCTACACGCGGCAGAAGAACCACGGTGTCAGCTTCCGCGTGATCGCGAAGTGGCTGCGGCTCGCGGGGGTCGATCACCTGCACGCCGGCACGGCGGTCGGCAAGCTCGAAGGCGACCCGATGACGGTGCAGGGCTACTACAACGTCTGCCGCGATTCCTACACGAAGACCGATCTGCAGCGGGGGCTCTTCTTCGACCAGGACTGGGTGGATCTCAAGAAGGTGATGCCGGTTGCCTCCGGCGGCATCCACGCCGGGCAGATGCACCAGTTGCTGGACCTCTTCGGCGACGACGTCGTGCTGCAGTTTGGTGGCGGCACGATCGGTCACCCGGCCGGCATCCAGGCTGGCGCGATCGCCAACCGGGTCGCGCTCGAAGCCATGGTCAAAGCGCGCAACGAAGGCCGCGACATCGCCAACGAAGGCCCCGAGATTCTCGACGCCGCCGCGAAGTGGTGCACGCCGCTCGCGCAGGCGCTCGAGACGTGGAAGGACGTGAGCTTCAACTACACGTCGACTGACACGCCGGACTTCGCCGTCACCCCGACCGCCAGCTGAGGACAACGATCATGCGTATCACGCAAGGTACCTTTTCATTTCTGCCCGACCTCACCGACGCCGAGATCCGCGCCCAGGTCGACTACGCGCTCTCCAAGGGCTGGGCGCTGTCGGTCGAGTACACCGATGACCCGCATCCCCGCAACGTGTACTGGGAAATGTGGGGCCTGCCGATGTTCACGGTCAAGGACGGCGCCGCTGTCGTGTTCGAAGTCAACGCCTGCCGCAAGGCCTATCCGAACCACTACATCAAGGTCAACGCCTTCGACAACACGCGCGGCGTCGAGTCGATGTGCCTGTCGTTCATCGTGAGTCGTCCGAAGGACGAGCCGGGCTTCGGGCTCGAGCGCCAGGAAGCCGCGGGCCGCATGGTGCGCTACACGACGCGCGCCTATTCGGCCGCCAAGCCGGCCGGTTCACGCTACGAATAGGCGATCGCGGCGATGAACGCTCCAGGCGCGCCGACCGTCGACCTGCAGGCAATCCTGCGCGAGACCAACGTGCAGGAGGTGCTGCAGGAACTCGACCGCGAGCTCGTCGGGCTCGCGCCAGTGAAAAAGCGCATCGAGGACATCGCAGCCTTCCTGGTCGTGTCGAAGGCGCGTTCCCAGCTTGGCCTCGAGGCCGCCACGCCGTCGCTGCACATGAGCTTCACCGGCAATCCGGGCACCGGCAAGACGACCGTGGCGCTGAAAATGGCGCAGATCCTTCATCGCCTGGGCTACGTGCGCAAGGGCCATGTCGTCAGCGTCACGCGCGACGACCTGGTCGGCCAGTACATCGGCCACACCGCGCCCAAGACCAAGGACGTCCTGAAAAAGGCCATGGGCGGCGTGCTCTTCATCGACGAGGCGTACTACCTGTATCGCCCTGAGAACGAGCGCGACTACGGGCAGGAGGCGATCGAGATCCTGCTGCAGGTGATGGAGAACAATCGCGACGACCTGGTCGTGATCCTCGCCGGCTATAAGGACCGGATGGACACGTTCTTCAAGTCCAACCCCGGCATGAGCTCGCGCATCGCGCACCACATCGACTTCCCGGACTATGGCGAGACCGAACTGATGCAGATCGCAGAGAAGATGCTGGCGGCGCAGCACTATCGCTTTGGCGAGGGCGCGCGCGCGGCCTTCGAGCAGTATCTGGCGCGCCGCATGCAGCAGCCGCACTTTGCCAACGCGCGCAGCGTGCGCAACGCGCTGGAACGCGCGCGCCTGCGCGCGGCTTCGCGCCTGTTCGCCGAGCGCAACCGCGCCCTCACCGAAACCGACCTGACCACCCTCGCGCCGGAAGACATCCTGGCGAGCCGGGTGTTCCAGACCGCAACCTGAAGCAATCGAGAGTGCCATGCCCCTTTCCAACCGACGGACGCTGACGCAGTACCTGATCGAGCAGCGCCGCCGCTTTCCGCAGGCTAGCGGCGCGCTCAACGCGCTGATCCTCGACGTCGCGCTCGCGACCAAGGCCATCGCGCGGGCGGTGGCCTTCGGCGAACTCGGCGACCCGATGAGCCGGCAACTCGCCGCGGCGGCGCAGTCGCACGCACAGGTCAACGTGCAGGGCGAAGTACAGAAGCCGCTCGACGTCGTCAGCAACGAGATCTTCATCCGCACGACCGAGTGGTCGGGCCAGCTCGCCGGCATGGGCTCTGAGGAGATGGAGCAGCCCTACCAGATCCCGTCGCAGTACCGGCGTGGCAAGTACCTGCTGGTGTTCGACCCGCTCGACGGCTCCAGCAATATCGACGTCAACGTCTCCGTCGGCAGCATCTTCTCGATCCTCCGTGCGCCGTCAGCGGTGGTCGAGTCGGGCCGCGACGTCACCGAGGTGGATTTCCTGCAGCCTGGAACCACGCAGGTCGCCGCCGGCTATGCGCTCTATGGGCCGACGACGATGCTGGTGCTGACCGTCGGCAGCGGCGTGGTCGGCTTCACGCTCGACCCCAACCTGGGCGAGTTCAAGCTGACGCACCCGGACATCCGCGTCCCAGAGGACACGCAGGAATTCGCGATCAACACCAGCAACAGCCGCTTCTGGGAGCCACCGGTCAAGCGCTACGTCGACGAGTGCCTGGCTGGCAGGACGGGGCCGCGCGCCAAGGACTTCAACATGCGCTGGATCGCCAGTATGGTGGCCGAGGCCCACCGCATCCTGATGCGCGGCGGCGTCTTCATGTACCCGCGCGACACCAAGGACCTGAGCAAGCCCGGCCGCCTACGGCTGCTGTACGAGGCCAATCCGATCGGATTCATCCTGGAGCAGGCGGGCGGTCGCGCCAGCAATGGACGCACCTCCGTGCTCGAGGTCGAGCCCGAATCGTTGCACCAGCGCATCGGGCTCGTTTTCGGGTCGAAGAACGAAGTGGAGCGCATCGAGCGCTATCACGCCGAATACGACGCCGGAACCGACAAGCCCTACAGCTCGCCGCTTTTCAACGAGCGGTCGCTCTACCGGCCCGAAGCGCTCACCTAGAACGCTCACCTGAAGCGCTGACCGGCGTTACGTGACTGCACACCAGAACAAGATCATCGAGGGAGAACTGCGTTGTCCAAGAAGCATCCGATCATTGCCGTGACGGGCTCGTCCGGCGCCGGCACCACCACGGTGATGCAAAGCTTCCAGCACATCTTCCGGCGCGAGGGACTGAAGGCGCAGATCGTCGAAGGCGACTCGTTCCATCGGTACAACCGCATGGAAATGCGCGCCAACATGAAGGAGGCCGAGGCGAAAGGCAACAAGCACTACTCGCACTTCGGCCCGTATTCGAACCTGCTTGAGGAACTCGAGGCGCTGTTCAAGGGCTATGGCGACAATGGCAGCGGTCGCGTGCGCAAGTACGTCCACGATGCCGGCGAGGCCGCGGAGCACGGCGTGGAGCCCGGCAATTTCACCGAGTGGAAGGACATCGCGCCGGATTCGGACCTGATGTTCTACGAGGGCCTGCACGGCGCCTACTTCGACGACAAAATCAACGTCGGCCGCCATGTCGACCTGCTGGTCGGCGTCGTGCCGATCATCAACCTGGAGTGGATCCAGAAGCTGCACCGCGACAAGAAGATGCGCGGTTACTCGCAGGAGGCGGTGGTCGACACGATCCTGCGCCGCATGCCCGACTACGTGAATCACATCGTCCCGCAGTTCGGCGTCACGCACGTGAACTTCCAGCGCGTGCCGACGGTGGACACCTCCAACCCCTTCATCGCGCGCGACATTCCGAGCGCCGACGAAAGCATGGTGATCATCCGCTTCACCAACCCCAAGGGCATCGATTTCCCGTACCTGTTGTCGATGCTGCACGACTCGGCGATGACGCGCCCCAACACCATCATCGTTCCCGGCGGCAAGATGGGACTGGCGATGCAGCTCATCTTCACGCCGATGATCCTGCGCCTGATGGACATGAAGAAGCGCGCTCACTAGGAAACCGCGATGAACGCCTCCGCAAGACTTCCTGCCGCGGCGACCGAACGCCGCCGCCTCGCCAACGCGCTGCGCTTCCTCGCGATCGACGCGGTCGAGGCCGCGAAGTCCGGCCACCCCGGCATGCCGATGGGCATGGCCGACATCGCCGAGGTCCTGTGGCGCGACCACCTGAAGCACGACCCGTCGTCGCCGCACTGGGCCGACCGTGACCGCTTTGTCCTGTCCAACGGCCACGGTTCGATGCTGCTTTATGCCCTGCTGCACCTGACCGGCTACGACCTGCCGCTCGAGGAACTGAAGCGCTTCCGCCAGCTTCACTCGAAGACGCCAGGCCACCCCGAAGTAGCGCTGACGCCGGGTGTCGAGACGACCACGGGACCACTGGGTCAGGGACTCGCCAATGCGGTCGGCATGGCGCTCGCCGAGAAACTGCTCGCCGCCGAGTTCAACCGGCCTGGATTGCCGGTCGTCGATCACCGCACGTATGTCTTCCTCGGTGATGGCTGCCTGATGGAGGGCATCAGCCACGAGGTCTGCTCTCTTGCAGGCGTCTGGCAACTGAACAAGCTCGTCTGCTTCTACGACGACAACGGCATCTCGATCGATGGCCATGTAACCGGGTGGTTCAAGGACGACACCGCTGCCCGCTTCCGCGCCTACGGCTGGAACGTCATCGGGCCGGTCGACGGCCACGACGCAGCGCTGATCGACCAGGCCATCCGCATTGCGCAGACCAACAACGATGGCCCGACGTTGGTGATTTGCCGCACGACGATCGGCTGGGGCGCGCCGAAGATGGCCGGCACGCACGAGGTGCACGGCGCACCGCTGGGCACCGACGAGGCGAAGGCCACGCGCGCCGCGCTCGGCTGGGAGCACGGCACCTTCGACATCCCCAGCGACGTCCGCACGGCCTGGGACGCCCGCGCCCGGGGCGCGGCGGCGCACAGCGAATGGGACGCGCTGTTCGCGCGCTACTGTGCGCAGTACCCGGCCGAGGCCGCCGCGCTGGAGCGCCGCATGCGCGGTGAACTGCCGGCCGACTGGACCGCCACGGCACGCGCCGTACTGGACCAGGCGCGCGGCATCACCGCGGCGACGGCGACGCGCAAGTCATCGCAACAGATGCTCGAAACCCTGGTTGCCGCCGTGCCGGAGCTGCTCGGCGGCTCCGCCGACCTGACCTGGTCGAACCTCACCGCCGTGAAGGCCTCGCGTCCGCTCGCTACGGCCGGTGGCAACTATCTGCATTACGGTGTGCGCGAGTTCGGCATGGCGGCGATCATGAACGGCGTCGCGCTGCACGGCGGCTTCATCCCCTACGGCGGAACGTTCGCGGTGTTTTCCGACTATGCGCGCTCGGGCATCCGCATGAGCGCGCTGATGAAGCAGCGCGTCACCTATGTCCTGACGCATGACTCGATCGGCCTGGGCGAGGACGGGCCGACGCACCAGCCCGTCGAGCATGCGACCGCGCTGCGCGTGATCCCCAACCTGGAGGTCTGGCGTCCGTGCGACGGCGTGGAAACCGCGGTGGCGTGGCGCTGCGCGCTGGAGCGGACGGACGGTCCGACCGCGCTGCTGCTGTCGCGCCAGAACCTGCCGCAGATCGCGCGCGACGAATCGATGCTTATGGCGGTTTCGGCCGGCGGCTACGTGCTCTCCGAGGCGGCGGGAGATGTGGCTCGCGCGGTCATCATTGCGACCGGCTCGGAAGTGGCCATTGCGCTTGACGCGCAGAAGCTGCTTGCCGCGCGGGGCATCGGGACGCGCGTCGTCTCGATGCCGTCGACCACGCGCTTCGATGCGCAGCCGCCCGCCTACCAGCGCAACGTCCTGCCGCCGGGCCTGCCGCGGGTGGCGGTCGAAGCGGCGCACCCGGACTTCTGGCGCAAGTACGTCGGGCTCGAAGGCCGCGTCATCGGCATCGCAGGTTTCGGCGAGTCGGCCCCGGCCGCCGCGCTCTACGAGCACTTCGGCCTGACCGCGAACGCCGTGGCGGACGCAGTCGCGGCGATCGTCGCCGACGCCGACCAGCCGCTCGCCGCCTGAACGTTACGGACGCGATGGCTGCCCACTCCGCTCCCGCCGAACTCGGGTCGCTCGCGCCGGATTTCGCGCTGCCCGGCGTGTGCGGGCAGGTCTGGACACGTAATGCGACCCTCGGACCGAACGGACTGCTCGTCATGTTCATCTGCAACCACTGCCCGTACGTTCAGGCGGTGCTGGACCGCATCGTGCGCGACGCGCGTGAGTTGCAGGCCGCGGGCATCGGTGTCGTCGCCATCAGCAGCAACGACATCGCGGCGTATCCGGAGGACTCGTTCGAGCACATGCAGCGCCTGTGGCACGACCAGGCACTGCCGTTTCCGTATCTGTACGACGAGTCGCAGTCGGTGGCGCGCGCCTATGGCGCGGTGTGCACGCCGGACTTCTTCGGGTACGACCGCGACCTGCGCCTGCAGTACCGCGGGCGGCTCGATGCTTCGGGTCGCCAGCCCGCACCGGCCGATGCGAAGCGCGAATTACGCGACGCGATGCTGCTGATGGCTGCCACGGGCCGGGGCCCCGCCGAGCAGGCGCCGAGCATCGGCTGCTCGATCAAGTGGAAATGATGCCGGCCCGACCCCGGCCTTAGCGTTCCGCGCTGGCCTGGACGATCGGCGCAGTGAGGACGGCAAGATGCCTTTCCGTCACCTGCAGTCGGCACGTCTGCTCCGCCAATGGCGTCGGCGCCGGCACGCTCGCCAGGCACTTCCCTTCTTCTTCCGTCCGGCCGCCGTTCAGCCACGCCCGCTCAGTGCGGGCGAACGACGCCTTCTGCTTTGCGTCCAGGCGCGCCCATACGGCACGACGCTGGTCGACGAGCTGGTTGTCAGCGGCGTCGGCGGCGGCACGCGCGGCCGCAACAGCGGCCCCGGAGTCCGTGACCTGTGCGGCCCCGACCGCCGTGGCGGCGAAGACGATGGCGACGGCAAGCAAGCGAGGTGCGTTCATGGCGGATCCGAGGCAGTGGCAGGACCGCGCATGCTAGGGGTGCAAGGAAGAGGGCCAGCAACCGATACGTAATGTCGATATAACGCGACGCTCGCCCCGCATTAGCGCCGATTTGTGACGCCGCGAGTGCGGGCGCTCACCACACAGGCGGGCGCCCGCCCCATAATGCGCCTCGCCTATGGCCGCCCCGCCCAAACAACTGTTCCGACAAGAGGCGATCGACGCGCAGCGCGAGAAGCTGCTCGGAGAGGTCTCTCTCGCCCGTCCGGTCCCGCTGTGGATCTTCACTGCGCTGGCGGGGGCCTTCGCGGCCAGCCTCGTGGTCTTTTCCATCTGGGGCGAGTACGCGCGGCGCGAACGGGTCGACGGCTTTCTTGCGCTCGACACGGGTGCGGCCCGCATCCTGGCGCCGGAAGCCGGGACCGTCGCCGAGCTTCTGGCGAAGGAAGGCGACGAGGTCGAGGCTGGGCAGCCCCTGATCCGGCTGTCGTTCGAGCGCGGTACCGCTTCGGGGGTGACCTCGGGTGAGCTGGTGCAACGTGAGATCAGTGAACGGCAGCTGGTGCTCGAACGTGAGCAGCAGCAGGTCAAGCTCCTCGGCCAGCAACAGGCCGATGCCCTGCGGCGCAAGATTGCCGACCTCGAACGCGAACTGGCGCAGTTCGACGTCGAGATCAAGGCACAGCAGAGCCGGCTTGCGTCCTCGCGCAACGAGTTCCAGCGCGCCGAGGAGCTCTACAAGGAGAAGTTCTATTCCGAGTCCAAGCTGATCGAATTCCGCAACAACGTGCTCGACCAGCAGGTCAAGGTCGAGGCGCTGAAGCGCCAGCGCGCCGGCGTCGAACGCGAGCTTTCGGGCGCGCGCGCCGAGGAACCCTCCATTGCGTTGAAGACGCAGACGGCGCTGGAGCAGATCCGTCGCCAGGCAAGCGAGCTGCAGCAGGGCAGCGTGCAGGAAGAGGCCAAGCGCGAGAACGTGATTCGCGCGCCGGTGGGCGGTGTCCTGACCAACATCGCCGCTGCGCGCGGCGAGACCGTGGCCGAAAGCGCGCCGCTGGCTGTGGTCGTGCCCAAGGGCAGCGGACTGCACGCACAACTGCTGGTGCCCACGCGCGCCATCGGCTTTGTAGCGCCGGGGCAGGAGGTCGTGCTGCGCTACGACGCGTTCCCCTTCCAGCGGTTCGGCCAGTACCGCGGCACCGTCGAGCGTGTCAGCCGCACGGTGTGGTCGCCCGGCGAGAAGGTGGGCCAGCTCGTGGTGAAGGAGCCCGTCTATCGGGTCGACGTCAGGCTCGACGCCCAGCATGTCATCGTGGGCGAGCAGAAGCTTCCGCTGCGCTCCGGGATGATGGTCAACGCCGACATCCTGCAGGAGAAGCGCAAGGTCTGGGAATGGGTGTTCGAGCCGGTGCTGTCGCTGCAGCAGAGGATGCAATAGTGCTCGGCCGCCGAGTGCCAATGATCCTGCAGAGCGAGGCGCCAGAGTGCGGCATCGCCTGCGTTGCGATGATCGCGAGCTACCACGGCTTCCGCACCGACCTGTCGGCCATGCGGTTGCGGCTGGCGCCGTCGATGAAGGGGGTGACGCTGAAGCACATCAGCGCCATCGCCGACACGATGAAGCTCGCGGCGCGCGGCGTGAAGGTGCCGCTCGAAGGCCTCGGCCAGCTCAAGCTCCCGGCCATCCTGCACTGGGACATGAACCACTTCGTCGTGCTGACGAAGGTCTCCGGGGACAAGATCACAGTCAACGACCCGGCGCGTGGCCGCCGCGTGCTGACGCTGAAGGAAGCGTCCGACCATTACACCGGCGTGGCGATGGAACTCACGCCCACCGCCGGCTTCGCCGAGCGCGACGAGCGCGAAAAGATCAGCGCCTGGCAGCTGGTCAGGACGGCCACCGGCCTGCGTAGCGCGGTCACGCAGGTGCTGCTGCTGTCACTCGTGCTCGAGGTGCTGGCGATCGCCTCGCCGTTCTTTCTGCAACTCGTGGTGGACCGCGTCGTCGTGGGCCGCGACCGCGACCTGCTGGCGGTGCTCGGCATCGGCTTCGGGCTGCTCGCCGTGATGATCGCCATCATCACGGCGCTGCGCTCTTGGCTCGGCGTCTACATCAGCACGCGGCTCAACCTGCAGTTGCTCGACACGTTGTTCGCCCGGCTGCTGCGGCTGCCGCTGGCGTGGTTCGAGAAGCGTCACATCGGCGACATCGTCTCGCGCTTTCGTTCCGTCGACGCGATCCAGCGCACGCTGTCGCTCACGTTCCTCGAGACCGTGATGGACGGCGTCATGGTGCTGGTCACGCTGGCCGTCATGCTCTGGTACAGCGACAGGCTGACCGTCATCGTCGTCATCGCGGCGCTGCTCTATGGGGCGCTGCGCTGGGCGCTGTACGGCCCGCAGCGGCGCGCGACCGACGAGCGCATCGTGCACGAGGCCAAGGCGGCGACGCACTTCATCGAGACACTGCGCGGGATGATGGCGATCAAGCTCAACCTGCGCGAGACGGAGCGCCGCGCGGCGTATCTGAACCACGTCGTCGACCAGACCAACGCCGACGTGCGCGTGCAGAACCTCGCACTGCTGCAGCGTGCCGGCAACGTGCTGATCTTCGGGCTGGAGAACGTGCTGGTGATCTGGCTCGGCGCCTATGCCGTGCTCGAAGGGCAGCTTTCGGTCGGCATGCTGTTCGCCTTCATGCTGTTCAAGCTGCTCTTCATCACGCGCGTCAACAACCTCGTCGACAAGACGATCGAGTTCCGCATGCTCGACCTGCATGCCGACCGCGTCGCCGACATTGCGCTCGCCGCGACCGAAAGCGCGGCCGAGCTGCCCGCGGTGGCACGGGCCGATGCACCCAGCGGCGCCTTCGTGCTCGACGCGCGCGACCTCGGCTTCGCCTACGGCATCGAAGGCTTCGTGTTCCGCGGCATGGCGTTCAACGCCCGGCCGGGCGAAACCGTGGCGATCGTGGGTCCGTCCGGTAGCGGAAAAACAACACTGGTGAAAGTCCTTGCCGGCCTGCTGGACCGCACCGAAGGCACCCTGACCGCCGCCGGACGCGACGTGCGCGACTGGGACAAGGCCGCCTACCGCAGCCGGATCGGCGTCGTCATGCAGGACGACCACCTGTTCGTCGGCACCATCGAAGACAACATCAGCTTCTTCGACCCGCAGCACGACCCCGCCAAGGTGCGCGAGTGCGCCAGGCTGGCGATGATCGACGAGGACATCAGCGCCATGCCGATGGGCTACAACACCATCGTCGGCAGCCTCGGCGTGGCGCTTTCCGGCGGCCAGCGCAGCCGCGTTCTATTGGCGCGAGCGCTGTACCGCCAGCCGCAGATCCTGTTCTTGGATGAGACTTTCGACCAGCTCGACCTCGCCCGCGAGCGAGCGATCACTGACGGATTAAGGCACACGGGAATTGGGCTGGTGATCGTCAGCCACCGGCCTGAGACGGTCGGAGCGGTCGATCGGATCGTGCAGTTGGGAACCGGCTGAAGCGACAGCGCCAACGAAAACGGCGCCCGCAGGCGCCGGTTCGCGAGATCGCCCGGGACTACTTCACGGGCTCGACTCCGAGGACGCCGGGCTGCGTTTTCAGGGACGCCAGACACTGGTCGACCGTCGGCATGCGCGAGGTTGGCGAAACGCGGAACTGCCAAGTGTCCGCGGCCGGCGTTGTGCCGACAAAGTCGATGCGGCACCCCGTGACCGTGCCGAGCGCCAGCGCCCCCTGCGGGTTCGGCGGAATCCGGACCGGCTGGATCTTGAGGTTGACCAGCTGGCCCGGTCCGGTAGGCGTATCTGTGTTGCGGTCGGAAGAGGCGCAGGCCGCCAGGGCGACCGTTGCGGCGAGAAGGAGGGCGTGGGCGATTTTCATGGGCGAAAGTCTGGCAGAAAACCGGCGCCGATCAAGCCCTGGGCCGGTTCCGGACGGACTAACCGGAGGTCATCGGATAGATCGCGAGGGCGGAATCAGACCGTTTCGGGACGCGGAGGCGAAAAAAACGGCGCCCGTCGGCGCCGTGATAGTTGCGGAAAAACTCGGTGGGGTTCTGGAGACCCCTTCGCGTACCGTCAATGCGATACGCGGGAATTTGGGATGCTCGAAGACGTTGGATCAGAAAAGGGCGCCAACTTGGGTACCGCCCCCAACGAGGTCAAGATCGTCCAGGGACAGTGCCAACAGTTCCATGGCCTCGTCGGTATCCGACACTCCGGCAACGGTGCCCAGCTCAAGCGTCTCGGTGTTCATGGTGTCCTCTTCCGCAATGTGTTGGTTTAGTTTCAGGGCACGCTCAGCGGCGTGCACGGAGCGAACTGTGAAGGTTTTCGGGGGGTTGGGAAATCCCTCCTTACTGGAGTTTGCTTTCGCCACAACTCAGGGCAGAATCGGCGAGCTTCCCTTTTGCCGACCTGGATTGTGTCGGCCCCTTGATGGACGAGATTGACACGCAACTCGACGCACTGGACCAGGAGCTGCGTCGGAACATTGCATCTCCCCCCGCCGATCTACCGGCCTATCTTGACGATTGGCTTAAGCGTCTACGGTCAGTTCCGTTCGCGGCAAGTCCCAAGCGGCGTGTTGCACTTCTGATCGATGCCGCGAGCCAGTACTACTTGAACGGGCAGAAGATATTCAATGCGGTAGAGCCCATCGCACTTGCGGCAATGCTTGCTGACCAGCAAGGCGACCAAGCTCAACTACGCAGGGCACTTTCGATCCAGGGCTTGATTCTCGCTGCAACTCGAAACACCCCCGATGCTCTGCGGAGCTTGATGCAGGCGCTGGACTTGGCAGAAAGTCTTGCCGATAGGCCCGGTGTCGCTGCTGCCTGGTTAAACATTGCCATTACATTCTTCGATGCAACTTTATACAGCGATGCTCGAGTTTGTTACGAGCGCGTGAGATCAATGGCGGAGGGCCTTGAAGACCAAACTAAACAGTTAATTCTCCGTTCGCGAGCCTTGCTCGGATCCGCCCTATGTGGCCTGTACCTCAATGAGTATTTGCAGGGCGCCGACGCGTGTTCCGAGGCGCTGAACTTGCTTGCGGATCCAAAGGATCGAGAGCAAGAACAGGTTCGAGCGTTGGTTGAGGCTACTCATGCACAGCTGTTGTTGGCGCTAAATCGCGTAGAAGACGCTTCCAAACACGCTGCCATCGCACGAGAAATGGCAGCTCGCTCCGGGGCGGTCAGAGCGAAAATATCGGCGGCGACAGTGAGTGGTCTCGTCGAGGTCTATCGAGGAAATACCGACGTCGGAATTTCTCGAATAGTCGCGATTCGAGACCAATCAAAGGTACTTCCATCGTCATATCAGGACGCGTTGCGTGCATCCGTGAGTGCCTACGAGCGGGCGGGACGACCGGACCGTGCGATCTCAATGAATCGCGAACTCATGATGCATGTCCGCAACATGCACCGTGAAGCAATCATGCAGCAGCAGCAACAGCACCTCCAACGTCTGGGATTGCCTGATTCGGATACTTCGAGCCTTCGCGCCTTGGAAGACAAGGACGAAGCCCTGAAGCAAAAGCTTGAAGACGCCGCCGCCAAGCAAGGCGAGTTCCTCGAGCACATGGCGCTGACCGTCGAACTGCGGGAGGAGGACAGCGGCGAGCACGCGTTTCGCGTTGCGATGTGGGCTCACTTGCTGGCGCTCGAACACGGACTCGAACCCGACGAAGCCGAACGCATCGAGCTGGCGGCGCGCCTGCACGACATTGGAAAGGTCGTCATCCCCGACTCGGTTATCCGCAAGCGCACGGCGCTGTCGCAGGGTGAAAGGCAACTGATCGAAACGCATGCGGCGACGGGCGCGGACTTCCTGGTTCGATCGAAGCTGCCTTACGCGGCGCTGGCCGAGGAAATCGCGCGTTACCACCACGAGGCGTGGTCGGGCGAGGGCTATCCGGACGGTATTTCAGGTGACGCGATTCCGCTGCCGGCGCGCATCGTGGGCCTGTGCGACGCCTTCGACTCTCTCGTGCACAACCGGCCATGGCGGCCGGGCTGGCGCATCGAGGAGGCGTTGGGCCATCTCGTGCGTGAAAGCGGGCGGCAGTTCGATCCCAAGCTCGTCGAGCAGTTCATTCCGCTCGTGCGCCGCACGTATGCCATGCACGAGGACGTCGACGCCTATCTCGCCCGCTCGGCGCAGCAGACGCCGCTGTGGACGATGCGCCGTTCGCTGGTCGAGCGCCTGATGCGGCCCGCGCCGGGCGAGCAGGCCAACGACCAGCTGCGCCAGCAGCAGTTGAGCCGCCTCAAGCCTTCCACCAGGCAGTAGCCGGGCGCGCGCGGTGCATTGGCGGACCGGTCCGGTTGGACCGGCCGCGAGGTCGCGCTAACCTTCGCGCCGCTGAGCGGCGGGTCTTCAGCTGCCGCGCGGCCGTCACGAGTGCGGCACCTCTCAACCGAAGCGGGGAACTCATGAAGACATTGCTGTGCGCGCTGGGCTGTGTCCTGGCGCTGGCGACCGGCGGACCTGTCGCGGCCCAGGACAAGGCGGCTGCGCAGTTCACCTCGGCGGAGTGGTTGGCGAAGATCCAGGCCGACAGGAAGGGCATCATCGCCAAGTCGATGGATCTCACGCCCGACGAAGCGAAGAAGTTCTGGCCGCTGTATGAGCAGTTTGAGCGTGAACTGGCGGTGCCGCAGGCCAGCCTGAACCGCGCCGTGCTGGATTACATCGCGGCCGAGGGAACGCTGACCGACGCCAACGCCAAGCGCATCACCGAGCAGATGCTGGCCGCCGTGCGCGACGAGGCGCGACTGCACGACAAACACTACCGGCAGCTGCTCAAGGTGCTGCCGGCGCGCAAGGCCACACGCTACATGCAGATCGAGAACAAGATGCAGGCCGTGGTCCGCTACGAGGCGGCAAAAGCGATCCCGCTGGTGCAGTAGGAACCGCTCACGACGTTCACTTCAGGCCGCCGTGGTAGCGGACCGCCACTGGCGCCACCCGGCTTCGCGCAGCGCGCACGCCGGGCATGTACCGCAGCCCACGCCCCAGTCGTGGCGCGTGGCGCGATCGCCGAGGTAACAGGTGTGGGTCTCGGTGCGGATCAAGTCGACCAGGGTTGGGCCGCCGAGGTCGTGCGCGAGTTGCCAGGTCTGCGCCTTGCTGAGCCACATCAGCGGGGTTTTGACGATGAATCGCTGGTTCATGCCGAGCGACAGCGCGGTCTGCATTGCCTTCAGCGTGTCGTCGCGGCAGTCCGGGTAGCCCGAATAGTCGGTCTCGCACATGCCGCCGACCAGCACCGGAATGTCGCGCCGGTAGGCGATCGCGGCGGCATAGGTGAAGAAGAGCAGGTTGCGGCCGGGCACGAAAGTGTTCGGAAGTCCGTTTTCGCTCATGCGGATTTCGGCCGCCTGCGTCAGCGACGTGTCGGAGAGCTGCGCCAATTCCCGCATCGGGACGAAGTGATCGGCGCCGAGCCGCCCGCGCCAGGCCGGGAAGCGCTCGCGCAGCGCTTCAAGCACGCACGGCCGCACTGTGAGTTCGATGGCGTGGCGTTGCCCGTAGTCGAAGCCGACGGTCTCGACCAGTCGATAGCGATCGAGCGCCCACGCCAGGCAGGTGGTCGAATCCTGCCCGCCGGAAAAGAGCACCAGTGCGCGGTCGTGCATGCTGCAAGTCTAGTGGGCATACTTCGGGGATGAGTTCACGCACGATTCCCGCCGTCTACATGCGTGGCGGGACCAGCAAGGGCCTGATGTTCAAGGCCGCCGACCTGCCGGCCGACCAAGCGCGCTGGGACGCGATCTTCTGCGCGGCGATGGGCTCGCCCGATCCGCACGGGCGGCAGCTCAATGGCATGGGCAGTGGCGTTTCATCGGTATCGAAGGTCTGCGTCATCGGGCGCCCCTCGCGCGCCGACGCCGACATCGACTACACCTTTGCGCAGGTGCCGATCAAGGACGTGCGCGTCGACATGAACGGCAACTGCGGCAACATGAGTTCTGCCGTCGGGCCGTTCGCCGTCGATGAGCGCATCGTGTTCGCGGCCGATGGCCCCGTGACGCTGCGCATCCACAACACCAACACGCGCAAGATCATCCACTCGACCTTCGAGGTGCGGGACGGCCGCGCGGTGGAATCGGGCTCGCTCGCGATCCCCGGCGTGGCCGGCACCGGGGCGCCGATCAGGCTCGACTTTCTCGAGCCTGGGGGCGCCATCACCGGGAAGCTCCTGCCGACGGGCCAGGTCGAGCAGGAACTCGACGTGCCGGGCGTTGGGCGCATCGATGTCACGATGGTCGATGCCGCCAACGCCTGCGTATTCGTCCGCGCGGAAAGCCTGGGGCTCACCGGGTCCGAGCTGCCGGAGCAGCTCGAGCACGACGAGCGGTTGATGGAAGCGCTGCTGGCGATCCGCACCTACGCCTCGGTGGCGATGGGCATTGCGCCCGACCCCGCCGCCGCGCGCGCGAAGATCTCGACGCCATCGATCGGCATCGTCTCGGCGCCCAGGGCCTGGCGCACGCTCGACGGGACCGAGCTGGGGGCGGACGGAGCCGACCTCGCCGTGCGCATGATTTCCAGCAACCAGCCGCACCGCGCAATGCCGCTGACGGCCTCGGTGTGCGTCGCGGTGGCGGCCAGCCTGCCGGACTCGCTGGTGCACAAGGTGGCGCGGGTGCCGCCGGTGGGGCCGATCCGGCTCGGCATGCCATCAGGCGTGCTGAACGTCGCCGCGGAAGTCCGCCGGGATGGCGACGGCTGGTACGCGCAGTGCGGCAGCTTCTATCGCACCGCGCGGCGCCTGTTCGAAGGCCGCGTCTACCTGCCGGGCTAGTCAGGCCCCGGCCTGCGGCTCAGCCGAGCCGGCCGGCCTCCACCAGCGCGCGGATGCGTACGACCGTATCGAGGTCCGTGCCTTCATAGGCCTGCTGGCGCAGCGCCACGGTCATCTCGTCGAGCCCGCCTTCCCCGAGCACCTCGCTCTCGGCCTCGTAGACGAAGCGCAGGAACAGCGCCTCCGGCGACGGCTCCTCGATCGTGATCGACATGCGGCTCGCGGGCCACGAGGCGCCGGCAGCGGTCCGGATCTCGGTGCGGTGCTCCGGCATCAGCCGCACGCGATCGCGCACCTTGAAGCTGCCGTAGTCGAGCGTGCGTTCGAGTTCGGTGACGCCGCTCAGTTCGCGCCGTGCATCGATCGTCGCGCCTTCCAGCCCGACGATGAACTGCGCCGGATCCTCGGCCCGCAGCACCAAGCCGCGCCACAGCTGCGCGCGCGAGACCTCCGTCAGCAACGGCATTAGCGGATCGTTGATCTGGACCAGGTGCTCGAAGCGCATGGACGATCAGGGAATGAAGCCCTGCCGTTCGAGCAGGGCGTGGATTTCGGCCGACTTCGGCGCGAAGTAGTCGGGGTCGTACTTGACCTTCGACGTATAGAACTGCGCCAGCGAGGTGATGCCTGCCGCCTCAATCTCCGCCTTGATCTCCGGCACCGACATGTAGCGTTGCCACCCGCGGACTTCGCGCTCGGCATAGGTTGTGTCGATCTCCTCCGGCGCGGGCCGGTGGTAGGTCTCGTCGTGCAGCAGTGCGGCGATCGGCAGGCGGTCGCGCTTGGCGGGGTCTTCGGCCGGATGGCCGACGACGATCGACGTCACCGGCACGACGGTCTCGGGCAGTCGCAGGAACTCAACCAGCTCCGGCAGGGCGTAGAGCGTCGTGCCCATGTAGCAGATGCCGAGTCCGCGCGCCTCAAAGCCGAGGCAGACGTTCTGCGCGACGATCATCGCGTCGTAGGCGGCGACGTGATAGCCGAGCAGGTTCGCAAAGTTGTCGCGCGCGCCGCGCTGGCGGAGCCACTCACGGGTGCGGAACCAGTCGGCGCAGAACGTCATGACCAGCGGTGCCTCCAGCACCATTGGCTGCTCAAGATGCAGCTCGTACAGGCGGCGCTTGCGGTCGGGGTCGCGCGTCAGCACGATCGAGACGCTGTTCAGGTTTCCGGACGATGAACCACCGGCGACCGCATCGGCACAGACTTCCTCGATAAGGGCCGGATCGAGCGGCGTCGGCAGGTAGCGGCAGATCGAGCGGTGCGAGCGCAGCAGATTCGGCAGATCGTTCATCGGCAGACGGTCGGGCGGTTAACCCCATTGTCTCCGAAGCCGCGTTTGCAGTGCATCGGAACCAACAAGGAGCCCCCGATGCTGACCCGCTGGATTGCAGCCGCCGCGCTGCTTTGCCTCTCGCTGCCCACGTACGCCCTCGGCTCGCTGGTCGATGTGCAGGTGATCGATCGTGCCTCCGGGGAAACCCTGCCGATGTACTGGCACAACGGCCGCTGGTGGGTCCCCGGCAAGCCGGGTGCCCGCTATGCCGTCGCGCTGACCAACCGCACGGGCGCCCGGACGCTGGCGGTCGTTTCGGTCGACGGCGTCAATGTCGTCAGCGGTGAATCGGCGGCGCCCGACCAGACCGGCTATGTGCTGAGCCGTGGCCAGTTCGCGCAGATCACCGGCTGGCGCAAGGACATGACGCGTGTGGCGGCCTTCGAGTTCACGGCGCTCGAGCAGTCCTATGCAGCGCGCACCGGGCGGCCGGACAACATCGGCGTCATCGGCGTGGCGGTCTTCCGCGAGCGCCCGCGACCGTCGACGCCGCCGCCCGCCGTGCTGCGGCAGGAGTCCTCGCGCGATGCCGGCGCCGCGCCCGCTCCGGCGGCCGAAGCGAACGTCGGCGCGGGAGAAGCACGCAGCCGCGCGGACGAGGCGCAGTCCAAGGAACAGCGCCTGGGCACCGGACACGGTCGCAATGAGCGGTCGCCGACCTCGTACACCGACTTCGAGCGCGCCCAGGCCACGCCCGATGAACTGATCGCGATTCACTACGACAGCCGCGACAACCTGCTTGCGATGGGTGTGATCCCGCGCCCGCGTTCGCTACCGAATCCGTTTCCGGCGACGGCGGGCTTCGTTCCGGATCCGCCGCGACCCTGACCGCAGCGGCCGTCACTGTCGACGACGTGCTGATTCCCGGCGTTGCAGGGTCGATCGGCCCGCCGAGGTTGCGGGCACAATCGCCCGCGATGAACGCAGGGCCGACCGACGAGGAACTGCTCGCCGCCTACGCGGCGGGCGACGCGCGTGCATTCGGCGAGCTCTATGAGCGCCACGAGCGGCCGGTCTTCCGCTACTTTCTGCGCCAGGGTGCGGCCGCGGCGCTGGCGGAAGATCTGCTGCAGGAGACCTGGATGGCGGTCATACGCAATGCCGAGCGCTTCGAGCCGCGGGCGAAGTTCACGACCTGGCTCTACACCGTGGCACGCAGCAAGATGATCGACCACTGGCGCGGCAAGGACGACGCCGTCAGCCTCGACGACGCCGCCAACGACCCGGACGAGGCACCGCTCGAGGTGGCGGGCAGTGAGGCCGACCGCCCGGATGTGCGGGCGGTGTCGCGCGCGCAGGCGCGTGCGTTCGTCGAAGCGGTAGAGGCACTGCCGGCTGCACAGCGGGAGGCCTTCCTGCTGCAGGCGGAAGGCGGACTGTCGCTCGAGGAGATCGCGCTGGTGACACAGGCAGGGCACGAGACGGTCAAGAGCCGGCTGCGCTACGCCATGACGAAACTGAGGAGTGCCATGGAGGATTGGGAATGAGCGGCGACCGGTGCGTGCGCGGCTATCGCGCCGCCACCGACACGCTCGACGAGCGCCCGTCGGCGGCGACGCGCGCCGCGATTCTCGCCGCCGCCGCGCGCCAGGTACAGGCAGCGCCGCGCGATGCACGCGAACCGATCGCCGCGCCGCGCGTGTCGCCACGGAAGCGCTGGCCCTATGCCGCCGCCGCCGCGGTCCTGCTGTCATCGCTGGCCGTCATGATGGCAACGCGGACCGAGCGCGAGATGCCGACGTTCACGGCACCGACCGAGCGCGTGCCCGAGAACGCGGCCCCGGCCAAGCCTGTGCCGTCACCGGAACCGCCCCTGCCCGCCGCGGCGCCGCCGGCGTCGCAGGAAATCGCATCAACACAGGCGTCCGTACCAGCGAGGGCAGAGAAACAGGCGAAGGCGGATTCGTCGCGCGCGGGCGCCACGATCGCCGCCGGCGAGGTGAAAGTCGCACCGGCGGCCGAAGCACGCGCGAAGGAGGAAGTCGCGGTCCTGCGGGATACGCCGGCACCCGCCGCAGCGCCGCCGCCATCGGCGAGCGTGGATGCGGTGGCCGCGCTGCCGGCGCAGCTGGCGAAGCGGCAGGCCGCACCGGCCGGCGAAGCGACGGAGCGCCGTCGCAACGAGAGCGCTGACATGGCGAGCGCGGAGCGATCGGCGGTGCGCCCGGCGCCGGCAGCGCCGCCCGCCGCCGGTCTCGGGGCCGCCACGGGTTCGGTGAGCGCGGAAGCTGACGCCTCAAAGCCGTCGGCGGCGAGCGAGTGGCTGGAGCGGATCATCAAGCTGCGCCGCGCGGGCCGTCACGATGAAGCCGACCTCGAACTGAAACGATTCCGCGAGAGCTATCCGCAGGTCACGGTTCCGGCCGAGGCGCTGCCGACGACCGGGACGCGCTGATGTCGAGTGCTCCGTGGGGTGACCCGCCGACACAGGTTGCGCTGCTCGACTCGGTCACCGAGGTCACGCCGGACCATGCGGGCCGGATCGTCGTGACCGGCTCGCATGGCGGCGTCT
>Ga0209391_10000346_pt1 | contig 21046 bp, 23 predicted proteins | sample PPLLak3March2015_FD_187246 | JGI IMG/M metagenome (GOLD analysis project Ga0209391, IMG submission 187246) | Freshwater sediment microbial communities from Prairie Pothole Lake near Jamestown, North Dakota, USA - PPLs Lake P7 Core (1) Depth... | ecosystem: Environmental > Aquatic > Freshwater >...
GCTTTTTTTGCAGGCGTAGAGCAAGCCATTACAGCGGCAAGCGCAATGATCCATATATACTTCATGATGTGAATTTTAAAATTATGCCCATAAAAGTAAATTTAATTTCACTTTGTAAGGACAACCGGAAAGTGGCTTTTTTAATCAAATACAACTTGCCATATTCATTCTTTTCCGTTATTTGCAGTTCAAATTTATAATTCTTAGAATTTATGAAAAGACTCTATTTAATAATGATTGTGCTGATCGCAGCTTCGCTGCAACTGCAAAGTTTTGCTCAGCAGGCAATTGATTCTACCAAACTTACCCTCGACCGGATTTTTAATTCCGAGGAGTTTCAGCAGGAATATTCAGCACCGATAAAATGGCTTGGAAACGGTGATTTTTATACAATACTCGAAAAGTCTGACTCAGTGATGGGCGGAAGAGATATCGTTAAGTATAACACCCTCTCTGGAGATAAAAGTATTCTGGTTAATGCAAAAAAATTTATCCCCGAAGGCAGTGACAAGCCCCTGAGGTTTGCAGGTTACACCTGGTCGGAGGATCTTACCAAGCTTCTTCTCTTTGCAAATACAAAAAGGGTTTGGAGAGCAAACACTCGAGGCGATTATTGGGTTTATGACCTGACTACCGAAAAGCTTTTTCAATTGGGTGAAGGCCTTCCGGAATCCTCCCTGATGTTTGCCAAGTTCAGCAGCGACGGTAAAAACGTAGCTTTCGTCAGCAAGCATAATGTTTATATGCAAAACCTCGAAAGCATGAAGATCACCCAATTTACCTTTGACGGAACAGATGATATTATCAACGGCACCTTCGACTGGGTTTATGAAGAGGAATTTTCCTGCCGCGACGGTTTCAGGTGGAACCATGACGGCAATTATATTGCTTTCTGGCAACTGGACGCCACAGGTACAAAAAACTTCCTGATGATTAACAACACCGATTCGATCTATAGTTATACCATTCCGGTGCAATACCCGAAAGTTGGCGAGCCGCCTTCATCAGCCAAAGTTGGATACATAGATTTGAAAACCGGTAAAATAATCTGGATTTCAATTCCCGGTGATCCAAGGCAAAATTACATTCCACGCATGCAGTGGATCGGAAATTCAAACAAGCTCTTTATCCGTCAAATCAATCGTAAACAAAATGAGGTGATATTGTGGGTTTATGATGTGATGACTGGTAATCTGAAAAATGTTTACTCAGAAAAAGACGAAGCATGGATTGATATTGACCATCCTGATCTGGCGCAGACCCGCCGCGGAATGGGCGAAGTGGATTTTCTTAAAAATGAAACTGAATTTATCTGGTTTAGTGAAAAAGATGGTTGGAGGCATCTTTATAGAAAATCAATTGAAAGTGAAAATGAAGTTTTATTGACTCCCGGGAATTATGATGTTGCGGCTTTATACGGGATTGATGAAAAGAAAGGATTTGTTTACTTTAATGCTTCCCCTGATAATTCAACTCAGAGATATCTTTACCGCGCCGATTTAAAGGGTTCTGATAAATTAACAAGGATTACCCCAGATGCTTTCTCAGGTCTGAACCTTTATGATTTTGCACCCGGAATGGCGTTTGCTGTGCACACAAATACCAGTCACGCCAATCCCCGCACTTCTGATTTGCTGGGTCTCCCAAAGCACAATACAATAAAAAATCTGGTGAAAAATGAAGCCTTCAATAAAAAAATGGCAACTCTTGCACTTGGTACCACGGAGTTTTTTAAAGTGAAAACAGAGGACGGAATTGAAATGGATGGCTACATGATCAAACCGCCCGATTTTGACCCAAATAAAAAATATCCCGTTTTATTTGACCTTTATGGTGAGCCATGGGGACAAACTGCCGTTGATTCCTGGGGAGATATGTGGCACCAGATGCTTGCCCAAAAGGGTTACATCGTAATGACCATGGATAACCGCGGAACACCTTGTTTGAAAGGCCGGGAATGGCGCAAATCCATTTACAAAAAGATTGGCGTATTAAACTCGCATGACCAGGCAATGGCTAGCAAAGAGATAATGAAGTGGAATTTCATCGATCCTGAACGCATTGCTGTCTGGGGTTGGAGCGGGGGAGGCTCCATGACCCTGAACCTTTTATTCCGCTATCCTGAAATTTATAAAACCGGAATGGCAGTTGCCGCAGTTTCAAACCAACTATATTACGACAACATCTACACGGAACGCTATATGGGACTGCCTCAAGAAAACATGGAAGATTACACCCAAGCCTCACCGATAACATTTGCTAAAAATTTGCAAGGAAATCTATTGCTGGTTCATGGAACCGCTGATGACAATGTTCATTACCAGAATGCCGAGGCTTTGATTCTTGAACTCATCAAATACAATAAGCAATTCCAGATGATGCCTTATCCCAATTGCTCACACGGAATTTACGAAGCTGAAGGAGCCACCATGCACCTTTACACACTTATGACCAATTACTTAATGCAGCATACAGCACCCGGAGGAAAATAAGTTTATTTAGATAATAATTTAAAAGGGTTGTCATTACTCAGGTTTTGACAACCTTTTCTTTTTTCCCAAAAGTTGTTGATAAAAAAATTTTACTTTTTTCTTGTTAGTAATAAAATTATATCTACATTTGCGTATTGAAATACTTAAATATATAATAACAAATGAATACTCTCTTTAATTTATCTGAAGCTGCAACAATAGCTTTGCATTCACTCGCAATTATTGGCAACAGCGAAGAGAGGCTCAATGTAAATGCACTGGCAGAGAAGACCAAGTTCTCAAGGAATCATCTCGCCAAAATCATGAACATTCTGGTCAGGAATAATTATTTGAGTTCTGAGAGAGGTCCAAACGGAGGATTTGTTTTAAATCCAAACAGCCGGAATGTTACTTTATTTGAAGTTCTTGAAGTTATTGAAGGACGCATCGAAGTTTTTCAATGTACAATAACCTGCGGGAACTGTTATTTCAGCAACTGTCTGTTTGGTGATCAGCCGAAAAAATTTACAACCGATTTTGTAAGTTATCTAAAAAGTAAAACCATATCAGATTTTAATTTAAAGTCCTAAAAATGACAAGAGACATCGTTTTAATAGATGAGGAAAAATGCAACGGTTGCGGATTGTGTGTTCCCAACTGCCATGAAGGAGCATTGCAGATTATAGATGATAAAGCGCGACTGATCAGCGATCTGTTTTGCGATGGTTTGGGAGCTTGTATTGGCCATTGTCCAGAAGGAGCTATTTCGATTGTGCAAAGAGAAGCTGAACCTTACGACGAAAGGAAGGTAATGGAGATCATGGTGAGCAAAGGTGAGAATACCATTATCGCTCATCTTCGTCATTTGAAAGATCATGGAGAAATGGAGTATTTAAAACAGGGAATAGCGGTCCTTAAAGAACTGAATGTTAAAATTGATTTATCTGAATTTGAGGAAAAAGAAACTAATGTTAAAGATATAGTAAATGAACTCTTCGGATCAAAATCCCAGTCAGGAATTCCGCATTCCGGGCATAGTGGTGGTTGCCCGGGTTCGAAAGCCATGGTTTTTGATATCGATATGGAAAAAGTTGAGGAAGCAGGGAAATCTCAATTATTTGAAGTTAAATCGGAATTGCGTCAATGGCCGGTTCAGTTGCATTTATTGAATCCCCAGGCAAGCTATTTCAGGAATGCAGATGTGATGCTGGTTGCTGATTGTGTGGCTTATTCCGTCGGAGATTTTCACAGGAAATTTCTAAAAGACAAGACCCTGGCGATTGCCTGCCCGAAACTCGATTCAAATCTTGAGAGTTATGTTGCGAAAATTACCACCATGATTGATCAGTCGAATATTAATTCACTAACCATCATACGTATGGAGGTGCCTTGCTGTGGCGGATTGGTTCAGATTGCAAGAAAGGCGGTAGGTAATTCAGACAGAAAAATTGAATTGAAAGAAATGGTTATTGGAATCAAGGGAGATATTTTATCGGAAAACATTTTATAAATTTTAAAATAAATATTATGGAAACAAAGGAATTTGGTCATTCAGCAGTGATGGACTTCACAAATAAAGTAGAATATTCTGCAGAGGGCATTGTCAGTAAAAGGGTTTTACAAAAAGAAAAAGGAAACGTTTCGCTTTTTGCTTTTGATAAAGATCAGCAACTGAGCGAACACTCAGCGCCTTTCGATGCAATGATTCAGATACTGGAAGGCAAGGGCCGAGTTACAATTGGTGGAAATCCATTTGAATTAACTGAGGGACAATCCATCATCATGCCCGCCAATATACCTCATGCTGTTTACGCCAGTGAGAAATTTAAAATGCTCCTTACAATGATAAAAAGCGAATAAAAATGAAGCTTTATTTTTTTCAGCATGTACCATACGAATCTTCGGGTTATATTCTGGAATGGGCAAAGGAAAGAGGACACTCTTGTTATTTCGTGAATTTTTATGAAAACGCTTCCTTACCCCAAATAAACCAGATTGATGGCATGGTAATCATGGGCGGACCGATGAATATTTATGATGTGGAAGAATATTCCTGGCTGGAGCCTGAAACTGATTTTGTGAAAAGTTTTATACAATCCGGAAAAAAAGTGCTGGGCATTTGTCTGGGTTCGCAAATGTTAGCCGATGCCGTGGGTGCCAAAGTTAAAAAGAATGATCATACTGAAATTGGGTGGTTTAAGGTTACGGTTGATCAGGTTAGCATGCCAAAACAATTTGCCGGTATTTTTCCGGATGAATTCATTACATTTCACTGGCATGGCGATACATTCGATATCCCTCAAAAGGCCAAAGGATTTATGAGTTCGGATGCAACGCCAAACCAGGCATTTATTCATAAAAATGTGGCTGCATTCCAGTTTCATCCTGAGATGACTAAAGAAGGTGTCATTAAATTGATTGTTCAAAATGAAGAGGTTTTTAATAACGGTTACCCTTTTGTTCAGACAAAAGCTGAGCTGGTTGATACTGTTATTCATTTTCAAACCAATAAAAATATTCTTTACAAATTCTTAGATATATTTTTCGAAAAAGAAAAGTGAAGAGCAGAAGAATTCAACGGGAACTTGTAACAGTAAGTGCAATGATTGATATGTATTGCCGACACGAACATCGGTCAGAAAACATACGATGCCATGATTGCGATCGATTAGCTGAATATGCCGAACAAAGAACCTTAAATTGCCAGTTTGGAAAGGATAAGCCGGTTTGCGCAAAGTGCCCGGTACATTGTTATAAAGCTGAAATGAGGCAAAAAATTCGTGAAGCAATGCGCTATTCAGGGCCGAGAATGTTGCTACTTCATCCTTACCTTGCAATCATGCATATCATTGACAAGAACAGATTTAAATGTGAAAACTTAAAATTAAATGAGCGAACTAATTAATAATTCGGAGAAACGAAAGGAACTACTGAAGCATATGATCCTTCAGTTGCACAAGGGAGAAGCCCCGGATGATGTCAGGAATCAGTTGGTCAGGTTAATGTCGAAAATCCCTTACGGGGAAGTCGTTGAAGTAGAGCAGGAATTAATTTCAGACGGTGTTTTAAGCGATGAGGAAGTCCTGAAGTTCTGCGACCTTCATACGGAAGCGCTTGAAGGCCATATTGATCATTCTTCGGCTAAAGAAGTTCCGGAAGGTCATCCTGTGGATGTTTTTATACAGGAAAACCGGGAATTGAAAAAAGTGATTGAACAGTGTGAATCATTATACAAAGAACTGGAAGCTTCCGATTCTCCTGAAAAGGTGAATGAAGTATTTATAAAGCTTCGTCAACTTTTTAATAACCTGATGGATGTTGACAAACATTACCAGCGCAAGGAAAACCTTTTATTCCCCTATCTTGAAAAGCTTGGTATCACGGGGCCTCCAAAAGTAATGTGGGGCAAGCATGACGAAGTGAGGGAAATGCTGAAAAGCGTGATTGAAACCTTAGCCACCCAGGAAGCAGTCACAGCTGATGAAGCCAGAGCGTTAATAGAAATGTTATTCAGGCCGGCAACAAATGGAATTGCTGATATGACCATGAAAGAGGAGGAAATCCTGCTGCCTATGTCGATGGACAAGCTTACTGACAGCGATTGGTTCGAGATTGCCAAACAAACCAATGAAATAGGGTATTGCCTTTATGATCCTCAGGTGGAATGGAAACCGGCCATCTTTGATTTGACCTCGATGGTCAAAACTGAATCTGGCAATATTCAATTGCCTACAGGAAGCTTTTCGAATGAAGAACTGTTAGCGATCCTGAATACACTCCCGGTTGATATAACTTTTGTAGACAGAAACGATAAAGTGAAGTATTTCTCCCAGGCGAAAGAAAGGATATTTCAGCGGAACCGGGCCATTTTAAACCGGGATGTTCGTATGTGTCATCCACCATCAAGTGTACATATTGTTGACCAGATCGTGGATGATTTTAAGAGTGGAAAAGCTGACAGTGCCCCCTTCTGGATTCAGATGAAAGATCAGTTCATCCATATCGAATACTTTGCCCTTCGAAATGAACAAGGCGAATACCTTGGCACTATTGAGGTTTCTCAAAACCTGACCGAAAGACGAAAATTGGAAGGAGAACAACGCATTTTATCCTATAAAAAGTAGAAAAAATGGAAACGAAATTGATAATTACCCCGCAAACTAAAATCGGAGATTTGCTGGATGCCTATCCTGAACTGGAAAATGTGCTGATCGATCTTGCGCCGGCATTTAAAAAATTGCAAAATCCGATATTGCGAAAGACCGTCGCAAGGGTCACTTCGGTCAGACAGGCGGCAGCTATCGGTAAGATTTCTGTGGATGTTGTGGTCAATAAACTGCGCGGATTGACAGGGCAGGGAACCCTTGAAAACATCCAGAACAATCAGGAACTTTCAACCGATAAACCAAAATGGTTATCTGAAGATAAAATTAAAGTCAGGTTTGATGCCTCGGAAATGATTGCCTCCGGAGGGCATCCTTTAACCCAGGTGATGCAGGATCTTAAGGAATGGAAATCAGGAGACATTTACGAGTTAGCAACGCCTTTTCTTCCGGCTCCATTGTTGGATAAAGTGAAGGATAAAGGATTTCAGGTATGGAGTTATGAAATTGCCCCAGGGAATTTTAAAAATTATTTTTTAAAAGAATAGGAAGTAAGCGTTATAATTAGAAAAAAAATTTACAATATTATAGGTAAAGGAATACTTAAAATATTAAACCAATAAACATAAAAATATTGTCATGAAAAATCAATTCAAAATTATGAGCACAGGTGCAATAGTAATTGCTATGCTTCTGAATGGCTGCGGAGGTTCGTCTGAACAGAAACAGGCATCCGAAGAAATAAAAACCGAAGCTTCGTCTACGGTTAATTCCAATGATCCAATGAATAATAAAGGGATTGGACCAGTGAAAAGCATAACCCTTGGAACACTTGACCAGGCAATGGCAGATGAAGGACAAAAGATATTTCAGGAAAAATGCTCTGCTTGTCATAAACCGGAAGAAAAGTTTATCGGTCCTGCACCAAAGGGAATAATGGATAGAAGATCTCCCGAATGGATCATAAACATGATCCTTAGTCCTGATAAAATGGTAAAGGAAGATCCGATTGCAAAACAGTTGCTGATGGATTACAATCTGGCACCCATGGCAAATCAAAATCTGACAGAGGAACAGGCAAGAAAAATACTTGAATATTTCCGGACATTGAAATAAATCTCTAACACTTAAATTTAAAAAAATGAAAATGAAAAATTCTACTTTGACTGGATGGGGTATATTTATCCTGTTCATAATTACTAGCTGCGCCCCTAAAGGTTCAGATGATAAAGCGAGTCCATTCTCTGATGATGTGGCTTCTAAAGTCTATGTCGCTCCAGGGCAATTCGATGAATTCTATGCATTTCTGTCGGGAGGTTTCAGCGGGCAAATGAGTGTTTATGGATTACCCTCAGGGAGGTTGCTGAAGGTAATTCCCGTTTTTTCGCTTGATGCCGAAAAGGGTTATGGTTTCAATGAAGAGACGAAACCTTTGTTGCAGACTTCTTATGGCTTCATACCATGGGACGATGCCCACCATCCTGAATTATCACAAACTGATGGTGTTCCGGATGGACGATGGATATTCATTAATGGAAATAATACACCCCGGGTTGCCAGGATTGATCTTTCAACATTTGAAACCGTCGAGATCATCGAATTGCCGAATAGCGGAGGCAATCACAGTTCACCTTTTACAACTGAAAATACGGAGTATGTAGTTGCTGGAACACGTTTTAGTGTGCCTGTTCCTCAAAAGGATGTTGCCGTTGAAACCTACAAGGAAAACTTTAAAGGAGCACTTTCATTTATTTCATGCGATCCGGTTACCGGTCATATGAATGTTGCCTTTCAGGTATTGCTGCCAGCTTTCAACTATGATTTGGCCCATTCGGGAAAAGGTGCGTCGCATGGCTGGACTTTTTTTACGTGTTATAACACAGAAGAAGGTCATACGCTGTTAGAAGCCAATGCATCACAATACGATAAGGATTTCATTGCGGCAATTAACTGGAAGAAAGCTGAAGAATATGTAAAACAAGGCAAAACCCATGATTTTCCAACATCGTATTATCATAATGTTTATGATGATAATTCCCATATGGCAACCTCAGAGCAAATAAAAAGTGTAAAAGTTCTGATCCCGGATGAATGTCCAGGGCTGGTTTATTTTCTGCCCACTCCCAAATCACCGCATGGTGTGGATGTTGATCCGACAGGAGAATATATTGTAGGCGCTGGTAAACTTTCTGCCGACATGTCGGTTCATTCCTTTTCCAAAATGTTAAAAGCCATAGAAGACAAAGCTTTTGAGAAAGAGATAGCAGGAATCCCTGTATTGAATTATGATGCCATCCTTGCAGGTGTGGTGAAGAGCGGTGGCCTTGGACCGTTGCATACTGAATTTGACGCCACAGGTAATGCTTTTACAACCTTCTTCATCTCTTCAGAGATTGTAAAATGGAAAGTAGGAACCTGGGAAGTGCTTGACCGCGCTCCCTGTTATTATTCTGTTGGTCACCTGATGATCCCCGGTGGAGATTCAAAAAAGCCATTCGGGAAATACATGCTGGCTTTGAATAAGATCACCAAAGATCGTTACCTGCCTACGGGACCGGAATTAAGTCAATCGGCTCAGTTGTATGATATTTCAGGTGACAAGATTCAATTACTGCTCGATTTCCCGACTGTGGGAGAACCCCATTACGGACAGGGAATACCGGCCAGTTTGGTAAAACCAAAGTCAAAGCAGTTCTTTAACCTTGCCGATAATGCTCATCCCCACGTTACCAAAAGCGAGGATCAGGCAAAAGTCGTAAGGGATGGCAATGTTGTGCGTGTTTATATGACCACCATCCGCAGTCATTTTGCACCCGATAATATCGAAGGAATTCAGGTGGGCGACAAAGTCTACTTTCATATTACCAATCTCGAACAGGATTGGGATGTCCCCCACGGTTTTGGCGTAATGGGTGCAACCAATGCCGAGCTATTGATCATGCCGGGTCAGACTGAAACCCTGTTATGGGAGCCTCTTTTCGAGGGTGTTTTCCCGTTCTATTGCACTGACTTTTGTTCTGCGCTGCACCAGGAAATGCAGGGATATGTCCGGGTTTCGAAAAAAGGTTCTACTGTTCCATTAAAGTGGTGGACAGGTTCATCAAAATAAGTTTCCTCCGATTCCGGTTCCCTTATGGGGAGCTGGAATCTATCTATAATAAAATAAAAAAATGAAAAGTCTACCGCGCATTCTTATGATTCTGGCCTCCGTCATTCTGGTATTGGTTTTCTTTTTCCCGATATGGAGGATCACATTAATTGCACCTCAGTATCCTACCGGAATCACCATGTACATTTGGATTAATCAGATTACCGGCGAATCACCCGGAACACTTCAGAATATCAATATCCTGAACCATTATGTAGGAATGCAGATGATCGTTCCGGATTCCATCCCGGAATTACAATATTTCAAATATGTAGTTGGTGCATTAATCCTCTTTGGACTGATTGCAGCCATCATCAATAAAAAAGGAATTTATCTTGCCTGGGTTATCCTGATGATTGTGTTAGGAATTCTGGCGGTTTATGACTTCTATCTCTGGGAATATGATTATGGCCATAATCTATCACCCGAAGCTCCCATTAAAGTGCCGGGAATGGCTTACCAGCCGCCATTGTTTGGTAAAAAAATGTTACTCAATTTTGAAGCTTACTCATACCCTTACTGGGGCAGTCTGTTTATAGGGATTTCTGTAGTCTTTGCGTTTTTAGCTTTTTTATTTAGAAGAAAAAAATCCAATTCATTATGACTAAAAAATTATTTGCAATTATTGCTTTCGTCTTTTTAATGGCATCATGCTCAGTTGGTCCTGAACCCATTGCCTATGGTCACGATGGTTGTACATACTGCGATATGACCATTATGGATCACAGATATGGGACCGAACTGATAACTGATAAAAGGAAAGTATTCAAGTTTGATTCGATTGAGTGCCTGGTGCGTTATCTTAAAGAGGGTGCAGCCGAACAGAACAATGTTAAACTCTTACTCCTCACCCCATTTAATTTTCCTGAAACATTGGAAGACGCAAATCATAGTTATATTCTGCACAGTCAGGGGATGCCAAGCCCGATGGGAATGTTCCTGACTGCTTTTAAGGACGAAGCAACAGTTAAAAAATTCCAGCAGGAAAATGGTGGAACAATTTATACATGGCAGGAACTTTTAGATAAATTCGAAAACCTGATTTGATTTGTGTTAACAATCGCCAGCTATATAAGAACAAGGATCAGGCAACCAGGAAAATTTTCTGTATTTCTTCTCGTGTCTCTAAATGTTTTTTCTGGTGTTATTGCAGCCGATACGCTTAAGGTATGCCGGGATTGCACATATTTGACCATCACTTCCGCTATTCAGGCAGCCGGAAAAGATGATGTTGTGGTGGTAACAGCTGGTAATTATTCCGAAGGCAAAATCATCATTGATAAATCTTTAACGATTATTGGAGAAGGATTTCCGGTAGTTGAAGGAAACGGACAATTGGATGTTTTTTTTGTTGATGCCGACAGTGTCTTCTTATCAGGATTCGAAATCAGGAATACAGGCATCAGTTATATTTACGATATTGCCGGAATTAAAATCAATGGACACAAACATTGCCGGATAGCGAACAACCGCCTGATCAACACTTTCTTCGGCATTTACCTGAAACATTCAGGTGAATGTGTGATCATAGATAATGAAATAGTAGGTCAGGCTACCACGGAAGCCTCTACAGGCAATGCTATACATCTCTGGTATTCCAAAAACATTTCAGTCACCGGCAATACCAGCAAAAACCATCGGGATGGAATATACCTGGAGTTTGTTGAGCACAGTCATATTTCTGAAAATTGGAGTGAAGGAAACCTGAGGTACGGGCTTCATTTTATGTTTTCGAACAGCGACGAATATCTGAATAATACATTCAGAAATAATGGTGCGGGAGTGGCCGTGATGTTTTCTAGGAATATCATCATGCGCGATAATTTATTTGAAAAAAACTGGGGACCTTCATCCTATGGGTTGCTGTTGAAGGATATTCTTGATGGTGAAGTAACGGGTAACCGGTTTATTGAAAACACCATTGGAATATACGCTGATGGTTCAAACCGGATCAAAATAACCGGAAATGAATTCAGGCACAATGGCTGGGCACTTAAGATTTTAGGGAGTTGCATGGATAACACGGTGAATGGTAATAATTTTCTTTCCAACACTTTCGACCTGATCACCAATACCTCGACCAATTATAACCGGTTCGATGGTAACTACTGGAGCGAATACAGCGGATATGACCTCGACAAAAATGGCATAGGGGATATTCCCTATAAACCCGTTAAGCTATTTAGCATGGTGGTCAGCAACCTGCCGGCATCAATCATTTTGCTGAGAAGCTCATTTGTAGATTTGATCAATTTTGCCGAAAAGATAACCCCATCCTTAACTCCGGTTTCACTTGCCGATAATTCACCGCTCATGAAAATGATTGTCAGATGATCGTTATCAATAGTTTGCATAAGTCGTTTGGTCGCAATCAGGTTCTGAAAGGGATTAACCTTTGCATTCGTGATGGAGTTATTACATCGGTTCTGGGTCCCAATGGTTCAGGAAAAACAACCCTGATCAAAAGCATTCTTGGAATGGTAATCCCACAACAGGGAAGTATTGAGGTGAATGGCTTGAAAATTCTCAGCAAATGGCAATATAGAAAGCAAATTGGATACTTGCCGCAAATTGCAAAGTTCCCGGAAAACCTGAAGGTGAAGGAACTCATTCGGATGATCAGCGATATTCGCGGGAATGAAGGGAATCCCGGACCTCTTATTGATTCCTTTGGTTTGAATCAGATCCTGGAAAAACCATTAAGATACCTGTCGGGCGGAACACGTCAAAAAGTAAATATTTTGCTGGCATTTATGTTTGATAACCCAAATTACATCCTTGATGAGCCTACTGCTGGCCTCGATCCGCTTTCGCTTATCCGGTTCAAGGAGTTACTGATAACCGAAAAGAAAAATGGAAAAGCCATTCTTATCACAACACATATTGTCAGCCTGGTTGAAGAACTTGCTGATGATATTGTCTTTATACTGGAAGGTAACATTTATTTCAGCGGAAGCATTCAGGAACTGAAGGCCCAACAAGGAAGCCAGACCCTGGATCAGTCAATAGCAAACATATTAACCCATCGGCATGCTTAAAATTTTAAAATACAGCCTGTTCGATTTAACCCGAAGCCGCTGGACCTATGGTTATTTTCTTTTTTATCTGATCATTACTTTTGGGTTGCTTTATTTCAGCAATGATCTTTCAAAGGCCATCATCAGTTTAATGAATATTATCCTGGTACTGAATCCGCTGATCGCTACCCTGTTCGGGGCTTTGTATTATTACAACTCCAGGGAATTTGCCGAACTCCTTCTGGCATTGCCGTTGAAGCGCTCCTCCATATTTATGGGAAAATATTTGGGACTTACTTTATCTTTATCTCTAAGCTACCTTCTTGGAACCGGTATACCATTTTTATTTTATGGGATTCAGGCAACAGGCCAGGCATGGAATTTTGCCCTGCTTACGGTTGCCGGACTTTTCCTGACTTTTATTTTCACCGGAATTTCCTTTCTGATTTCGATCCGGTTTGAAAATACAATAAAAGGATTCGGCATCACCATTTTCATCTGGTTGTTCTTTGCCATAATTTACGACGGGATATTCCTGCTGATCTTACTAATTTTTGAACAATATCCCCTTGATAAATTTGCCCTGATCATGACAATGTTCAATCCTATTGATTTATCCCGGGTCCTGATCATGCTCAAGCTGGATATTTCAGCGTTGATGGGTTATACCGGTGCGGTATTTAATAAATTTTTAGGAACAGGATTGGGAATGACAGTGGCTTTTGGTTCGCTGGTGATTTGGATAATACTTCCCGTATTCATTTTTATTCGCCGGGCAGGCAGGAAAGATTTTTAATAAAGTGTTAATTATTATTTCAAGTATGAGTATTTGGAATAAGCCCAAATATCTAAATTTGAAAAATTGTAATTAATTACTCTGAGTCCTGAATTTTAGATGTTATGGTTAAATTGATTGAAAAGTTTATTCCTCCGGAACAATGGAGAATTCCGGTAATTATTTTACTGGGCATCATCGTTGGGCTTGGATTATTTCTTTTCAGGATTTCCAATGCCGCCTCCTATCTTTCAGATAAGTCGGAAACCTGCATCAATTGTCATGTGATGAACCCTCAGTATGCTACCTGGAACCATAGTTCACACCGGGAAGTTGCCAATTGCAACGATTGCCACGTACCCCACGATAATGTTTTCAATACTTATTTCTTCAAAGCGAAGGATGGCATGCGCCATGCAACAATATTTACCCTTCGTGCCGAGCCCCAGGTAATTTTTATAAAAGATGCAGGTAAAAAAGTAGTCCAGCAAAACTGCATCCGTTGTCATAGCAGGTTTTTGACGGATAACCTGGCAGTTTCGAACCTCAGCAACCTTATGAGCGACCGCACGGAAAGGCAATGCCTCGAATGTCACAGGGAAACACCTCATGGAAGAGTCAACAGTCTTGCTTCTGTTGCCCACGCAAGGGTACCAAAGCATGAAAGCATTGTGCCCGGCTGGCTTAATGATTTAATGAAAAACACAAAAAAATAAGATTATAAAATGGAATCAAAAAAGAAGACACTTAGAAACTGGTTGCTTTTTCTTGCAACGGTAGTCGTCGTTTTTATATTGGGATTGTTTGCTTCGTCCATTATCGAGCGGAGGGCAGAAACAGAATATGTTTACAAACCCATGGTGAAAATCAAACAATCGGAGCCGAGGAATGAAGTTTGGGGTCAGAATTTCCCGCGTGAGTACCAATCGTATATGAAAACTTCCGAGTCTGATTTCAGAAGTAAGTACAACGGTAACGCCATGATCGATATGCTGGAAGTGGATCCGAGGCTTGTAGTTCTCTGGACGGGTTACGCTTTCAGCAAAGATTACAGCCAGAGCCGCGGACATTATTATGCCATAGACGATGTCAGGAATACATTGAGAACAGGCGGACCGACTGGACCTGATGATGGGCCTCAGCCGACAACATGCTGGGCTTGCAAGTCGACGGATGTTCCCAGGATGATGAATCAGGCCGGTATTACTGAGTTTTACAAGGGTAAGTGGTCGCGGCTGGGACCGGAAATTGTCAATCCCATTGGATGTTCAGATTGCCACAATGCAGAAAACATGAACCTTCAGATATCCCGACCAGCACTGATCGAGGCTTATCAAAGGATGGGCAAGGATATCACAAAGGCCTCACACCAGGAAATGCGTTCGCTGGTTTGTGCGCAATGCCATGTGGAATATTACTTCGATAAAAAGAAGGTTGAAGGAGCCAATTATCTTACCTTTCCCTGGGACAATGGATTTTCGGTGGATTCCATTGAAGCATATTATGACAGGATACAGTTTACTGACTGGACCCATGGCCTGAGCAAGGCGCCCATGCTGAAAGCACAGCATCCGGATTTTGAAGTATATAAGACAGGCGTTCACGCTGCCCGCGGGGTTTCCTGCGCTGATTGTCACATGCCATATATTTCGGAAGGGGGGCAGAAGTTTACCGACCATCACATCCAGAGTCCGCTGAACAACATTGCCAATTCATGCCAGGTTTGCCATCGCCAGGAAACCGACCGTCTGTTGAAAGATGTTTATGAACGGCAGGACCGGATCATCGAAAGCCGTGACAAACTGGAAGAATTGCTGGTAAGGGCTCATGTGGAAGCTAAAAAGGCCTGGGATCTGGGTGCCTCCGATGAACAAATGAAAGCATCTTTATGGGATATTCGCCATGCACAATGGCGGTGGGATTACGCTGCTGCAGGTCATGGTAATTCCTTTCACTCACCTGTTGAAATTTCCAGGGTCATCAGCACCGGGATAACCCGCGCCCAGGAAGCAAGGATTAAAATTGCCAGGGTACTTGCACAACTTGGCTTCAACCAGGAAGTTCCTTATCCGGATATCACCACCAAAGCCAAAGCGCAGGAATTTATTGGTTTACCAATGGACAAACTGAAGCAGGAAAAAGAAATCTTTATACAAAACCTGTTGCCCAAATGGCTTGAGGAAGCAAAAAAACGCGAAGAAGGGTGGGGGGTAACGTATAATTGATTTTAGATTTCTGATTTTAGATTTTGGATTTGGGAACTTGCCACTTATTAAGGAAAGGATTAAAGTAAGACATTGGTATTATTTTGGAATGACCTTTTTGTCAGAGCTGTTTTTATTACTTTTGCCATTCCAAGTATGATATACATGATGCCTCAGAAAATCGGCCTTTTCTTCGGTTCCTTCAATCCCATCCATATTGGGCACATGGTGATTGCAAGCTGGTTTGTGGAATTTACCGATATTGACAAAGTCTGGTTTGTGGTTTCGCCGCAGAATCCATTCAAAGAAAAAAAGTCCCTTTTAGCCGATCATCACCGGCTGGCTTTGGTGAGGATAGCAGTTGAAGACGATGCCCGCTTCCAGGTGAGCGATATTGAGTTTAAGATGCCCAAACCATCCTTTACCATTGACACGTTAACTTATCTTGAAGAAAAATATCCTGATAAAAAGTTTATCCTGCTAACCGGTTCCGATCAACTACCAACATTTGACAAGTGGAAGAATCCCGATCGTTTGCTTGAGCTTTACCAGATGTATGTGTATGCAAGGCCTGGATATATGGGAAGCAAGTACGACCATCATAGTAATGTGAAAATATTTAACTCACCCCTCCTGGAAATTTCTTCCACCTTTATCCGGCAATCCATTAAAGAAAAAAAAGATATTCGCTATCTCTTGCCCTCGAGGGTTTGGGAATATATGAAGGAGATGCATTTTTATGAAGTGTAGTTTTTAAGTTTCGCTTACAAACTATTAAAAAATTATTTTCCCCAGCATTTCCTCGTAAAGTAACGACATTTCTCAAGTGTTTCTTCTTCTGCTTCGATATAGCCCATGTGACCAACATTACTCAGGATTAAAACATCAGAATGCTTTGGCATAGCAACCATATCTATTACCTTGTCAATTGGGATCCTCTGGTCCTCTTTACCCATAATGAACAATACCGGTACATCAATAATTGAAATGGTACTCTGGTGATCTTTTCTTTCTTTCATCCCGGCCAATGCCGCTATAATTGTCGATTTCGAAACCTTTGATGCTTCCTTCTTTAAGTCTTCAATCTCAACAGAATATTTGGTGCGATTGCTTTGAGCAAAAAGGTCAGGAATGAAACTTTGAATAAATCCATGACGGTCATTTTTCACCAGTTCAATTGTTCTTTCCCGGTTTTGACGGGCTTCGGGTGAATCAGCAAAGACGGAGGAATGAAACAGGCCTATCCCTTTCAGGTATTCGGGGTATTTGGATGCAAATTCCAGTGTCACGTATCCTCCCATCGAATGACCGATCATCACGCATTCATGTATCTGCAAATACTCCAACACTGATTTTATTGTATCGGCCATCATTTCCATCGTATGCACTTCTCCAAATTGTTCGGTGCTGCCATGCCCCGGCAAATCGATGGTGAGGATTTTGAATTCACCTGACAGTTCACCTGCAAAGGCATTCCAGATATTAACCGATTCCAGAAAACCATGCAGCAAAACCAGGCATTTACCTTTTCCAAGAACTTTGTAATAGATGTTTTTATCCCGAAATTTAGCTGTTGAGTGTATGGCTTTCATTTTAATTGATCATAAATCAAATTATTTTGGGTAGAAATTTATTTTGATGCTTAGAAACAGAAAAATTGAAATTTCCAAATAAATCCCTTGTTAACCTGTAATGCTTATTTGCACCAAAGAAGGTTCGTTGAGGATGGTGAAGCCTGCAGTATTGAAATCAATGATTTGATCATCTTTCAGCTCTTTCAGGATGCGGATGGCGCTCTCCTTAGTCATCGCCGACATATCAGCGATGTCCTGCCGCGTCAATGGAGTATCGAAAATACTGCTTTTATAGATTTCTTTCGATAAATATAATAAGGTATCGGCTATCCTTCCGTGCATTTGCTTATGCGTAAGGTTCATAAGCCTTGCATGAATATCAATTGTTTTTTGATTCCGGTATTTTATGAATCCAAAAGCAAATTCAGCATTTGCTTTGATCATATCTTCAAATGCACGTATATCAACCAGGCAGGCCGATGAATCGACCAAAGCTGAAACCGTATAATGATGCCGGTAATCGATCGTGAATCCCGGACCTGCTACCAGTTCAGACGGTTTAAGGATTTTCAAAATCATATTTTTTTTATCCTTGCCTTCAATATAGACCTTGGCAAGACCGGTAGTAAGGCAGGCAATATGGGTGAGTGGTCCCCCTTGTTTAAAAATCACTTCACCTTTATGAAAATGAACCTCGAAACGGTCCTTGTTTATATACTCAAGCTGGTCATCGTTCAGATGACAAAAAATATTCATTTTCAAATTACAGTTGGTGCAATGCACACCTTTGGTAAATGTCGCCATGTAATCCCTGTCTGTGTTTTAAAACCCGTAAGTATAAATAACGTGACAAAAGTCGGAAATAAAATGATATATGTCAACATTTATTAAAGATTATCTCATTCGGAATAGATAAAACAATCATCAAACAAATACATGCATATTTATAAATATCTATCTAATATTGCCAGCGGAAACAACTTAAAAAAAAATAACATGAAAAAAGTAAATTTATTCAATTTAATGAGCATGCTGCTGGTAATGGCGGCTATTTCTCTCGCATCATGTACCAAAGAAGGAGAAAAGGGTGAACCAGGTACAAATGGAACAAATGGAACTGATGGTACTGCTGGTTGCATCGAGTGCCATAATCCCGATCAGGTTGAATTGATTGCAGCACAATATAGTTTTTCAAAACACGAGTATGGTGAAGCTGCATTTGAGGAAGCTGGTGCTCTTAACTGTACACCTTGCCATACATCAGAGGCTTTCAAGTATGTTGTAGAAAACAATATTCCTTCAACATTCACATTACTGACATCCGGAAAATACAGGAATGATTATCTAACTGTAGATACTGATGCTTATGGTGAAATTACTTGTTCAACCTGCCATAGCTCATTGCACACAACTTACACTACGGGCGATTTGGGATTAACAACTGTTGCTCCTGTTTCGATGACCATGTGGGCAGGTGCAAAAACTATCGACTTACCAGCTGATGGAGGAATGGGTAACTTATGCGTTAAATGTCATCAGCCACGTCCATTTACTACATCCAATACTTTGTCTGATGGAAATGTGGTAGATTATGCTAATTTAATTGCAAATCCTGATATTTTATATTATGATAGCGCTGTAGGAAATGCTGCTCCAAACAAGCATCTTCCGAGTTACAGGTTCCATATACATTATGGAGCAGTTGGCGCTGTTTATGCCGGAATGGGTGGTATTGAATTTGGTTCAGGTTATGAAAATTCAGCTCATACTGCTAATGCATCCTGCCAGGATTGCCATATGGCAGAGATAAGCGGCAGATCAGGGGGACATACCTTCTTTGCAGCCGGTAACTTTAAAGGATGCAACGCTACTGATTGTCATACTGATATAGATGAGGATTCAGGTCCATTCTGGACAAGTCCCAGAGAAGAAATAACAGCATTATTGGATGAACTTGCTGCAGCAATTAATGCTATTGGTAGTGGTACCGATATCCTTCATTCTGATGACTCTGAAGCTAATTTATGGGCAGGTTTAACAGATGGAGATTATGATGGTTATTTAAATATTTATGATCCAAGTGCTAATCCTGAGGGATATTGGAGGAATATTACCAACACATCGCCAACCAATCTTACTAAGCCAAAATTCCCGTCATTAACCAATGCCCAGGTAGGCGCAATGGTTAACTTTCAATTATGCCTCAGAGATTATAGTTTAGGTATACATAATTACAAGTATACGAAGGCATTATTGGAAAATTCAATCGAGGCGCTTAATTAAAAAATATAAATTTAGATTAGTTAAAGGCTTCAAATTTTTTCGAAGCCTTTTTTTATTAATTTAGTCGAAAATTCTTAAAACATTAAATATGAAAACATTTTGGATTTTAAAAATGACTTTGTTGCTGTTTGTTGCAGTTTTTATGTCCTCCTGCGAGTATGAATTTATTGAGCCTGAAGCACCTGCTGTATCTACTGACACAATTCATTTCTCAACTATCTTTCCGATATTTGAAAATACAGGTTGTACTGATTGTCATAATAGTGGATCCTTTGACCTGACTGCTCCAAATGCTTACTCTAGTATAGTGAATAACAATCTTGCTGTTCCGGGGGAACCGGAAAATAGTTTGATCTATACAAAGCCCAGTGGAACTCATTTTGAGAATTACAGTTCCAGTGACGCTGAATTAATTTATAATTGGATATTACAAGGTGCATTAAACAATTAGTATTAACTGAAAAAATTAGAAACAATGAAAAAGTATATATTAAGTATTATCATTTTACTTTCAGTATTAAACCTTGCTTACAACCAGGATACTACTGCTGTTGTAAAAGAGAAAGATGTACCAGTTGTTGCACCATTTGAAAGCGGCATTTTAATTGATAATCAAACTTGTGTTATACCTCCTGCTAAATCACTCGAGTTTTTAATACAGCACCGTTTTGGAACTTTTGAAAAGGGTATTGAAAATGTTTATGGGATTTATTCAAGCGCTAACATCCGATTGGGATTAAACTACAGTATATTGGACAAACTGATGGTGGGATATGGTTTAACCCGAAATAAAATGTACAGTGATTTTCAGGTAAAATATAATGTTTTGCAACAGACGCGTAAAAATACTATTCCGGTTGCAGTTACTTTATATGGCAATATGGCTATTAACGGACAGGAAAAAACAACTTTTGAAGGTGGCGGAGAAGATTCAATTTATAGTTTCTCCAATCGTTTGTCCTATTTCGGTCAGGTAATTATAGGAAGAAAATTCAATGATGTGTTTTCTCTTCAGGCTACTGCCAGTTTTACTCATTTTAATAAAGTAGATGTTAATTTGGATCATGATAAAATTGGGGTTGGATTTAACGGAAGGGTAAAATTTTCACCTCAATCTTCTATTCTTTTCCAATTCGATTTTCCTTTGCAAATCGAAGGGATTTCAGAACATAGGGAATTTGTTAATCCACCCCAACCAAATTTTGCATTGGGTTATGAACTTTCCACAGGTACTCATGCGTTCCAGATATTTGTTTCCAATACAGATGGAATCGTACCACAGGAAATTTACATGTATAACCAGGCGGAGTGGGAATATATAAGCAACTGGAGGTTTGGATTCGTGATGACAAGATTGTGGGGGTTTTAAAATCTTATGAATTACGAATTAAGATTTAGCAAAATTCTAATATTACGGATAGCATCCTTATTTCTTTTTGATTATTTGTCTTAATCATTTCCAAATCTTGAG
>Ga0209391_10000348_pt1 | contig 21024 bp, 14 predicted proteins | sample PPLLak3March2015_FD_187246 | JGI IMG/M metagenome (GOLD analysis project Ga0209391, IMG submission 187246) | Freshwater sediment microbial communities from Prairie Pothole Lake near Jamestown, North Dakota, USA - PPLs Lake P7 Core (1) Depth... | ecosystem: Environmental > Aquatic > Freshwater >...
TCCATGTGCTGTTAATTGACAGTTTCCGAGAAGTTATACTGAATTGCAACGAATACCACCATCAACTGCTGAATTTACTCGGCGAGCGTTATATTCGCTTATATGCTAATTCCGGGTAACAGGGTGCGGAATGTCGGTTATGTTATCGAAGCATGAGCCTAATCGTGATCACGGGATTGATTACGAAGCCATGTCCGCCCAAAAAACGCGCCACGCTGGAGCAATGCTCTCAAGAAGATCGGCAAGTTGCCAACGGCAAAACCTGCCTTAGCATGATCAGTAACTGATTGATTTTATTAGCCTGAATATTTCAGGATGGATTTACTTGCCTTAAATCTTAAGGCTTTCATGGTAAGGAACTGCCAAAAGTCAGATGTAACGTCCCTTCGTCCTCGTCTACGATGCCAAAGGGAGTGTATTTTACCTCGCAACCCATATCATGGTCAGCGGCATGGGTGTCACCGCGTGTCTTTCCGCCCCGTGAGTAATCCCCGATATTCACCGTGGCTTTGCAGCCGATGCTGATGCGCTTGACCAGTCCACCGTCCACTAAATTCTTGTCTTCTAGGGAATTCCCATTTTTGTCCTTTATATTGGTAAATTTCCAGTTGCATCCTTGCAACCATTTGCCAGGATTGTGATTTCTATCGGATGGCCGGCAACTGCGGCCTCGATACTCTCAAGTGTAGCTCGGATCAACTGAGCCTCATTGTAAGCAAAGACTACAACTGACCAAGGGGGTTGGCAGTCAAAATTAGATCAGTATTCATCTTCATGCTTCGACCAGGTTTTTAGTCTTGGGCGTAGTCAGGGGAGGCAGGATAAGTGGATTCGTTTTAATCAAAATCTTATCGAAAATCCAAGACAGTCAAGTCAATTCATTGTATTCAATATAGAGTCACAATCATTTACCCTGTGGCAATTGCAAAGCTCGCTCTTTAAGCGCATGGGCCGCATCATGAACTGATTCCGATAGCGTAGGGCGTGCATGTATGGTTCTGGCCAGATCTTCGCTACTTGCGGAAAACTCCATTGCTAACACGGCTTCGGCTATCAGTTCAGAGGCTTGAGTTCCGATGATATGAACACCTAGAATCTTGTCGTTCTCTGCATGTGCAATGATTTTAACCATGCCTTCAGTTTTGCCCATCGCTAGTGCGCGAACGTTTGTATTAAAGGGAAAGATGCCGATTTTAATAACTTCACCGGTGGCACGTAGAGCCTGTTCGGTTTGACCTGCCCAAGCAATTTCAGGTTCGGTATAAATAACACAGGGGAGGTTGTCGTAGTTAATGGAGTTATGAATACCGGCAATAAGTTCGGCAACAAAGACGCCTTCTTCTATGCCCTTATGTGCCAGCATTGGCCCAAGTAAGGTTAAGTCACCAATAGCGTAAACGCCCGGCAGGTTGGTCCGGCAGTTATCGTCAACATAGACATAGCCGTTTTCATCCAGCAATAAATCAGCTTCAGGTGCAGCCAATTCTCCGGTATTGGGTTTTCGGCCACAGGCAACGATCAGTTTATCAACGCGCAGGGTATGAGTGCCCTCCTGATCTTGATAGTCAACAGTGACTTTTTTGTTGCCTTTTTTTGCAGAAATGACCCGAGCGCCCAAACGTAAATCCAGTCCCTGATGGCTGTAAATGCGGTAGGCTTCACCCGAAATTTGTTGGTCAAGTAAGGATAAAAAGTTTTCTTGCGCTTCCAGCAGTATGGTTTCAGCGCCAAGTCTATTCCAGATGCTCGCTAATTCAAGGCCAACCACACCTGCGCCTATAATGGCTAATTTTTTGGGCACCACATCAAGATTTAAAGCGGTAATGGAATCGATAATAAATTCGTTGTCTATCGGAGCACAGGGTAATTCGACGGGGCTTGATCCGGTAGCCAGAATAATATGCTCAGCGTCAAGTTTTGAATGAGCCTGGGTATCCAAGTTAGTAATTTCCACTTGCCGAGCATTCAGCAATCGGCCCTTTGCATGAATGTGGTCTATTTTGTGATGCACGAATAAGTTAGCCATTTTATGGCCGATTTCATCGATAATTTTGTCTTTGCGCTGAATCATCAGTGGCAAATCCACTGAAATGGCATCCGCATAAATGCCGTGTTTTGCTATTTCGTGGTTGAGTTGATAATAGGTTTTTGCGGACTCTAGCAAGGTCATCGAGGCAACACCGCCAGTATTGAGATGCGAGCCGCCTAATCGGCTTTCACTTTTTTTATTGCACCAGTTGTCAATACAGGCAGTTTTTAATCCGAGCTGTGCACAGCGAATAGCGCTGGCAAAACCAGCTGGGCCTGCACCGATGACGATGACATCGTAATGTGTTTGCTTTTTTGGCATGGTATTAAATGTTAAGCAGAAGATGAGCGGGAGCTTCCAGGCATTCTTTGATGGTGACTAAAAATTGAACTGCTTCGCGGCCATCAACCAGACGGTGATCATAAGAAAGAGCAAGATACATAATCGGTCTTATAACAATTTGGCCATTTTCTACAACAGCTCGTTCCTTGATGGCGTGCATACCTAAAATAGCGCACTGAGGCGGGTTAAGTATGGGGGTGGACAGCATTGAACCGAATACGCCTCCGTTAGTAATGGTAAAGGTACCACCCTTTAAATCTTCATAGGTTAATGTGCCTGCTCTTGCTTTTTCTCCGAAATCGGCAATGCATTTTTCAATGCCGGCAAAATCTAGTTGATCGGCATCATGCAATACCGGCACAATCAGGCCTCGCGGGGTACTGACGGCAATGCCCAAATCATAATAGCCATGATAGATAATATCGTTACCATCAATGGAGGCATTGATTGCAGGGAAACGTTTTAATGCCTCAATTGAGGCTTTGACAAAAAACGACATAAAGCCTAGTTTGACAGCGTGTTTTTGTTCGAATCTGGCTTTGTATTGGTTTCGAAGATCAATAACATTTTGCATATTGACTTCGTTGAAGGTTGTCAACATAGCTGCGTTTTGTTGAGCTTGTAACAGACGTTCGGCAACTTTTGCTCTTAAGCGGGTCATCGGAACACGTTGTTCAGGCCGCAGATTTGATGCGATCGTTGTCAAGTCGACTGGTTTTGCTGTTTCCGGCTTGATTTGCAGTGATGCAATATTTTGCCTCTCTATGGATGCATTTTCTGTCTTTAAGGATACTGCCGGTGTTTGTTTGCTAAGATGATCCAGCACATCAGTTTTAGTGAGTCGGCCGCTTTTTCCGGTACCTTTTATAGTCGAGGGGTCCAGGGTATTCTCATGGATCAATCGACGAACTGAAGGACTTAACGGGATATCTTCTTCGTTGTGTTCAGGTGTTTTAGGAGATATTGTTTTACTTTCGGTAATTTGGGGCTCTTGAGCAGTTTCAGGTTTCAACAAAGCCAGAATTTCACCGCCAGTAACGATAGCACCGTTTTCCTTTAGTATTTGACCGAGTATGCCCGACTCAGGTGCGGTGACTTCAAGTACTACTTTGTCCGTTTCAAGATCAACAAGGTTTTCATTCTTATTGACGAAATCACCGGCTTGTTTGTGCCAGGTGATTAGTGTTGCGTCAGAAACAGATTCGGGTAAATTGGGAACTAGGACTTCAATGCTCATGTTATTTTCCTGAAGGTTTGCCGTATAAGGCTGATTGAACAACAGCTTTTTGTTGTTCTATATGAACGTGGAACTTGCCGACAGCTGGCGCTGCCGATGCTTCGCGTCCGGCATAAGTTACGCTGATATAGGCTTGCAGATTGTCGGTAAAATGATGTTTGGATTGATACCAGGCGCCTTGATTTTTTGGTTCTTCCTGACACCAGATGAAATCTTTCAAATTGGGATATTTTGCTATTTCCACTTTAAATAATTCATCTGGAAAGGGATAAAGTTGTTCAATACGTGTGATAGCGACATGCTTAAGATTATCATGGCGACGCGCTTCCACTAGATCGTAATAAACTTTACCAGCGCATAAAATAAAGCGGGTCACTTTTTTGGGATTAATATCATCCTGCTCGCCAATGACAGGCAGGAATTGTCCGTTTGTCATATCTTCCAGTGTGGATACTGCAAGTTTATGTCGCAGCAGGCTTTTAGGACTCATGACTATAAGTGGCTTTCGATACGGACGTATTAATTGGCGACGTAATAAATGGAATATTTGTGCCGGTGTGGTTGGTGTACAAACCTGGATATTATGTTCAGCACAAAGTTGCAGATAGCGTTCCAGTCTGGCAGATGAATGTTCAGGACCTTGGCCTTCGAAACCATGCGGTAACAACATGACCAGCCCGCACAATCGTCCCCATTTGGTTTCGCCGGAGCTGATAAACTGGTCGATAACCACTTGGGCACCATTGGCAAAATCGCCAAATTGCGCCTCCCAAATGACCAGGGTATTAGGCATCGTGGTGCTGTATCCGTATTCGAAACCTAATACACCAGCCTCGGACAAGAGGGAATCAAAAATCTGTGCACTACCTTGATCATTGTCCAGATGTTTAAGTGGTGTGTAAGTTTTATTATTGATTTGGTTGTGTAATACCGCATGGCGGTGAACAAATGTACCGCGCCCTACGTCTTGACCTGTTAGACGAACATGAAATTTTTCTAGAAGGAGGCTGGCATAAGCCAGGTTTTCAGCAAATCCCCAGTCCAAGGGCATGGCACCAGCCGCCATTTTACGGCGATTATCCATAACTTTGGCAACTCTGGGATGCAGTTCGAAACCCGCGGGTAGTCGCTGCATTCTGTCACTACAAAAGCGAAGCTGATCCATTGATATGGCTGTATTACAGAACATGTTCCAGCTTGTATTGTGGTACTGATTCCATTGATTGGTGTATGAATAACTGGAATTTTCCAATACGGGCCTTGAGACAACCTGGCCCGCTTCAAGCAATTTCAGGTAATCCTGTTCCATTATTGCAGATTGTTCGGCACTAATTATCCTTTCGTGAATGAGTTTTTGTGCATAAAGCGTCCGCGTGGTTTTGTGTTTGCGAATTGTTTTATACATGAGGGGTTGGGTGGTAGCCGGTTCGTCGGCTTCGTTGTGCCCAAGACGGCGATAGCAAATAAGATCTATAACGACATCTTTATTGAAAGTCATTCGGTAATCGAGAGCGAGTTTTGTTACAAAGATAACTGCTTCCGGATCATCGCCGTTGACATGAAAAACCGGTGCCTGGATCATGCTGGCAACATCCGTACAATACAAAGTAGATCGTGCATCCATCGGGTTGCTGGTGGTAAAGCCAATTTGATTGTTGATGACGATATGTACTGTTCCGCCTGTGGAAAAAGCGCGGGTTTGCGACATGTTGAGGGTTTCCATAACGATACCTTGTCCAGAAAAAGCTGCATCCCCGTGGATTAAAACCGGAATAACCGTGCTTATGCCGTCTTTTCCGGCACGGTCTTGACGAGCTTTCACTGAACCTTCAACAACCGGATTGATAATCTCCAAATGCGATGGGTTAAATGCCAGCGTTAAATGCACAGGGCCACCAGGCGTGGCAACATCAGAGGAAAAACCCATGTGGTATTTTACGTCACCCGAACTGACTCCAGGTGATGGCATAGACGTTCCCGCAAATTCGTCAAATAAACTGGCAGGGCTTTTTCCTAAAATATTGACCAGTACATTCAGGCGGCCTCGATGCGCCATACCGATGACAATTTCTTTAACGCCTTTATCTCCGGAACCTTGAATTAATTCATCCAGGATTGGAATCAGGGATTCACCACCTTCAAGAGAAAAACGTTTTTGACCGACAAATCTATTGTGCAAATGACATTCTATGCCTTCTGCCCCTGTCAGTAATTTTAATAGCCAGTGTTTTTTTTCAGGTCCCAGTATTAAATTGGCTTTAGAGTTTTCCAGACGGTTTATTACCCATCGCCTGATATGGGTATCGACTATGTGCATGAATTCAGAGCCAATACTGCCGCAGTAAATGTCTTTCAAATTGGCAATAATCTCACGTAAAGGCAATCGATCAACACTTCCGTAAAGTGCGCCCGTATCAAATAGGGTGTCCATATCCGGCTCAGAAAGGCCGTAATAGGCTGGATCCATATCGGGAGGTGGGGGTGAGGTTTTCCCTAACGGATTATTGTTGGCGATTTGATGCCCGCGAACCCGGTAATGGTTAATAAGCCGGGAAACAGCAGCCTGTTTTTTTACGCTTTCTTCGGTAAAACCCTGTAATTGAGCGAGTCGTCCTTGAGATTTAACAGCAAGTTGTGCAAAGCGTTCTACAACTGGGCTGTGAGGGGTCTCATAAGCAGCACCATGGTGAATAGCATTGAATTCTTTTTGCCAACTAGGCTCAACAGAGTCAGGGTCTTCCAAAAACCGTTCATATAAGTTTTCAACGAAACTGGCGTTGCTGCCTTGTAATGAAGAAGAATCTTGAAAAAGTTTAAGAAGGTTACTCATTATGGATATCCTTTATTCTGAACGGGTTTGGCCTTTATATTAATTCCTGACGTGCTACATTGCCAAGCTCTACCAAGGAAATTTACTATTTCACTAAAACAAAAAAGTCCCATTACGGGACTTTATTGATACATCGAACATGATGGCTCTTATTTATGACTGATGCCAGCTGCTATTCTTTGCTCTCTTTTTTCACTCGATTTTTCGATTTTTGAAAAAACCCGGAGTATGTCGGTAGCTGATAGTATGCCGACTAATTTGTTATCCTTGTCGACCACCGGCAATGCTCCAACTTTATTGTCGGCCATCATTGCAGCAGCTTCAGATGCATAGGTGTCAGGGTTAACCGTCAATACGCCCCTGCGCATGATGTGTTGCACTTTTTGTGGAATAACATGCAGTTCTGCAGTGTTTTTTTCATTTGCCCCTTCAATTGCGTTAGAATTGTTTTTCGGCCCCAAAGCTTTGTACAAATCTCTGTCGGAAACGATTGCGATAACTTTGCCTTTTTCAACGACTGGTATATGACGAACTTTTTCGTAATGGATTAAAAAAAAGACCCGATCAATCAAGTCGTGTTGCTCGACTGTAAATACTTTTGATTTCATTAAATCTTCAACACGCATTATATGTTCTCCTGATTGTAGTAAACTGTATAAGAATAGGGAATTAATCGCATTTTTACAAGAGATTAAATAGGTTGTGTTATAAAATACTTTGTCATGTATTATTTTTATTTTTAAAACTTAATCTTTTTATTGTCTTTGTGGCGATTTAACTACATGTTATTCATAGTCAATACTTGTCGTAGCGACATTTTTGGAGTCATTTTATGCGCATTATCCTGTTAGGAAGTCCCGGTTCCGGTAAAGGAACTCAGGCTCAGTTTATTACCGAAAAATATGCAATACCACAAATTTCAACGGGTGATATGCTCCGTGCAGCAGTTCGCGATGGCACGCCTCTGGGCGTTGAAGCAAAAAAAGTAATGGATGCGGGCAATCTGGTTTCCGATGATATTATCTTGGGTTTGATTAAAGAACGTATTTCCCAGCCCGATTGTGCCAATGGCTTTTTGTTGGACGGTTTTCCTCGTACGATTGCGCAGGCTGAAGGACTTGACGCAATGGGTGTTAAGATTGATAACGTTATAGAAATTAATGTTGCTGATGAAGAGATAGTAAAACGTATTGCAGGCAGACGAGTGCATCTAAAATCCGGACGTACTTATCATGTTGAGTATAATCCTCCAAAAATTGAGGGTATTGATGATATTACAGGAGAGGCGTTGATTCAGAGAGATGATGATAAAGAAGAAACGGTGCGTAAAAGACTTAGTATTTATCATGAACTAACTAAACCTTTAGTCGGCTATTATTCAGCAGCAAGCAGCCAGGTAAAATTCAGTTCGATTGCCGGTGTGGGCTCTGTTAATGAAATTACTAACAAAGTTTTTGGTATTCTGGGATGAGGCGACTGATTGGATTGGAAAGCGGGAAATGATAAATCAGATGCTAATATGCAAGCCGCAGATTTTCATTCAGAATATATGAAAAAAGTTAGCAAGTCTTAAAATTAAATGATGCAGTTGCTTAAGCTATAACACAAAGGGTATTAGTTAATGAGTAAAGTTTATAACGTTGCAGTTGTTGGTGCGACGGGTGCAGTGGGCGAAGCCATGCTGTCGATATTGGAAGAACGCCAGTTTCCTGTGGGTGAGGTATATGCCCTAGCCAGCAGTAATTCAGCAGGCAAACGAATTCCTTTTAAGGGCGATTCATTAAAAGTGGAAGATTTAGCAACCTTCGATTTTACTAAAGCTCAGATTGGTTTATTTTCTCCAGGCGCGGCTATTTCAGAAATATACGCACCCAAAGCCGCTGCTGCCGGTTGTATAGTTATCGATAACACCTCCCAGTTTCGCTATGACGACGACATTCCTCTGGTAGTGCCAGAAGTTAATCCAGAAAAGATAGCCTATTACAAAAATCGCGGTATTATCGCAAATCCTAATTGCTCAACTATTCAAATGTTGGTGGCATTAAAACCCATTTATGATGCAGTAGGCATAGCTAGAATTAATGTGTGTACTTATCAAGCTGTATCCGGTACGGGCAAAGAAGCCATAGAAGAACTGGGTAAACAGACAGCCAGTCTTCTTAACATGCAGTCCATTACACCCAGCGTCTATCCTAAGCAAATCGCCTTTAATGTTTTACCGCAAATTGATGTGTTCATGGATAACGGTTATACAAAAGAAGAAATGAAGATGGTTTGGGAAACTCAAAAAATCTTGGGCGATGCCAATGTTATGGTCAATGCCACCGCTGTACGAGTACCTGTATTTTACGGTCATTCCGAAGCTGTGCATATTGAGACACGCACAAAAATTACTGCCGAAGCCGTTAGAGCTTTGCTGAAAAAAGCACCAGGTGTAACAGTTTTGGATGAGCGAAAAAATGGCGGTTACCCGACTGCGGTAACTGAGTCATCAGGTCATGATGATGTGTTTGTTGGGCGTATAAGAGAGGATATATCACACCCTAAAGGTATTGATTTGTGGGTAGTGGGTGATAATGTTCGAAAAGGTGCGGCATTAAACAGCGTACAAATAGCTGAAGTACTGGTAAAAAATTATATCTAGACTAACATTAACTTCATATTCGATTGTTGAAGTATGAGACTGTGATAAATAGATTTAATGAGAACAATGTGCGCAATTTAACTACAACTTTAGCGGTGATATCCTTAATGACTCCGGCCATTGGATATTCGCTAGGGATTGGTGATATTAAATTGCACTCAGTACTTAATCAGAATCTGGATGCTGAAATTGCATTAGTAGTATTGGCGGACGAGGAATCATCAGACATAAAAGTAAATTTAGCGCCACCTGATAAGTTCGATGAAGCGGGAGTCCCTTGGACTTCTTTCCTCTCGAAAATAAAATTTGAAACGAAAATCGGTACCAATGGTTCTGTAATTATTAGACTAAGCTCAAGAGAAGCCGTAAAAGAGCCTTTCCTTGATTTATTGCTTGAAGTAAGCTGGCCCAAAGGTAGTTTGTATCGTGAATTTACTATGCTGTTGGATCCTCCATCATCCTATAAACAGGCGAATGTTCCTGCATTAACCAACGCTAAAAGTTACAATCCCGAAACGGCAGTTGTCCCTCAGCATCAACTTCTACAAAAACAGCAAACAAAGGCCCGGAAAAACCGTTTTGTACCGGCCCCTATAAAAGCAGTATCAGCTAAAACAAATATACCAGATAATCAGTTAACGTTAGTTGCTCCTACGGAAGTCGGTGTAGCAGAAAATTTAATTATAGCCCCAGAAAATGAGCAAGTAACAGATAGAAAGAAAGTCGTTAATGCTACATCTAAAACAAATGATAAAGAGATTGTAAACAATGCCTCTCCAGTAAATGATGCACTTCAAGATAAAGTAGCAGAGCTTGAAAAGCAGTTGGCTGTTTTACAGAACCAATTTCAGGCAAAACAAGTTGTTCAACCTGAAGCTGTTCAGACAACAACTTCCAGACAAACAGGAACTGTCAATTCTGTGATTCAACAAAAACCAGTTCAACCTGATGTTAAGCCAACTATTCAAACAGAATCCGAAGCAAAGTCATCATTAAATACTTATTATCTGTGGATAGGTGGTGTTGGCGCGGGAACATTATCTTTGCTTGTATGGCTTTGGTGGCGAAAACGCAAGCTTAACGAACGATCTGATATCCTGAATTTTTTTGCTTCTTCAGGCATAAGTAAAGCGACAGAATCAAAGAGCATTTTTTCTACATCGATCGAAAAAGGTAATACTCAAAATGCCGATGAAGATGGCAAAGGCACTTTCTTTAATGAATTAACAATTAGCGACTTTGATGCATTTAATACTGATCAGAGCGAAATCGATCCGATTTCCGAGGCTGATGTTTATTTGGCATATGGTCGTTATCAACAAGCAGAAGAGTTGATGCGCTATGTCATTAATGATCAACCTGACCGCGATGAATGTAAATTAAAATTGCTGGAAATATTTTATTCAAATGCAAACAACCATGCTTTTGAGTCCTATGCCAATGAATTAGCCAAAGCAGGTAAAAAAGATGATGTTGAATTTTGGGCAAAAGTTTCTGAAATGGGCAGTCAAATTTGTCAGGATTCAACATTATTTTCTTCTGAAGTAAAAGGATTTCCTTCGAAAGAAAATTCAATTTTTGAAAAAACGACTGCTAGCATAGTTGACTTGGACGATATTAAAAACAATGAACTAACAGATATTAAGGAACACAATTTCAGCTTATCTTCTTTTGGAGAAACATTCAATAACGAGGCTGTTAAAGATGTTCTTCAACCAGCAGATATTTTATTAGATTATGATTCTATTTCTTATGAAAATGAATTTACTGATGAGCAACAGAATAACCAGAGTATTGATTATGACTTAAGTACAATTGCACCAAATACTGAAGAATCAAGCAAAACTCTAGGAATCATTGTTTCTAAAACACAAGATGTCAAGGTTAATGATGAATTTGAATCGTTCGATTTTTATTTTGACAAGCCAATATCAGGATTAAATGGAGAAGATTTAGGTCAACAAGGAGGAATTGAGGTTTTTGATCTAACTGACATGGATGAGTCAGAAACCAAGCTGGACTTGGCAAAAGCATATATTGATATGAGTGATACGGATGCGGCCAAGGATATGGCTTGCGAAGTACTCGAAAAAGGTTCGGCAGAGCAAAAAAAGGTGGCTAAATCACTGCTGAATAACTTAGAATAAAGTTTTATAGTCAATAAAAAAGCCCTTAAAGGGCTTTTTTATTGACTTATATTCTTCGCATAAAGGTCAGTATGGTAGTTTTTGACTTGTAAAGTCTTTTTTTATTAGCGGATGGTTGATAATAAAGTTCTTATAGCAAATTGACAGAGCCTTGGCTACACGGCGAATGTTGAACTTTGCACAAATCATGACACTGGCAACTTGTCGTGCCCTTATTGAATTCATTTCGAAATGATTATTTTAAAAATAAATTTATTTTAACAGGCTAGTTAATATGATCGATCTTCATCATAACAATAAAAAAAAGTTAATAGTTATTTCAATGCTTTCAACCTTACTGTTACTGGTGGGCTGTGATAAGGAGGAAGATTCTAAAGAACATTTACAGAAAGGCGTTGAATACATCAATAAGGGAGAGTACGAGAAAGCTAAGCTTGAAATAAAAACAGCCAGCCAGGCAGGCAAGGAAACTGCCGAAACCTATTATTATATGGCTTTATTGAATGAAAAAAACCGGCAATTTAGAGAAATGAAGGAGAACTTGTTAAAAACTGTTGACTTGGCTCCGACCTATACTGATGCCAGATTAAAGCTTGGCAAAGTACAGCTTTTGTTTGGTGAGGTCGATGCGGCAATGGAGCAAGCTGAATTTATTTTGAAAGATTCAGGACAGAATCTGGAGGCTAAAGCATTAAAGGCTTCAGTACTCATCAGGCAAAAGAAACAACCGGAAGCACTGTCTATTATTGACAACATTTTAAAGGAAAATCCAAATCATACCGACGCTTTGTCTTTGAAGGCGATGATTTATATGGAAAAAGGAGACTATGCCCAAGCGTTGGCATTAATAGATGCCGCAAAAAAATCGGATCCAAATAATATCGGCTTAGATTTTTTTAATATTCAACTTAATGTAAAGGCAAAGAATATAAATGCTGTTATTGCTAATTATGAAAAATTAGTGGCTTCACATCCTGAAAACCAGGAATTTAAAGTTACGCTGGCAAAAATTTACGCGCAGACTGGCAAGTCTAAAGAAGCTGAAGAATTATTGCGTAGCCTTGTTGAGGCTGAGCCCAATAATGTTCAACCAAAACTATTATTACTCGATTTTTTAAGCGCCACAGCTAAAGAAAAGGTTGAAGAACAATTTAAACTATTTACGCAGAGACATAAGGATCAACCAAGGATGCTTCTTGATTTGGCAAACTGGATGATTGCAAGGAGAAACTTTGAAGAAGCTAAGGCGCCACTTGATAGGGTGATTGAGTTGGAAGAAGACTCTATTGTAGGCCTTTCAGCAAAAACACTTTTGGCAAAAATAGCCTTCGACAATAAAAATTATAAGGAATCAGAAAAAACTGTCGAAGAAATCCTGGAGGCAAACTCAAATTACGATGATGCTATAGTATTACAAGCAAGATTATTGTTGGTAAAAGAACAATACGATGAGGCCATTGCCCTGTTAAATAGGGTTATCTGGAGTAAAGAAGGTTCTGAAGAAGCAAACCTGTTGCTGGGCCAGACCTTTTTAATAAAAGGAGATCAAAAGCAAGCGGATAAACATTTCTTAAATGCTCTGGAAGCTAATCCTGCAAATTTACAGGCGTTAACGTATCTTTATGATAAAGCATTGAAAGCAAAAAATGTAAAGTATGCAAAGGAAATAGTTGAAAAAGGGTTAAGCGTAAGACCTGAAAATATTGTTTTGCATGAAAAGTTGGCCAATATTAACTTGGCAGAGCATGACTGGGATGGCGCAAAGGCAACCATACAGAAAATTGCAAATTTACCTAATCCGTTAGCAAACGATGTAGCTAGCTATTTGCTTGCGCAAGTCCATCAGGGACAAGGAAATTATGCCAAAGCTGTTGAAATTTATAAAGAGTTGCTGTCAAAGTTTCCAGAAAATAGTGATGCTTTGGGCAATATGGCTCGTTGTTATGAGAAGCTAAATAAACGGGGTGAGATGATAGCTTTTTTAGATAGCATACTGGCTAAAAATTCCCAGAACATTTCTGCGGGTATTCTTCTCGGTGATTTATACTTAATGGACAAAAAGTTTGATAAGGGAACTGCATTACTAACAAACCTGATTAAGAGCAACGATAAAATTCCTCAATTATATGTCTTGCTGGCTAACACTAAATTAGCTATGAACGACAACAAAGGCGCCATTGGTATTTATCAGGACGGCCTTAAAAAGAATCCAGAAAATATCAAATTATCACTATCTTTGGCCTCATTATATGAAAAGTCAGGCGATTATGATTCCGCAGTTTTGCTTTATGAAGCATTGATAAACAAGAATCCAAATCTGGATATTGCGATCAATAACTTAGCGGTTCTTTTAAGCGAACATTATACTGGCGATGAAAAAATGAAAAAAGCAGTTCATCTAACTGAGAAATTTAAGGACTCAGACCAACCTTACTACAAGGACACGTATGCCTGGTCACTAATTAAGCTAGGTAATCTCAACGAAGGATTGAAGCTTTTAAACCAAATCATAGCGACATCGCCGGATGTTCCGATCTTCAGATACCATTTAGGTGTTGCTCATTATAAAAATGGAAATAATAGTTTCGCCATTAATGAGATAAAACAAGCGATTGAATTAGAGAAGAAAATGGGTGGTTTTCCTGAAAAAAAAGAAGCCGAAAAAACATTGGAAGAAATTCTAGCTAAAATGAGGGGGAATTGATCGTTAAATTATATCGTTTTTAGTCTATTATTATTCTTAGGAGTGAATTTTGAAGATACTGGTAACAGGAGCAGCTGGGTTTATAGGTTCAGCACTAACCATTCGCTTGTTAGAGCGCGGAGATGAGGTTGTTGGGATAGATAATCTGAATGAATACTACGATGTTAATTTGAAGTTGGCGAGATTAGAACGTCTAAGGGACTATAAGCGATTTAAATTTATTAAACTTGAAATTTCCGATAGAGTAGGAGTTGAGGAGCTTTTTGTCAGGGAAAAATTTCAAAGAGTTATGCATCTGGCAGCTCAAGCTGGGGTCAGGTATTCATTAACAAATCCCCATGCCTATATAGATTCCAATATTATTGGATTTATGAATATACTAGAAGGATGTAGGCATAATGCCGTAGAGCATTTGGCATATGCCTCTTCAAGTTCCGTTTATGGAGCGAATACCAACATGCCGTTTTCTATTCATGATAATGTTGATCACCCTGTTTCTCTATATGCAGCTAGTAAAAAAGCCAATGAGTTGATGGCGCACACCTACAGTCATCTTTATAAACTGCCGACAACTGGCTTGCGTTTTTTTACTGTTTACGGGCCTTGGGGAAGACCGGATATGTCATTATTTATGTTTACCCGAAACATACTTGATGGAAAACCGATAGATGTGTTTAATTACGGCAATCATCGTAGGGATTTTACTTATATAGATGATATTGTCGAAGGTGTCATCAGGGTTATTGACAAACCAGCGCAGGCTAATGCCTGTTGGGCAAGCGATAATCCTGATCCGGGCACAAGCCTGGCTCCATACCGAGTATACAATATAGGCAATAATAATCCTGTTAATCTGTTAGCGTTTATTGAAACATTGGAAAAGTCTTTAGGCAAGAAAGCGATAAAAAATTTACTACCCCTACAGCCTGGAGATGTTCCTGACACTTATGCGGATGTTTCTGATTTAGAGAATGATTTAGGATATAAACCCGAAACGTTATTGGAAGCAGGTATTAGTAATTTCGTTGAATGGTATAAAAATTTTTACAGGATAGCTTGATGAATGGGCATGGTAGAAAGGTTTCGATTATTGGTTTAGGTTACGTCGGCCTACCCGTAGCGGTAGAATTCGGAAAAAAAGAGCAAGTGATCGGATTTGATATAAGCTCTATCCGAGTACATGAGTTAAAACAAGGCATCGAACGGACAAACGAGGTCGAAGCAAAAGATTTGGCTTCTGCAGATATAATATTTACATGTGATGCCGGCGATTTGAAGAGGGCCGACTTTCATATTATTGCCGTACCAACCCCAGTCAATAACGCCAAACAACCGGATTTGTCGCCCGTTATCAGTGCCTCAAGAACAGTGGGGCAGCAGCTTAAAAAAGGTGATATTGTTGTTTATGAATCTACAGTATATCCCGGTGCGACCGAGGAAGAGTGCATTCCTGTTCTTGAAGAGGAGTCGGGTCTTATCTGGGGCACTGATTTTAATGTCGGTTACTCACCTGAACGAATTAATCCAGGTGATAAAGTGCATACTTTCAAAACAATCACTAAGATCGTTTCTGGTGACACAGTAAAGACACTAGAAGTAGTGGCCGCTGTTTATGGATCGGTTGTTGCCGCCGGTGTGCATAAAGCGGCTACAATCAAAATAGCGGAAGCAGCAAAAGTAATTGAAAATACCCAAAGAGATTTAAACATTTCATTAATGAATGAATTAGCCTTGATTTTTAATAAAATGAATATAGATACTCGGGATGTGCTGGCTGCTGCGTCATCAAAATGGAATTTTTTGCCTTTTGATCCGGGATTGGTCGGTGGGCATTGTATAGGCGTTGATCCTTATTATCTAACTTATAAAGCAACCACATTAGGGTATACGCCGCAGGTAATTTTATCAGGACGCAGCATAAATGATAGTATGGGTAATTTTATTGCTGCTCAGACAATAAAAGAACTTATAAAAGCCGGGAAATGCGTTAAAGGAAGTGTTGTCACTATTTTGGGGTTTACTTTTAAAGAAAACGTCCCCGACATAAGAAATACACGTGTCATCGATATAGTTAAAGAATTACTGGATTATGGCATCAAGGTACAAGTGTTTGACCCTATGTCCGATGCACATGAAATACAAAAAGAATATAACATTGATGTGTTAGCCGACGAAGGTCAGTTACAACACGCTCATGCGGTCGTGCTTGCTGTTCCGCACCAATACTTTATGGATAAGGATTGGTCTTATATAGGGAGTTTGTTGGAAAATAAAACAGGTATAGTAATTGATGTAAAAGCCAAGCTGGATAGAAATAAGATTCCGGAAGGAATTACTCTATGGAGACTTTGAACAAGTATACACGCGTACATCGCGTTTCTACTATAAATGTGCAATATATACGGCTGAGGGGATTGGTGTGAGGTTTTTAAAGAAAATAAAATGGGCATTTTGTATGCTTGTCTTGCTAGCTTCAGGTTGCGGTTACCCGCCGTTAAACCAAGAGGATGATGCTATAATTCCTTCAGATTATACTTACATTATTGGTCCTGGAGATAGTGTAAATATTTTTGTGTGGGGAAATCCGGATATATCGACTACCGCTACTGTTAGACCGGATGGAAAAATCACTATTCCATTAGCCGAGGACTTATTGGCGAGTGGAAAAACTCCTTCACAATTAGCTAGAGTAATGGAAAAAGAACTGGCTAAATATGTCAGAGATCCTCAAGTAGTCATTATGGTTGGAGGGTTTCAGGGCGTTTATAGTCAGCAAGTCAGGATTATAGGACAATTGGGTGGCGGTGGCGGTGGAGGCATGGGTGGAGGCATGGGTGGAGGCATGGGTGGAGGCATGGGTGGAGGCATGGGTGGAGGAGGCTCTGCACATTACTCTGCTAAAGCTTTTCCATATAAGAAAGATATGACCTTGCTTGATTTGGTTATACAAATTGGAGGTCTGGGACAATATGCCGATGGCAATAGAGCCAGTATTATTCGCAATATTGATGGAGAACCTCAGCACTTTGGAATTAGAATTGATGACTTGGTTGATAACGCCGATTTGACCGCGAATGTAAAAATTTTACCTGGTGATATTGTAATAATACCTGAAGCATTTTTTTGATGCCTTAGTAATAGAATTAAACGTGTAATGTTAAAAAGGTTAGCAGATTAATATGCAAGAGCAGTTATATGAAATCTTTTCTTATTTAAAAGGTGCCTTAAAATACAAATGGGTAGCTATTATTATGGCGTGGGTAATTTGTCTGAGTGGCTGGATATATGTATCAGCAATGCCTAATAAATATACATCTCAAGCTAAAGTTCATGTTGATACAAGAACCATGTTGCAGCCATTACTATCGGGTATGACGATCCAATCTGACATAAGAGGATTGCTCCGTGTTATGCAGCAATTGATGTTCACGAAAGATAATATTGAACAGATTATTAAGTTGTCCGATATAGGTAAAGATCTAAAAACACCCACTGAACAGGAGAAACTCATTAATAACTTGAAAAAGGATATTCATATCAATGGAGGAGCGGATGATATATTTACTATACAATATGAAGCAATAAACCCTGATCAGGCGAAAAGAGTTGTACAAGCTGTTTTAACTGTTTTTTCTGAACAAACTCAACTGTCTACTCTTGGCAACACAGGTAGCGCCCAAAGATTTATAGATGAACAAATTCAAGAATATGAAATGCGTTTACGTAATGGAGAAAAAGCACGAGAGAATTTTAAGCGGGCAAATATAGGTCTATTGCCTGGTCAAGGAGCTGATCAAATTGGTCAAATACAGCAGATGACGACAGCATTGGAAGATGCAAAACTTGGATTAAAGGAAGCTATTTCAAGAAAACAAACTTTAGAGGATCAATTAGAAGAAGCGTTAGTGTCTAATGGAGAAGATGATGAGTGGGGGGACATAACTGGCAGCGAGGAGTCTGGTCCGGACGACGCCCAGATTTCTAACCTCAAGCAACGAAAAGATGATCTTTTAATTAAATATACAGCGAAGCATCCTGAGGTTGCTCATATTGAAAAGACAATCAAGGAATTGCAAATTCGTAATGCCCAGAAACAGGCGAATAGAGAAGAAGCAGGGGGGATTGATACGGCGGTTCTAACAAATCCTTATGTTCAAAGTATAAAGGTTGCTATAAATGAAGCTGATGCCAATATTTCATCAATTAATTCCCGTGTTGAGATTCTTCAACAACGTTTACAAACAGCACAAGATGAGCTGAATTCTCGATTGGCAATAGAAACTGAAATGGAGAACTTAAACAGAGATTATTCTCAAATAAAAAGCAATTATGAAAGATTACTCGCAAGCAAGGAGACTGCGGCTATGTCCGAGAAAGTTGATAATCAGGCAGAGGCGTTAAAGTTTAAAATTGCAGATGCTCCAAATATGCCGTTACAACCTTCTTCTCCTAAACGAAAGCTTCTATATACGGGTGTATTGGTAGTAGGTATGATGTTTGGCTTGGCCATAGCTTTATTACTCTATCTTATAAGGCCGACCTTTATGTCAATTTCACAACTTCGGCAAATCACAGGGTTACCGATATTAGGCAGTGTTTCTTATAAAGCAAATGCAGTTCAATCACTAAAAAATAAAAAGGAAGCTTTTAAGTATAGTATTGTAGCATTAGGGCTTTTTACGTTTTATATTGGATTCTTGACGATTGACATTTTAGAGATAAAACAGCTCAGTCTTTTCTATTTGTTACAAAGTATTCATTGATAATTCCATAGAGGTGTAAATGAGCATCATTGAAAAAGCTTTAAACAAAGCTAAAGATGAAGAACAAAAATCGAATAACTCAACTGGTTTTTATAATGAAAATGAGAAAAACGTCGATGGCAAGAGCAATCCGCTAGATAATAAGCCCATAGTCACAGTTAATCCAGCTCTGAGCGCAAAAAAAGAGCAACCGCCAGTTAATCCAGTTGTTAAAGAACTTGCAGACATTGATTGGTCACGGTTGACTGAATTAGGTTACATAGGGCCTGCCGATTCAAATACGCAAGCGGTAGAAGAATACAGGAATATCAAACGCCCCTTGGTTAGTAATGCTTTTGGAAAAGGAAGCGAGGGCATTAAAAGGGCAAATCTAATTTTAATAACAAGCAGCCTGCCTGGCGAAGGCAAAACATTTTCTGCTATTAATCTCGCTTTGAGTATAGCTAATGAGCGCGATAAACAGGTGTTATTGATTGATGCCGATGTAGCTCGTCCCTCTGTTTCAAGAGTTTTGGGAATCAAATCCGAACCAGGATTGATTGACTATCTGGACGGAGATGATACTTCTATTTCAGATATAACGCTCAACACCAATATACCAGGTTTCCGCGTAATTCCTGCCGGCAAACGGCACAAGCATTCTACCGAATTATTGTCTAGTGATAAAATGGCTTTGTTTGTAGATGAGTTGAGTAGCAAGTATCCTGATAGAGTAGTCATCTTTGATTCACCACCTTTGTTGGCAGCAACTCAAGGCGAAATTTTAGCTAAATTAGTAGGTCAGGTTGTGTTAGTCGTAGAGGCTGAAAGAACCATGCAGAGTGTAGTAATGGAGTCTGTTGATAAATTATCATCTTGTGATGTTGTTTTGGCATTGTTTAATAAAACAAAAAGAAATACGGATGGAAGTTATTATGGATATGGATATGGATATGGAAAGTATGCGCATTAATAATGCTGTTTTAACAAGCAAATCGTGGATATTTAGAATGTTTCGTGAGTTGCTACTTCTAAAGGTTATAGCTTTAGAGCTCGATTTATAATTAACTGCAAACTATTATCATTGATTTTGTATATATTCGTATTTAGCTGAAACATGACAACACGACCAATAGTTTCGTCCAATCTTAACAGAAAAGAGTCTCGTTCAGTTAAATCCTCTTCGGTAATTGTTACAGTAATCAGTGTTTATATTCTTTTTTATTACACTCAGCCTTTTGCGGTTAGCTGGACTGCAAACTCTTTCGTTCAGGCTCAGGAAATTTACTCTGATAATATCAAATTGGCACCATCGGGTAGGGAACAAAGTGCTTTTGTTACAGAAGTAAACCCCGGCGTAAGAATAAATGCGAATTCACCTCTATCTACCTGGAATTTCATATATCGAATGCAGAATATATATAATGCCGGCGGCGACAATGGCTTCGATATATACAACCAGTTGCAGTCCAATTCTCACAATATATTTATCCCGAATAAGTTATTTTTAGACTCATATAGCACGATTGGTCAGCAAAATATCAATAATTTCCGTCCCGGAGCAGATAATATTAATGGCTCTGCCAATAGCACCAATGTCTATAATTTTGGTATTTCTCCCTACTGGACGCCACGTTTTGGTAACTATGCTTATGGAACTGCGCGAGTTAATTTTAACACCATAGCAACAAGTGGAAATTCTACATTGGATAATAATCTTAACCCACAACTTGCTACAATTTTAGACAATAATAGTAATACCATTTCAGACTCGGTAAATTTGTCACAAACCGTAAATTTAAATAGCGGGGCTTATTTCCAGCGCGTTAATTGGAATTTATCATTTAATAATAATACAAATTACAGAATTAATAGTCCAAATGTAAGCTTTCAAAATGCAAATGGAAGGGTTGGCACGTCTATTAATCAAAAATTTCGTGTTTTTGCTCAAGGAGGCTATAGCAATAATGATTATCAGTCGGCAACAGAAAACAATAACAGCGGTTTTTATTACACCGTTGGCGGACAATGGATACCAAGCCAGCGTTATAGTATTACCGCAGGAGCCGGTAACAACAGTTTTGTCACTGTTTATATTTCCCCGATGCAGCGCTTAAACTGGACAACCACTTACAGTCATAATTCTGTAGGGACAAATTTTGGACAATATTCAGGAGCTTCTGGTGTAAATGGTGGAGGAAATTATGGAGATAACTGGCAAACAGCGTTGAATTACCGGACAAGAAGATCAACCTGGTCATTAACACATAACAACAACACTACCACAGCGCAACAAATTTTAGCCCAAAATCAGATTTTTCCTGATCAGAATCAGATAAATAATACGCT
>Ga0209391_10000349_pt1 | contig 21013 bp, 14 predicted proteins | sample PPLLak3March2015_FD_187246 | JGI IMG/M metagenome (GOLD analysis project Ga0209391, IMG submission 187246) | Freshwater sediment microbial communities from Prairie Pothole Lake near Jamestown, North Dakota, USA - PPLs Lake P7 Core (1) Depth... | ecosystem: Environmental > Aquatic > Freshwater >...
AGTTCGCGCTGCACGCGCGGGCCATCCTCGGCCTGCCCGTGCCGGCGATCCGGTCGCTCGGGCCCGCCGCCTCGTGCGCGGTGCTCCTCGAGGGCCGGTCCGCCGACATCCGCTACGGTGGAATCGAACTCGCGCTCGCCGAGCCCGACACCCAGCTGCGACTGTTCGGCAAGCCCGAGGTCAGCGGCCGGCGGCGCATGGGCGTCACGCTGGCGCTCGGCAAGGATATCGAGCAGGCCCGCGACAAGGCGCGCCGCGCAGCGGCGGCGATCGTCGCCGGGGCCGTGATGCGCTGAGCGTCGCAGCCGGCTTCAGCGATCCGCCTGGAGGTGCGCCTCCAGCAGCCACAGTCCCTTGTCGGCGCTGCGCGAGACGCCGGTGAACAGATCGCTGGTGTCAGCGTCCCCGGCCTTGTCCGCCTCGTCGATCGCCTTGCGGACCGACTTGGCGAAGCGTGCGTAGGCCGCCGCGAGCGCATCGAGGTGGGCGCGCCCTTCGGCGATGTCGAGTGGGTATGCGTCCAGCTTGCTGCGCCCCGCCACGGCCTGCACCGTGCCCTCGGCAATGCCGCCGAGCGCGGTGATCCGCTCCGCCATGTCGTCCACGTGTACGTCGATTTCCGCCGCGAGCTTGTCGAACAGCTCGTGCAGGGCGATGAACTGCGGGCCCTTCACGTTCCAGTGCGCCTGCTTGGCCTGCATCTGCAGGTCGAGTGCGTCGGCGAGGCGCGCGTTGAGCAGCGTCGTCAGCTTGGCACGCGCCTTGGGGGTGAGGTCGTTGCGGGTGCTGTGCATGAGTTCCTCCTCGTGACCCTGGCGGGTCGGTTGTGAGCCGCATTGTGTCGGGCTCTCCGTGCAGGGCCAACAGAACCGGGCGATCAGTCCGATGGTTCGCGGCTATGTCGCCCTCCCGCGATCGCCGTCGGATTGGCATTGTTACATTTTATTTACAGACATCTAATCGTTGACAGGATGTCAGCATGATTCCAGAATCCAGCCATGTCCTACATCACCGAACGCCGCCAGGAAGAACGCGACCGTCGCCGTGGCGAGATCGTGGACGCAGCGGAGGCCCTGTACTCCGAGGTCGGCTGGGATGCCGTGACCATGGACCAGGTGGCACGGCGGGCGCGGCTCAGCCGAGCGTTGGTCTACGTCTATTTCACGGACAAGGCCGACCTGCACTTCGCACTGGTCGAGCGCTCGCTCGATGCATTGCGCCAGCGGTTCGAGGTCGCCCGGGAGGGCAAGGCGACCGGCATCGCGGAGGTCGAGGCGATCGGCCGCGCCTACCTCGCGTTCGAGCACGAAACGCCGCACTACTTCGACGCGTGCGCGCGCTTCCAGGCGCACGCCAGCGCGGAGCGCGACGTACCGCCGAACGAAGCCGCCTGCATGTGCGCTGGGCACCGCGTCCACGAGTTGATGGTCGAGTCGCTGCACCGCGGGATCGCGGACGGCTCGATCCGGGCGGACATCGGCGATCCGTACGAGACGGCGCTGGCCTTATGGGCGTTTTCATTCGGCGTCATCCAGATCGCGGCCTCGAAGGCCGGCCAGATGGAACACGAGGGCATCGCGGTTCAGCACTTCGTCGAGCACGCCTTCGCCCTGGCGCTGCGCTCCCTGCAGCGCTGAGAGCGCCTGAGCCGTGCCCGCGCGCGCCGTCCATCCCGATGCTGCCCGCCGCCCGCCGCGGCGCGGCCGGGTCGCGCTTGCGGCGCTCCTGGTCGCGGGCGCGCCCGCGGTGCCATCGACCGAAGCGGCGCCAACGCTCCTGACGGCGCCTGCGAGCAATGTCGCTGCGTCTCGCACGGCGCTGCCGGCCACGGTCGAGGACGGTATTCAGCAGCTCCTCGAAGAGGCGCTCGCCGCCAACCTCGAGCTTCGTGCGGGAGAGTCGGAGGTGCGCCAGCGCCTCGCGGGCCTCGACCAGGCGCGTGCCCGCTACCTGCCGGCCATCGACATCGCCGCCCGCTACAGCGTCGCGGACGGCGGCCGCACCATCGAGTTCCCGGTGGGGGACCTGCTGAACCCGGTGTACGCGACGCTCGACGAGCTGCTGGTCGCGTCGGGGCAGCCCCCGCGCTTCCCGCGCATCGAGAACCAGAGCGTCACGTTCCTGCGCGGCAACGAGCAGGAGACGAAACTCGTGCTCGAGCAGCCCATCTACGAGCCGAGGCTCAGGCCTGCGGTCGCGGCGAGCCGCGCCGAGGTCGATCGGGCCGGCGCCAGCCTCGAGGCGCTGCGCGCGCGCGTCGTGCGGGACACGCAGCAGGCCTACTACCTGTGGCTCGCCACGCAGCAGGCGGTGCTGGTGCTCGAGGCGACGCTCGAGCTCGCGCAGGCGAACCTCGCGGCGAACGAGAGCCTGCATCGCAACGGCAAGATCACTCGAGACCTCGTGCTGCGCGCGGAGGCCGACCTGCTCGAGGTCGAGCAGCAGCGCATCTCCGCCGCGAGCCGCGTACGCATCGCGCAGGGATACGTCAACCTGCTTCGAGACGCGCCGCTCGCCGCACCGCTGCCGCGCGCCGAGATCGACGCTGCGACGGTGGAACGCTTCCGCGAGCGGCTGCTGCGCCGGCTCGCCGGACGCTCGCTCGATCCGGCGGCGCTGCAGCAGGTCGCGACCGGGCGCCGGGCCGAACTCAAGGGCCTGGACGCCGCCATCGCCGGCAGCGAGGCGCGCCAGGACCTCGCGCGCGCTGCGTTCCGTCCGCGTGTCGCGCTCGGCGCCGAGACGGGCATCCAGGGCGACGACTACGGCTTCAGCGAGGACGAGCGCTACGCCCTCGCCTCGGTGATCCTGCGCTGGAACCTGTTCCGCGGCGGCGCCGACCGCGCAGCCCTGATGGAAGCGCGCGAGTTCACCGAGCAGCTGCGCGCCACGCGCGACCTCGCGGCGCAGCGCGTGCGCCTCGAGGTGCAGGAGGCCGTCGAGCACCTCGAGGTCGCGGGGGCCTCGCTCGACACCGCGCTCAAGCGCGCCGAGGCGGCCAGCGGCGCCCTGCGCATCGCGAGCCGCAAGCGCGACCTTGGCCAGATCAACCAGGCGGAGTTCATCGACGCGCGGCGCGCGATGACCGACGCCCGGCTCAACCTCAACCGCGTGCGCGCCGAGTTCCTCGGGCGCATCGCCGAACTCGAATTCGCCGTGGGCGATCCGCGCACGGCGGTGAAGGAGCTCCGATGAGGCCGCCCCTGCCCGCCACCCGGGCCGCAACCGTGCTCGCCACGCTCGCGATGCTCGCCGCCTGCGCAGACGACCCCTCCCCACCCGCGACGCCGGCCGAGTCGGCGTCCCCGGTGCGTACGGCCCCGGCCGAGACGGCAGTCGTCGGCGGTGGCGTGCGCGCCGTGGGCATCCTCGGGCCGCGCGACGAGCTGCGCCTGTCGTTCAAGGCGGGCGGCGTGGTGGAGCGAGTGTCGGTGGACGTGGGCGATCGCGTGCGCGCCGGGCAGGTGCTCGCCGTGCTCAAGCGTGCCGAGGTGGACGCCGCTGTCGCGCAGGCCGCGGAGGGCGTCGAGAAGAGCCGTCGCGACCTCGAGCGGGCCCGGCAGCTGCGCGCAGACGAGGTGGCCACCCAGGAGCAGGTCGAGGACCTGACCACCGCCTACAACGTGGCGCGCTCGAACCTCGAGGCCGCCGAGTTCAACGCGCGCTTCGCCAGCATCGTGGCGCCCGCCGACGGCGTGGTGCTGCAGCGGCTCGCCAAGGCCAGCGAACTGGTGCAGGGCGGGCAGCCGGTGCTCGTGATCGGCGCCACGAGCGAGGGCTGGGTGGTCCGCACCGCCCTCGCGGACCGCGACGCCGTACGCGTGAACCTCGGCGACGAAGCCACGGTCGCCTTCGACGCGTTCCCGGGCCGGCGCTTTGCCGGTCGCGTCACCCGGATCGGCTCGAGCGCCGATCCGTACACGGGCACCTTCGAGGTCGAGATCGAGGTCGTCCCGGACGGCGCGCGCTTCGCGCGCGGTCTCGTCGCCAAGGTGGAACTCGCCATCGGCGACGGGGATGCATCGCAGACCGTCGTGCCGGTGACGGCCCTGGTCGAAGCCAACGGACCGGCCGCCATCGTGTACGTGCTCGACGCCGGCGCCGGCGTCGCGCGCCGGCGCAGCGTGACGGTCGGGCCGATCACGGGCGGGCGGATCGTGGTGATCGCGGGCCTCGACCCCGGCGAGCAGGTCGTCACCGACGGCGCGGCCTGGCTCACGGACGGGCGACCGGTCCGCGTCCTGCCCGACGCGGGTTGAGGCACAGCCCCTTGCGCATCTGGAAATTCAGCGTCGAGCGCTGGCAGTTCACGCTGGTGCTGTTCGGCCTGCTGATCGCGGTGGGCGTGAACTCGCTGATCAACATCCCGCGTTCCGAGGACCCGGAGTTCCGCGCGCCGGTGCCCACCGTGGTCGCGGTGTATCCCGGCGCCGATCCACAGGACATCGAGCGGCTGGTCGTCGATCCCATCGAGGACGCGGTCAACGAGCTCGACGACATCAAGCGCATCGACAGCCGATCGCTCGACGGCGTCGGCGTGGTGCAGATCGAGTTCCAGTGGCACACGGACCCCGACGACGTCTATGACGAGGTCGTGCGCGAGGTGAACCGCATCCGCAGCCAGCTGCCCGCCGACCTCGCCTCGCTCGAGGTGCGCAAGGCGGGCTCGGGACTCGTGAACATCGCGCAGGTTGCGCTCGTCAGCGAGACGGCCGAGTACCGCGAGCTCAAGGACCTCGCCGAGCGACTGCGCGACTCGATCGAGACCGTGCCGGGGGTGCGCCGCAGCGAGGCCTGGGCCTTCCCGGAGCCCGAGGTGCGCGTGGCGGTGGACCTCGAGCGCATGGGCCGGGCCGGCGTCACCATCGGCCAGATCGAACGCGCGATCCGCGGCGAGAATTCCTCGATCCCCGGCGGTGCGGTGGACGTCGGCCTGCGCAAGTTCAACCTGCGCACCTCGGGCAGCTACGACTCGCTGGAGGAGATCGCCGAGACGGTGGTGGCGAGTCGCGACGGGCGCATCGTCAAGCTGCGCGACGTGGCCGAGGTCGGCTGGGACGACTCCGAGGTGCGCTACACCGGCCGGTTCAAGGGCGAGCGCGCGGTGTTCGTGACGGCGAACGCCAAGGACCGCGTGGACGTGTTCGCCGTGCGCAACGGCATCCAGGAGCGGCTCGACCGCTTCGAGGCGACGCTGCCCGAGCACGTGCGGCTCGAGCGCGGCTTCGACCAGACCCGCAACGTCAAGAAGCGGCTCGGCCGCCTCGGCTTCGACTTCGCGATCGCGATCGGGCTGGTGCTGCTCACGCTGCTGCCGCTCGGTCTGCGGGCCTCGCTGGTGGTGATGATCTCGATCCCGCTGTCGCTCGCCATCGGCCTTTCGCTGCTTTACTTCACGGGCTTCTCGCTCAACCAGCTGTCGATCGCCGGCTTCGTCCTCGCGCTCGGCCTGCTGGTGGACGACTCCATCGTGGTGGTGGAGAACATCTCGCGCTACCTGCGCGCCGGCTACTCGCGGGTCGAGGCGGCAATCGCCGCCACCGACCAGATCGCGCTAGCGGTGCTCGGTTGCACGGTCACGCTGCTGTTCGCGTTCCTGCCGCTGCTGTTCCTGCCCGAGGGCGCGGGCATCTTCATCCGCTCGCTGCCGGCGGCGGTGCTCTACACCGTGCTCGCCTCGCTGTTCGTGGCCTACACGGTGATCCCGTTCCTCGCGAGCCGCGTGCTCAGGGCCGAGGGCGAGACGGGCGAGGGCGGCCGGGCGCTCAAGGCCGTGACCGGGGCGATCCGCCGCTGGTACGTGCCGGCGCTGCACCGCGCACTGGCGCGGCCGCACGCCACGATGGCCGCGGCGACGGCGTTCGTGCTTGGCTCACTGGCGCTGGTGCCGTTGATCGGCTTCAGCCTGTTCCCCTCGGCCGACATTCCGCAGTTCCGCATCACCGTCGAGACGCCGGACGGCGCGAGCCTCGCCGACACGGACCGCGCGTTGCGCTTCGTCGAGGACGAGCTCGCGCGGCGCGACGAGGTGAAGCACTGGTTCGCAAACCTCGGGCGCGGCAACCCGCGCGTGTACTACAACATCTTCCCCGAGGAGACGAGCGCCAACGTCGCCGAGGTGTTCGCGGAGCTGCACGGCTACCACCCGCAGCGCAGCCCGCGCCTGTACGAGGAGTTGCGCGCCGCGTTCGCGGAGTACCCGGGGGCACGCATCCTGCTCGAGTCCTACCAGAACGGACCGCCGATCAACGCGCCGATCGAAGTGGCGATCTCGGGCCCCGACCTCGAGCAGTTGCGCGCGCTCGCGGCGCAGGCGGAGACGATCATCGAGGCCACGCCGGGCGCGCGCGACGTGGACAACCCGGTGCGACGACTGCGCACCGACCTCGACCTCAGGATCGACTCGCAGAAGGCCGCGTTGCTCGGCGTCGCCCCCGTCGAGATCGACCGCACGGTCCGCGCGGCCGTGGCGGGCCTCGGCGCCGGCAAGTTCCGCGAGCCCGACGGCGACGAGTTCGAGATCACGTTGCGGCTGCCGATGCAGGACCGGCCGACGCTCGAGGTGCTCGACCGCATCGAGGTCGCGTCGGCCTCGGGTCGCACCGTGCCGTTGCGGCAGCTCGCCTCGCCCGAATTCTCCGCGGCCGCGAGCCTCGTGCGCCGCCACGACCGCGAGCGCGAGGTGCTCCTCACCGCGTACCCGCGGGCCGGCTACAACACCGGCAAGGTGACCCGCGACGTGTTCGAGCGTCTCGAGGACCTCGAGCTGCCCGCCGGTTATTCGCTGCGCGCCGGCGGCGAGCTGGAGGCGCGGCAGGAGAGCTTCGGCGGCATCGGCACGGCCGTGCTGGTCGCCGTGTTCGGCATCCTCGCGGTGCTGGTGCTGGAGTTCGGCAGCTTCCGCTCCATGGCCATCGTCGCGGGCGTGATCCCGCTCGGCGTGGCGGGCGGCCTGATCGCGCTGCTCGTCACCGGCTACACGCTGTCCTTCACCGCGACCATCGGTCTCGTCGCGCTGATCGGCATCCAGATCAAGAACTCGATCCTGCTGGTGGACTTCAGCAACCAGCTGCGGGAGCAGGGCGTCGCACTCGAGGAAGCCATCGCGCGCGCGGGCGAGATCCGCTTCCTGCCGATCCTGCTCACCTCGGCGACCGCGATCGGCGGCCTGCTGCCGCTCGCGGTGCAGGGCTCGGGCCTGTACTCGCCGCTCGCCATCGTCATCATCGGCGGCCTGATCTCCTCGACGCTGCTCGGCGGCATCGTCACGCCGGTGATGTACCGGTTGCTGCCGCCGAAGATCGAGCCGGGCGGCCCGGAACCGCGCGACGCGGCGCTCGCCTGAGGACTCCCGCGCGCCGCACATTACGCCGTGCCGCCAACGCCGCCGCCCGGGCTATGCAGGCTTCTTGCCGAGCAGGTCCGTCGCGTCGAGACCGAGTCGCTCGATCCGCTCGAGCACCCTCGGCCATTCACCGGTGAGAAAGCGTTGCCGCTCGTCGGTCAGCAGTCGTGCGCCCGCGCCGGCCGTGACGAACATGCCGCGGCCACGACGCTTCTCGACGAGTCCTTCATCCACCAGTTGCTGGTAGCCCTTGAGGACCGTCAGGGGATTCAGGGAAAACTCCGCGGCAACGTTGCGCACCGACGGCAGTGCGTCCCCGTCGCCGAGGTTTCCCTCCAGGATCATCGCCACCACTTTGTCGCGGAGCTGGCGGTAGATCGGCTGGTTGTCGTTCCAGTCTGAGTCCATTCGGCCCGACGGTCAGGTGCTGTGCTGCTCTACTGTAGCAGAACACCCTTCGGCGGCGACCGCTTCAGTCGATGATCGACAGGGCGCAGGAAGCGGCCACATCGAGGACCGATGGCGTGATGGCCTGTTGCGCCACCGGCCTCGATGCAACCGACAAACCTGCGTAGACCCAGACGGCAGCGGCGAGGAGAACAGCGAGGAACCGACTGCCTGCCTTCATTTGTCCACCCCCCCAGCGCTTGCGCGCCGCCTAATGCCTCTCGAGTGTTGTAGTTAACTACAACACCAACACGATTGCAAGGGCCCTTGGCCAGAGGCCACGGCGGTTCCGTCGGTAGATCCCTACGGGGAGCGCATCGCGTCGGCTGCTAGCATTGTCGATCCGCAGGCGATGTCCCGGTCCTCGGTCCATCGCCTCGCGCGGCACCTGAGAACCCAGCGGAGAGACTTCATGAAGACCCCTGTCAACGTCGCGATTACCGGCGCGGCGGGCCAGATCGGCTACGCCCTCGCCTTCCGGGTGGCATCGGGCCAGATGCTTGGCCCCGACACTCCGGTCAACCTGCATCTGCTCGAAATCACCCCGGCGCTCGGCGCGCTGCAGGGTGTGCTGATGGAACTGAACGACTGCGCATTCCCGACGCTCAACAGGATCGTCGCAACCGACGACGCCAAGGTGGCGTTCAAGGACTGCCACGTCGCGCTGCTGGTGGGCGCGCGCCCGCGCGGCCCGGGCATGGAGCGCAAGGACCTGCTGCTCGCCAACGCGCAGATCTTCTCGGCCCAGGGCAAGGCGCTCGACGCGGTCGCCGACCGCAACGTGCGCGTGCTGGTGGTGGGCAACCCGGCCAACACCAACTCGCTGATCGCGATGAAGAACGCGCCGAACCTCAATCCCCGCAACTTCACGGCGATGGTGCGCCTCGACCACAACCGGGCACTGTCGCAGCTCGCCGAGAAGACCGGCACGCATGTGACCGACCTGCGCAAGGTGATCATCTGGGGCAACCACTCGGCCACGCAGTATCCCGACCTGCACCACGCGACGGTCAGCGGTCGCCCGGCGCTCTCGCTGGTGGACGAGGCCTGGTACAAGGAGCAGTTCATCCCGATCGTGCAGCAGCGCGGCGCGGCAATCATCAAGGCGCGCGGCGCCTCCTCGGCGGCGTCGGCGGCGTCGGCGGCAATCGACCACATCCACACCTGGGTGCACGGCACGGCGGACGGCGACTGGGTCAGCATGGCCGTCCCCTCGGATGGAAGCTACGGCATCCCCGCCGGCGTGATCTACGGCTACCCCGTGACTTGCAAGGGCGGCGACTACCAGGTGGTGCAGGGCCTCGCGGTGAACGACTTCAGCCGCGGCAAAATGGACGCGACCCACAAGGAGCTGCTCGAGGAGCGGGACGGGGTCAAGGACCTGCTCTGAGGATCGATCTCCCACGGGCGCGCGGCCCGTCTCGAGGCCGCGCGCTCCGTCGGCACTGCCAACTTCGACTCGAAGCTGCAGCTCGTCGACGGCGGCAGCGGCAACGTCCTCGGCACCTGGGACGTGAACAAGAACAGCTGGGTGCTGGGCGGCGTATTCGCGGCGACCCAGAAGCCAGCGAACTGAGCCGCGCCGTCCTGCAGGGCGCCGGACCCGGCTGAGCCCGCCCGACCGGCCCCCTATGTCTTTGAAGCGCCTCAATTACTGCGGCGCAATAGCTCCACGCCCGGCGGGGCAGATCCCCGCGCGGCCAGGACGGGGGACGCAAGTCCTTGCCGAACCTCAGGAATCCGGCCTTGCGGCGGCGCAGCAAACAGGGGCATAGTCGGGCCAGCGCGGGGTACTCCGCCCCGCCCGACTGCGGGGGATTGCAGCGGTGACGACGTTCCTCATCTGGTTCCTGCTGATCGCGGGCGGCGCGCTGTTCCTCGCCTACCGCCAGGTCTCGCTGCGTGCCGCGACGCTCGCGGCGGGCGCGGCGCTCGTGGCCTACACGTTCATCGGCGCACACCCGCTGTGGTGGCTCGCGCTGCTGTGGCTCGGGTTCGCAGCGCTCGCGCTGCTCAACCTCGACGCCGTGCGGACGCGCCTGGTGACCAAGCCCTTCCTGATGGTCTACCGGCGCATGCTGCCCACGATGTCCGACACCGAGCGCGAGGCGCTCGAGGCCGGCACGGTGTGGTGGGACGGCGAACTGTTCACCGGCAAGCCCGACTGGCCCAAGCTGCTGTCCTCCAAGGCCCCGCAGCTCACGGCCGAGGAGCAGGCCTTCCTCGACGGGCCCTGCGAGGAACTGTGCCGGATGCTCGACGAGTGGGACATCACCCACCGTCGCGCCGACCTGCCGCCCGAGGTCTGGGACTACCTCAAGAAGAAAGGCTTCTTCGCGATGATCATTCCGAAGAAGTACGGCGGGCTCGAGTTCTCGGCCTACGCCCACTCCTGCGTGCTGGTGAAGCTCGCGAGCCGCAGCGCGACCTGCTCGTCGACCGTCGCGGTGCCGAACTCGCTCGGCCCCGCGGAACTGCTGCTGCACTACGGCACCGAGGAGCAGAAGAGCCACTATCTGCCGCGGCTCGCCCGCGGCGAGGACGTGCCCTGCTTCGCGCTGACCGGCCCGCGCGCGGGCTCCGACGCGGCCTCGATCCCTGACACCGGCGTCGTGTGCCGCGGCACCTACCAGGGCAAGGAAGTCGTCGGCATCCGCCTGAACTTCCAGAAGCGCTACATCACGCTCGCGCCGGTCGCCACCGTGATCGGGCTCGCCTTCAAGCTCCACGACCCGGACCGGCTGCTCGGCGGCGAGAAGACCGACTACGGCATCACCTGCGCGCTGATCCCGCGCGGCACGCCGGGCGTGACCATCGGCCGGCGGCACTTCCCGCTCAACGTCCCGTTCCAGAACGGGCCGCTGTCGGGCAAGGACGTGTTCGTGCCGCTCGATGCGATCATCGGCGGGCCTCAGATGGCGGGCCAGGGCTGGCGCATGCTGGTCGAGCAGCTCTCCGTCGGCCGCTGCATCTCGCTGCCGTCGAACTCCTGCGGCGGCGCCAAGGCGGGCGTGTACGCCTCCACGGCCTACGCGCGCATCCGCAAGCAGTTCGCGCAGCCGGTCGGGCGCTTCGAAGGCGTCGAGGCAGCGCTCACCCGCATGGCGGGCGCGGCCTACATCATCGATGCGGCGCGTTCGGTGACCAGCGGCGCGATCGACGGTGGCGAAAAGCCCTCGGTGCCGGCGGCGATGCTGAAGTACCACTGCACCGAGCTCGGCCGGAAGGTCGCCAACGACGCCATGGACGTGCACGGCGGCAAGGGCATCTGCCTCGGCCCGAAGAACTATCTCGGCCGCGGCTACCAGGTGGTGCCGGTCGCGATCACGGTCGAGGGCGCGAACATCCTGACCCGCAGCCTGATGATCCTGGGCCAGGGCGCGATCCGCTGCCACCCGTACGTGCTCAAGGAGATGAACGCCGCGAAGCTCAAGGACAAGGCGCAGAGCCTGCGTGAGTTCGACGCCGCGCTGATGGGGCACGTCGGCTACACGGTCTCGAACGCCGCCCGCTCGCTGGTGATGGGGTCGACGCTGGCGCGCTTCTCCGCCGCGCCGGGCGACGGCCCGACGCGCCGCTACTACCAGCACATCAACAAGTTCAGCGCGCAGTTCGCCTTCGCCACCGACATGGCGATGCTCACCCTCGGCGGCTACCTCAAGCAGAAGGAGCACCTCTCTGCGCGCCTCGGCGACGTGCTCTCCTCGCTGTACATGGCCTCGATGGTGCTCAAGCACTACGAGAACCAGGGCCGGCCGGCCGAGGACCTGCCGCTGGTGGAGTGGAGCTGCCGGACGCTGCTGTACGAGGCACAGGAGCAGCTGCACGGCTTCCTCCGGAACTTCCCGAACCGCTGGGTGGCGGGCCTGATGCGCATCGTGATCTTCCCGCGCGGGCGCACCTACTTCGCGCCGAGCGACCGGCTCGGTCGGCGGATCGTCGAGCAGCTCATGGTGCCGTCACAGGCGCGCGAGCGGCTCGCGCACGGCATCTACAAGACCGTGGAGCCGGGCAACCCGATCGGCCTGCTGCAGGAGGCGCTGGTGCTGTCGGTCGCCGCCGAGCCGCTCGAGAAGAAGCTGCGGGTCGAGGGCGTCAAGACCGGCCGCGTCACCGCGCTCGACCTGCCGGGGCAGATCGAGCAGGGGCTCGCGATCGGGCTGCTGTCGGCCGCGGAGGCGCAGCAGCTGCGCGACTACGACCGCAAGGTCATGGACCTGGTGAACGTGGACGACTTCTCGAGCGAGGAGCTCATGGCGGGCGTGCAGCCCGGGGCGCGCGAGCCGCTGCGGCACATCGCCTGAGGATCGTCGCGGTCGGACACGGCGGGGCCGGCGTGCGCGGGCGCCTTCCGGCCCCATCGCTTTTGCTACCCTGCGCGACGTGCAGCCGCCGAGCGACAGCCGAAGCCTCCTCTACGAGGTGAACCTCGAGGCCGACGCGGCGATCGCGGGGCCCTTCGACACCTGGCTGCGCGACCACGTCGCCGACGTGCTGCAGTCGGACGGCTTCAAGTCGGCCGAGATCCTCGACGACGACTCTGCGCCGCCGGGCCGCATCCGGCGCATCGTGCAGTACCGCCTGGCCGACCGTGCCGCACTGGACCGGTACCTCGCCACCCAGTCGACTCAACTCGAGGCCGCGGGCCGGGCGCGCTTCGGCGAACGCTACACGGCCATGCCCCGGGTGCTGCCCCATCGCGAGGAGTTCGTCCTCGGCGCGTTCTCCACCGAGAACTGCCTGAACTGCGGCGAGGTACTGCGCGGCCAGCACTGCTCGCACTGCGGCCAGCACGCGCAGGTGCGCGTGCTGTCGCTGTGGGGACTCGTCAAGGACGTGATGGGCGACCTGCTGAACGCGGACTCGCGCGTCTGGCGCACGCTGTGGCCGCTCGCGTTCCGGCCGGGCCTGCTGACCGAGGACTTCCTGCGCGGCCGCCGTGCCCGCTACACGCCCCCGTTCCGCATGTACCTCGTGCTCAGCGTGGTGTTCTTCGTGCTCGCCTCGTTCGAGGACCCTGGCGCGGACATCGCACTCAACATCGACGACAACGAGGCGAACATACAGCTGCGCGACGGGGGCGCGGCACGCGAGGGCGGCTCGCCGGGAGCGGCGGCAGACACGAGTTCGGCCGGCACGGCGACGCCCGCGGAGGGAACCCAGACCCAGGGCGGGCCGGGTGGTCCGCGCACCAAGCCGCCCCCGCTCGATGCCGAATCACGCCGCCTCGTGGATCAGATCGTCAGCCGGGTGCCGGCCGGCAATCGCGAAGCCCTGCGTGCGGAACTCGAGCAGGAGATGTCGAAGGCCTCGCCCGCGGACCGGGCGGCCGCCGCGAAGGTGATGGCCGACCCCTGCGGCGAGGACACGCTCACGGTCAATGCCGGGCCGTTCCTCGAGCGCTACGAGCCCCGCATCCGCGAGGCCTGCCGGAAGATCGTCGCGGACCAGCAGGGCTTTGGCCGGGCGATGTTCGACAACGTCCCCAAGATGATGTTCCTGTTCCTGCCGCTGATCGCGGCGGTGCTGTCGGTGCTCTACCTGCGCTCGGGCCGCTACTACGTGGAGCACCTGCTGTTCGTGGTGCACTTCCACGCCTTCTTTTTCCTGGCCGGGATCGTGGCGTTGCTGCTCGACCTGCTCGCGCGCCAGCTGCCCGCGGGCGTGGTCGGACCCGTCGAGGTCGCCCAGGGCGTGCTCGGCACAGTGCTGGTGCTCTACGTGCCCGTCTACCTGCTCAAGGCGATGCGCCGCGTGTACGCGCAGAGCTGGTGGAAGACACTGCCCAAGTTCGCGATCCTTGGGCTCGCCTACTTCGTGAGCCTCGCCTTCACGATTGTGGGGCTGCTCGCCTACACCGCGCTCACCCTGTGACGGCGGCGCGGCGCAGGCACCCCGCCCGACCTCAGCCGGCGCGCGCGAGGTTCGCGTTCGCGAACTCCCAGTTGAGCAGCTTGTCGATCACGGCCGCCACGAAGTCCGCGCGCCGGTTCTGGTAGTCGAGGTAGTAGGCGTGCTCCCACACGTCGACGGTGAGCAGCGCCGTCTGGCCCGTGGTGAGCGGCGTCTCGGCGTTCGGCGTCTTGGCGATCTTGAGCTGGCCCTTGTCCGCCACCAGCCACGCCCAGCCGCTGCCGAACTGCGTCATGGCGGCGTTCGAGAATTCCTTCTTGAAGTTGTCGTAGCTGCCGAACGAGGCATCGATCGCCTTCGCGACGGCGCCGGTCGGCGCGCCACCGCCATTGGGCTTCATGCTGTTCCAGAAGAAGGTGTGGTTCCACACCTGCGCGGCGTTGTTGAACACGCCGGCCTTGTCCGGCTTGCCGGCCACCGCCTTGATCAGGGTCTCGAGCGGGGTCTCCGACATGTCGGTGCCCGCCACCAGCTTGTTGAGGTTGTCCACGTAGGCCTTGTGGTGCTTGCCGTAGTGGAACGACAGCGTCTCGGCGGAGATGACCGGCGCGAGTGCGTCCTGGGCGTAGGGCAGCGGGGGAAGTTCGATGTGGTGGGTCACGGGGAAGTCCTCTGGCAGATGGCGCGCCGCGGCGCGACGGTCGCGGATTATCGCCCGTTTCGCGCTGCGGCGGGGACCGGATGCCGGGACGCGGAACCGCGCGGACCGTATCCTTGCCCCATGGACGGTCGCGCCATCCTGCACGTGGACATGGACGCCTTCTACGCGTCGGTCGAGCAGCGCGACGACTCGTCGCTGCGCGGTCGCCCGGTGATCGTCGGCGGCACCGGGGGACGCGGCGTCGTGGCGGCGGCGAGCTACGAGGTGCGGCGCTTCGGGGTGCACTCGGCGATGCCCGTGCGCGAGGCCCTGCGCCGCTGCCCCGACGCGGTCTGCGTGCCGCCGCGCATCGGGCACTACGCGGCCGTGTCGGAGCAGATCTTCGCGGTGTTCCACGAGTTCACGCCGCTGGTGCAGGGTCTGTCGCTGGACGAGGCGTTCCTCGATGTCACGGCAGGCACTCGTGCGCTCGGCGACGGCGAGCACGTCGCGCGCGAGATCAAGCGTCGGGTCCTCGAACGCACGGAGCTGACGGCCTCGGTGGGCGTGGCGCCCAACAAGCTGGTGGCGAAGATCGCCTCCGACCTGCGCAAGCCGGACGGGCTCGTGGTCGTGCGGCCCGACGAGGTCCGCGAGCTGATGGATTCGCTGCCGATCAGGAAGCTCTTCGGCCTCGGAGCGAAGACCGCTCCGAAGGTGGAGGCACTCGGCATCCGCACGCTCGGCGAGTTGAGGCAGGCCAGCGCCGCCCGGCTTCGGCCGATATTCGGCCGCGACACGGAGCGCGTCCAGCAGCGCGCCGCCGGCATCGACGACCGGCCGGTCGTCCCCGACCGCGACGAGCAGCAGATCAGCGCCGAGGAGACCTTCGACGTCGACATCGCCGACCACGCCAGGCTCCGCGCCGAGATCGCCCGGCTCGCCGACAGGACCGGCGCCCGGCTGCGCTCACGGCAGCTGCTGGCGGGATGCGTGACCGTGAAGATCCGCCGCAAGGACTTCACGACATACAGCCGGCAACGGCACGTCGAACCCGCTACGCAGGAGACGCGGGTAATCGCCTCCGTCGCCACCGGGCTGCTCGATGCATGGCTCGCCTCCCAACCACGCGCCGCCCTGCGGCTGCTCGGAGTCGGCGTGTCCGAACTGACCGAGGGACGGCAAGCCGAGCTCTTCGCAGCACCGGAGTCCACGCGCAACCGCCAGCTCGACGCGGCGGTGGACGGCATCCGCGCGCGCTTCGGCCGGACCGCGCTGGCGCGCGCCAGCGCCCTGGAATCACCGGCCCACGAGTCCGCGCAGGAGCCGGGCTCGCGCAAGCCGGCGCGGTGATGCGGCGGCAGCGATCCACGCGGTGGCCGTGAAACGACGCGGGGGTCGCCGGGCGGGTGAGCGAGCCTCCTGGCCGGACTTAGCAGCGCCTGCCAGGCGCTCCGCGTACTATTGCGCCCCAATTCCATGCCCACCCGCGGGCAGATCCTCGAGAGGGACAGCACGATGACGCTGAAGCCTGGCGCCGCAACTGCGGCATTTCTAGCGCTCCTGCTGACGGGTGCGGCGGCGTCCGCGTCCGAGCAGGCGGCGGTGACGCCGACGCAGGCGGCCGCTCCCGCGGCCCGGTACGGCGCCTGGGGCATCGATCTCGACGGCATGGACCGCTCTGTCAAGCCGGGCGACGATTTCTTCCGGTTCGTGAACGGCAAGTGGGCCGACACGACGCAGATCCCGCCGGACAAGACGCGCTATGGCGCCTTCGACGCGCTGCGCGACCGGTCGGAGTCGAGCGTGCGCGGGATCCTCGATCGCTGGGCCGCCGACAGTTCGCTCGCGCCGGGCTCGGACGAGGCCAAGGTCGCGGCGATCTACCGCAGCTTCCTCGACAATGCGAAGGCCGAGGAACTCGGCCGCAAGCCGATCGACCCGCAACTGGCCGCGATCCGCGCCGCGAAGGACCGCGACGACGTGGCGCGCTTCATGGCCGGTACGAATGCGGGCTTCGGGCGCGCGCTCGTCGCCCCCGCGGTCTTCGACGATCAGAAGCACCCGGAGCGTTACGCCCTCTACCTCTCGCAGGCGGGCCTCGGATTGCCCGACCGTGAGTTCTACCTTCGCGACGAGTTCAAGCCGCAGAAGGAGCGGTACCAGAAGTACGTCACCGACATGCTCGGGCTCGCCGGCTGGAACGAGCCGAAGAAGAACGCCGCCGCGATCGTCGAGTTCGAGACCAGGATCGCCGGGGCGCACTGGACGCGCGCCGAGAGCCGCGACCGCGACCGTACTTACAACCCGGCGACCGTCGCCGAGCTCGAGAAGGGCTCTCCCGGCTTCCCGTGGGCCCTGTACTTCGAGGAGTCGGGGCTCGGCAAGGCCTCGCGCGCGGTGGTCCGCCAGGACACGGCGTTCCCGAAGCTCGCGGCGATCTGGGCAGACACGCCGGTCGAGACGCTCAAGGCGTGGCAGGCGTTCCACCTCGCCGACAGCGCGGCGCCGTTGCTGTCGAAGTCGTTCGTCGACACGCAGTGGGAATTCCGTCAGAAATTCCTGAACGGCGCCGAGGAGCAGCGTCCGCGCTGGAAGCGCGCCGTCGAGGCCGCCGAACAGGCCATGGGCGAGGCGATCGGGCGGACCTACGTCAAGGAGAACTTCCCCCCCGAGTCCAAGGCGATGATGGAGAAGCTCGTCGGCGACCTGCGCACGGCGATGAAGGGCCGCATCGAGGGCCTCGAGTGGATGGAACCCGAGACCAAGGCGAAGGCGCTCGACAAGCTCGCGAAGTTCGGCCTCAAGATCGGCTACCCGTCCAAGTGGCGCGATTACTCGAAGCTCGAGGTCAGGGAAGGCGACCTGTTCGGCAACGTGGAGCGCGCCACGCGCTTCGAGTGGGAGTACGACGTCAACCGCATCGAGCAGCCGGTCGACGACGAGGAGTGGGGCATGACGCCCCAGACCGTCAACGCCTACTACTCGCCGTCGAAGAACGAGATCGTCTTCCCCGCCGCGATCCTGCAGCCGCCGTTCTTCGACCCGAAGGCCGACCCGGCCGTGAACTACGGCGCGATCGGCGGCGTCATCGGCCACGAGATCACTCACGGCTTCGACGACCAGGGCCGCAAGTCGGACGGCGACGGCGTGCTGCGCGACTGGTGGGCCGCCGAGGACGCGGCCAAGTTCGACGCCCAGGCGGCGAAACTCGGCGCGCAGTACGAGGCGTTCGAGTTCAAGCAGCTGCCGGGACTGCACCTGACGGGCAAGCTGACGATGGGCGAGAACATCGGCGACCTCGGCGGCGTGCTGCTCGGCTACGACGCCTACCAGCTCTCGCTCGGCGGCGAGCCGGCGCCCGTGATCGACGGCTTCACGGGCGCGCAACGCGTCTTCATGGGCTGGGCGCAAGTCTGGCGGACACTCTTCCGTGATGACGCGCTGCGCCAGCAGATCGTCAACGGCCCGCATTCGCCGGGGCAGATCCGCGCGTTCGCGCCCTTGCGGAACGTCGATGCCTGGTACGAGGCGTTTGGCGTCGAGGAAGGCGATGTCAACTACGTGAAGCCCGGGGACCGCGTTCGCATCTGGTAATCGCGCAGCGGTGCCGCGGGCCGGCAGCGACGCCGCCGCGCGAGCTAGCCATGCCCTCCCCGGGCAGGCATCATGGGCGACCCACGATGCGCCGGAGACGGGCCTAACTCCGCATGTACACGAGCTTTTTCGGGCTCCAGGAAAAGCCGTTCGCGATCACGCCGGACCCCCGCTACCTGTACCTCAGCGAGCGGCACGCGGAGGCGCTCGCGCACCTGCTGTACGGCATCAACGAGGCCGGCGGGTTCATCCAGCTCACGGGCGAGGTGGGCACCGGCAAGACCACGGTGATCCGCAGCCTGCTCGAGCAACTGCCCGGCCACGCCGACGTCGCGCTGATCCTCAATCCGCGCGTCACGCCGGCCGAGTTCCTGCTCACCATCTGCGAGGAGCTGCACGTGCCGGTGCCCGAGTCGGGCAAGGGCAGCACCAAGACGCTGATGGACCTGCTCGGGCGCCAGCTGCTCGACACGCACGCGCGCGGCCGCCGCGTCGTGCTGATCGTGGACGAGGCGCAGAACCTGAGCACCCAGACGCTCGAGCAGGTGCGGCTGCTGACCAACCTCGAGACCGCGACGGCCAAGCTGCTGCAGATCATCCTGATCGGCCAGCCCGAGCTGCGCGAGCTGCTCGACCAGCCCGAGCTGCGCCAGCTCGCCCAGCGCATCACCGGCCGCTATCACCTGAGCCCGCTCTCCCCGGAGGAGAGCGCCGGCTACGTGAAGCACCGCATGCGCATCGCAGGGGCCACTGCCGAGGTGTTCACGCCGTCCGCGCTGCGCGAGATCCACCGGCTGTCGGGCGGCATCCCGCGCGTGATCAACGTGATCTGCGACCGCGCGCTGCTCGGCGCCTTCACCCAGGAGGATCACCGCGCGGGCGCGGCCCTGGTCCGCCAGGCGGCCTCCGAGGTGTACGGCCGCCCGGTGCCGGCGCCGTGGCTCAAGTGGGCGACGACGGCCGCCGTCGCAGCAGCGATGGGGCTGCTCGCGGTGGGCGTGTGGACGTACGTCTCGCAACGCCCGGAGGCCCCGGCAGCTCGAGCAGGCGCCGGTCAGCCGCGTGCCGCTGCGGTGGCGACCGAAGCACCGGTCGAACCGGCCGCGGTCGTCGCTGCGACTGCGGCCGATGCACCACCGGCCGCGGCTCCCGAACCCGTGCTGGTCGCGCCCCCGCCGCCGGTACCGCTCGCCGAGCTGCTGGTCCGTCACGGCAACGACACCACGACGGAAGCCGCGCTCGCGAGGCTGTTCGGGTTGTGGGGCGCGTTGTACGAGCCCACCCGTGGACGCGGCTGCGACCAGGCGGTCAGGCAGGGCCTCGAATGCCTGTTCCAGAAGGGCTCGTGGGCGCAGCTGCGCACCTTGAACCGCCCTGCGATCCTGACGCTGACGGACGACGTGGGCCGCACGCATCAGGTCCTGCTCACCGGCCTCACCGACGAGCACGCCACCCTCGACCTCGGCGGCGAGCCGCGCGAGGTCGGGATCACCGCGCTGTCGCGCTACTGGTTCGGGGATTTCCTGTTGTTGTGGCGACCGCCGCTGGCCGTGGTCAAGTCGCTCGGGCCCGGCATGCGCGGCGAGGACGTGCGCTGGCTGCGGGAGAGCGTACGCGCTGCCCAGGGCCTGCCCGCGGCCGCCCCCGGCAGCGACGTTTACGACGAGGAACTGGTGCGGCTGGTGCAGGACTTCCAGCGCCAGCACCGCCTCGCGGTGGACGGCGTCGCAGGCGTGCAGACGCAGATCGTGCTCGACACCACGCTCAACGCCACGGGATCGCCCACGATCGTCCCGCAGACCGCGGGAGGCTGAACCGCATGTCGTTCATCCTCGACGCCCTGCGCAAGTCGGAGCACGAACGCCAGCGGCAGACCGGGCCGGCACTGGTCGAGGTCCCGATCGCCGTGCCCAGGCCCAGGTCCAACCCGTGGGCGACGGCGGCGCTCGCGTTGCTGGTCGTCAACCTGGTCGCGGTCGGCGTACTGCTGATCATGCGTGCGGGCGACGCGCCGCCCGACGCACCGGTTGCGCAGACTCCGGCGTCGGGTGCACAGACGAGCGCGGCGCCCGTCGCGGCCGCACCGCCTGCGGTGCAGGGTCCTCCCGCCGCCGCAGCGCCGCAGGCGTCGGTGGCGCAGACCCTGCCGCCGGCCGCCGCGCCCGCCGTACCTCCGCCGATGCTGCGGCCCGCCGAGCCTGCGGCGCCCGCGACCGGCAATCCCCTCGAGCGCGAGGTCACCGGTTATACGCCGGGCATGGAATACGAGGCCGCCGCGCAGGCCGCGGCCCCGCCGCCGGGCCCGCCGGCGGTCGTGGCCCAGCCGCGCCGCGGCGGGACGGTCGTCTACGAGTCGCTGCCGGACGTCGGCGCCATGACGCCTGCGGGTCCCGCGCGACCGGCCGGCTCCCCTTCGCGCAACATGCCGACCGCAGACGAGGTGGCCGCGAGCAGCGGGCTGCCGGAGCTTCGGCTCGAGCTGCACGTGTACTCGACCCGTCCGCAGGAGCGCTTCGTGTTCATCAATTCGGCCAAGTACCGCGAGGGGGACACGACCCCGGAAGGCGCGGCGGTCGAGGAGATCACCCCCGACGGCGTGGTCATGAGCGCACGCGGCAACCGGTTCCTGCTGCCGCGCGACTGAGCGATACGGGGACCGGCGCTTGGATACCGTCGCCGACAGCCTCGATGGCCTGCGTCTCAACCGCGCCTTCAAGGCGGGCATCGCGAGGCTGCTGACGAAGCAGGAGCACCTCGACAGGATCAACGTGTTCCCCGTGCCCGACGGCGACACCGGCACGAACCTCGCCCTCACGATGCACGCGGTGCTCGGCACCCTGCAGCGCGTGCCCGACGAGCACGCCGGCAAGACCCTGACGCGCATCGCAGACGCGGCGCTCGACGGCGCGCGCGGCAACTCGGGCGCCATCCTCGCGCAGTTCTTCCTCGGGCTGTGCGACCGGCTCGGCCACCTCGGCCGGCTCGGTGCCGCCGACCTCGCCGACGGTGTGCTGGGCGGGGCGGACTACGCCCGCGAGAGCCTCAGTGAGCCGCGCGAAGGCACGATCCTCACCGTGCTCACCGATTTCGCGCGCGAGCTGCACGTCGTGCAGCGCGAGGGCGTGCGAGAC
>Ga0209391_10000350_pt1 | contig 21002 bp, 13 predicted proteins | sample PPLLak3March2015_FD_187246 | JGI IMG/M metagenome (GOLD analysis project Ga0209391, IMG submission 187246) | Freshwater sediment microbial communities from Prairie Pothole Lake near Jamestown, North Dakota, USA - PPLs Lake P7 Core (1) Depth... | ecosystem: Environmental > Aquatic > Freshwater >...
GCAGCGCCCGTCGCCGACATCCAAAGCGTCGACATTGCTTCACTGGAACTGCACCGGCCCCGAAGTGTCGGCGTCGAACAGTTGGGTCTGTGGGCGATGCAGCAGTTAGGGTTCATCGAATTGCTGATCAGCTTCGGCATCAATGGTGCCCAATGCACCACCATTATCGGCTCCATTATCGCGCGCATGGCAGCGCCAGGGTCGGAATTGGCGGCACATCGCTGGCTGGGCCAGACCAGTGGCTTGGGGGAGTTGCTGGATGTGGATTACGAAACGCTGCCATTGATCTCCCTGTACCGTGCCTCCGATGTCCTCTGGAAACGCCATGCCGCTATTGAGCACTCGCTGTTTGCCAAGACCTGCGACTTGTTTAACCTGGACACCACCGTTACCCTATATGACCTGACCAACACTTATTTCGAAGGCGAAGTTCCGAACAACCGCAAGGCCCATCGTGCGCGCTCCAAGGAAAAACGTAGCGACTGCCCGTTGGTAACGCTGGGACTGGTGGTCGACGGCAGCGGTTTCGTGCGTAGCTCGCAAACGTTTGCGGGCAACGTCGCCGAGGCCGGTACTCTGGCAACCATGTTAACCGACCTCAACGCGCCACCCGGCGCTCTGGTGGTCATGGACGCAGGGATTGCTTCGGAAGCCAATATCGACTGGCTCAAAAGCCAAGGCTATCGTTACCTGGTGGTAAGCCGCGAGCGTAGCCGGCAATTTAACCCCGAGCAGGCTATCGACATTGAAACCGCCAGCGGCGACACGGTACGGGGCCAAAAAGTTCTCTCCGAAGACGGACAGGAAGTCCGCTTGTATTGCTATTCACAAGCCCGAAGCCAGAAAGAAGAGGCCATGGCCAAGCGTTTTTGCGAACTTTTTGAAGCTGCGCTGGATGCTATTGCCGACGGCTTGTCCCGTCCGCGTAACGAAAAACGCATCACCAAACTCTGGGAGCGCATCGGCCGACTCAAGGAAAAGTCCCACGGCATCGGCCAGCACTATCACATCGAACTACAGGCCGACGCGTCGGGAAAAATAGCCACGGCACTGACCTGGACGAAGTCAGCGATAGAAGGCAGCCTCGTCACCCATCCCGGCGTCTATTGCCTACGCAGTAATGAGACCGCCTGGGATGCCGAGAAATTGTGGCGTACTTACATCATGCTGACCGACCTGGAAGCCGTATTTCGCAGCCTCAAAAGCGAATTGGGCCTGCGCCCCGTGTTCCACAGCAAAGAAGAGCGCGCCGATGGGCACCTATTCATCACCGTATTGGCCTACCAATTCGTACAAATCATACGCCGCCACCTGAAAGAAAGCGGCATTGACCTGAGTTGGAACTCCATTCGCCGGATTATGGCTGGTCAATGCCGAGTCACGGCCAGTTTCCGGCGCGCCGACGGGCGAGCCCTGCATGTCCGCAAAGCCACCCGCGCCGAGCCCGAGCAGTTGGCTATTTATCGCGCCCTAAACCTGGATTCCGCCCCTGGAGGTGTGTGCAAGACGATCGTATAATCAACTGACAAGGGGCGCTATTTTTCAGAATGTAGTGCCACATGGATTTTTTATCACATGTAATATATTGATTATAAATGTTATTTATTTTTTAGTGTTAAATATGGGCTAAAACCCTGCTCATGCGGCAATCTAAAAAGAATATAATGTTGAAAATCACCGGACGGCAAAAAGCGCAGCTTTTTGACGGTCCGGTGGATTGGATTGTTAGGCACCGCGGCGCATCCTGAGGGTGTGCACCGCCATACCGATGCGACGCCTCAACCTGTACCACAAGGGTGGAGACACCTTAACGGGCGGAACCTTGCCTTGATCTCTTGCGGTGCACCATTCGATCCGCAATTCACCAAGATTCTTTGCAATCTCGACCATTGAATTAATCGAATTGTCTGTATGGTCGGTAGATAGAAGCCATTTCGCTTTGGAAGTGCTACGAGCCCGCATATTGGGAATTCCAAGCACATTCGGCTCACCTGCCTCGGGTAAGTGACTCCATCCGAAGATTATCGGGTTGTGCGCAACCTGGTTTCGAAGGTGCGCAAGCTTTAAGGCCTCGTTCCAACGCCTTAACGATTGTTTTCGCCATCTATCGTTCGTCTTGCGTTCGTCGATATGTTTCATTACTTGGGTTACGCGCGAGGCAAACGGAATTTCGACGATTGATTTGATTTCGAACTCCCGCTCAGACAACTGAACAAACCAATGGATTGACTCCAACTCAATTACTGAGAAGTTCAAGATCAATTTACCGACTCGTTCGATCCACGGCTGCGGGTGTGGAGAATTTACTGCGTGCTTGAATCGACTCATGGCTTGCTCGGGGCCTAACGTAATATATACGATATCAATTGTCTTATAAAAAACCTAGTTTGTCGTATATTCATCAAAATTTCATCCAATCAATTGTTTTACTTGAACCAAGTATAAAGCATTAGGATAAGGCGCCCAAATAAATACGACACTATCACCTCCCTAAAAAGGAATCGTTAAATCATGAGCAAGACGGCAATTAACAATAGCCCATGAACAGAATGAGTAAGTTTGAGTAGCCATATAGGGTAAGCTATGCGTACCTTTTCAATCGCCAAGAAATTCAATTCAAAATTAAAGGTACGCACAGCGTAACCTACACGGCTGAGGTGATTCCATTGTCTCTGCTTTCGATTTGTTCATGATGCTGACCTACCTTTATTCTCTAAATTTCCGAGGGGTAGGTTTCTCGGGTCATATTGGCACAGGGGGGCGATGCGATAGCGTAGTCCGCTGGAGCGTTGAGTTAGACACAATCTGTTCGTGTAAAAATTCGGGCGCAAAATCTGCACCGTTATCCCAAGATAAAGTATGTCCTTCTAAACGAAATGATTTAAAAAAATCTTTATCTTTCAAGGGTTCAAATACCTGACCATACAATTCTGAGGCTAAATCAATTTCACCCTCTGTACCGTCATTAAATGACAACCAAACTTTGTACTCGCCACAATACTCTGCATTTGTAACATGAATAAAAATAACTCTATTCCAAATTCTTCATTAAATCATCCAATTAATTATTTTAATTGACCCAAGTTTATCCCAATAGGACATGGCGTCCAAACAAATAAGACACTATCACCTCCCTAAAAAGAATCATTAATTCGACAAAGTCAAATTAACATTCAATCAAATTTACCGCCAAACCGCCGCGTGAGGTTTCCTTATATTTGGTTTTCATATCGGCGCCCGTTTCACGCATGGTTTTGATGACCTTATCCAGCGACACAAAATGCGTGCCGTCGCCGCGCAAGGCTATACGCGCGGCGTTGATTGCTTTTACCGAGCCCATGGCATTGCGCTCGATACAGGGTACCTGAACCAGTCCGCCCACCGGATCGCAGGTTAAGCCCAGGTTATGTTCCATGCCGATTTCGGCGGCATTTTCGACTTGTTGCGGTGTACCGCCCAACACTTCCGCTAATGCCCCTGCCGCCATCGAACAGGCTACACCGACTTCGCCCTGGCAGCCGACTTCGGCGCCGGAAAGCGAAGCGTTTTCCTTATAAAGAATAGCAATCGCAGCGGCCGTTAATAAAAACCGCATAACGCCCTCTTCATCGGCGCCGTCACAGAATCGCCAGTAGTAATGTAAAACCGCCGGTATGATGCCCGCCGCACCGTTGGTCGGCGCGGTTACCACCCTGCCGCCTGCGGCGTTTTCTTCGCTGACGGCCAGCGCAAACAGGTTTACCCAATCCAGCGTTCCGACCGGAACGCCCGGCGTTTGCCGTGGGATTGCACCGGTCAACTGCTGGTAAAGATTCGCAGCACGGCGTTTTACCTTCATGCCGCCCGGTAAGGTGCCTTCCTGGTGCATCCCTCTTTCGACGCAAGCCTGCATAACCTGCCAAATAGTGAGCAGGTTTTTCCGGATTGCCTGTTCTCCGAGCCAGGCTTTTTCGTTGTTGTACATCAAAGCGCTGATCGGCTTGTTATGCGTGGTGCAGAGTTTTAGCAGCGCTTCCGCGGATTTAAACGGATACGGTAAACAGGTATCGTCATCCGTCAAACGATCGGCTGCCGCTGTATCGCCCGTTACGACGAAACCGCCGCCGACAGAGTAATAATCCTTTTGCAGCAGTTCAGCCCCTGAGTTATCGAAAACGGTAAAACGCATGCCGTTTGAATGATAAGGCAGGACCTTGCGCTGGAACAACAAATCGCCTTTTTCGTCGAAACGGACCGGCCAAAGCTTTAACAAATTAATCTGCCCTGATTGCCTGATAGTTTCCAGCCTGGCGGGAATGATTGCAGGATCAATCAGATCCGGCACCTCGCCTTCGAGCCCCAGCATGACGGCTTTATCCGTGCCGTGCCCTTTACCCGTCGCGCCCAAAGAACCGAATAATTCTATCTTTATGCGGTCGATTTTATCGATGAGTCCGGATTGTTCCAGTTTAACGGTAAATTCCATCGCGGCACGCATCGGACCTACCGTATGAGAACTGGACGGACCAATGCCTATTTTAAAAATATCGAATGTACTGATAGCCATAAGTCGAATCCTAAATGATACAAAGCAGACAGGTATTGTAGTTCGAAACAAATCATGTTGCTTCTGATCATTCACACCCAGCGATTATCGCGAGTTTCGCGCATCATATAGACAGCAAGCAGGCTGATAGCCGCTGCCAATGAAACATAGCCGCCGACCCATGCAAGCCCGCCCTCGGTAGCCAGTCGTTGCGCGATATAAGGTGCAAACGAAGCGCCCAGTATGCCGCCCAGATTATAGGCCGTTCCGGCTCCGGTATAACGTAACTCGGATGGAAACAGCTCCGGCAGCAAGGCGCCCATGGGCGCAAAGGTAGCTCCCATTAGAAATAGCTCCAAGGACAGGAAAGCGGTGACTATTATGGGAGAACCGCTTTCCAGCATGGGCCTTAAGGCGAAACCGGAAAGGAAGGCAGCGCTACCGGCGATTAGCAACACGGGTCGTCGTCCGAAACGATCACCTGCCCAGGCTGATAATGGTGTGGCGGCGGCCATAAAAAGTACCGCTACGCACAACATGCCAAGAAAATACTGACGCGGGATATGCAGCGTGGTGGTGCCGTAGCTCAGGGAAAATACTGTTGAAATATAGAACAACGCATAGCACACGACCATTGCCAGCGCGCCCAGCATCAATGGGGCCGCGTGGGATTTCAATATTTCCTTGAGCGGCAAGCCAACCTGTTGGTGCTGCTGTAACACTCTGGCGAATACCGGGGTTTCGGCCAAGGCCAATCGAACATACAAACCGATGATAACCAGCACCGAGCTGGCAAGAAACGGAAGTCGCCAGCCCCAGTCTTTAAACTCTTGTTCGCTTAGAAAATGCGTCAGCAGCAAAAAACTGCCTGTCGCAAGGAGAAATCCCACCGGCGGCCCCAACTGGGGAAACATGCCGTACCAACCACGCTTGCCGGCCGGGGCGTTCTCGGTTGCCAACAGTGCGGCCCCACCCCATTCTCCGCCCAGGCCTATGCCCTGGCCAAAACGGAACAGACACAACAAGGCTGGCGCCCACGCGCCAATCGCGTCATAGCCCGGCAACAAGCCGATCAATGTAGTGGAGATCCCCATCACCAGTAGCGATACGACTAACGTTGCTTTACGCCCGATGCGATCACCGAAATGCCCGAACAGCGTCGCGCCCAAAGGGCGGGTGAGAAAAGCCACGGAAAAAGTAAGAAAGGCACTGAGTGCTTGAGTAGTGGGGTTGCCGCCTGGGAAAAATACCGGGCCGATAACCAATGCCACAGCCATGCCGTAGATATAAAAATCATAGAACTCGATAGCCGTGCCAATAAAACTGGCCAGGGCGATACGCGTAACGGAGGGGACGATGTTGGTTTTGGGCAATTTGAGGCCTACTAAATGTTTGTTTTGGATTAAGAATGAATTTTTAGAAATGTTTAAAGACAATTCAAACACACTACTGCATTTTAACCGAAGCAGCACACTCCTGGCCTTCTCTTAACAAATCCAGACAGCAAAACTAGCGCACCCATTTTTTTCAAAATGGCTCGTTTTACAGACTCGAAACCACTGTTGCCGCCTTATTTGTTGCCAATTAAACCTGACTCGCTCGATCTTCATTAAAATGTCTTGCAGACTGCAAACGACAAGGTGTAATCTGCACCCAAGATGGGTAAAAAAGTAATAAAAATTCCTGTCTATATTTAATAACCGACCGCAAATTAAGCTTTTTAAATTACCCTCACCCCAACCCTCTCCCGGAGGGAGAGGGAGTAACTAGCTGTAAGTAGTGCGGTTGTGGTTATAAAAGAACGCTCTGATACTAAAACCATTAACGAATATAAACTGAAAAATGGCTGACTTGGGAATATTGGCGAGCCACTTTTTAAGGTCCATTTGTTTACCTGGATAATAGCGTGAGCATTAAATAATCCTTAACGACGAGAAACAAACTATGTCTAATTTCCCAATTGATCTTGGCGCCTATCAGCGCATAACGCTAGATCCCAGCATTAATACCCTTACCGCCCAGCAAAGAGACAGTCTTAAAGCCAATATTCAACTTTGCCGGGATGCTATCGTCTTCTTTACAGCTACGGGTGCCGCCAGAGGTGTAGGTGGACATACCGGCGGTCCTTACGATACCGTACCGGAAGTCATGATTCTGGATGCCTTGTTTCGTGGTTCAGATCATAAATTCGTGCCTATATTTTTTGATGAAGCCGGGCACCGCGTAGCTACTCAATACCTGATGTCTACTCTGAACGGCGATCTTCCAGCCGAACGTCTGATGGAATACCGCGCCGCTCATTCTCATTTACCGGGACACCCTGAACTGGGTTTTACTCCCGGCGTAAAATTTAGCTCGGGACGCTTGGGTCACATGTGGCCTTACGTCAACGGCGTAGCTATCGCCAATCCGCGTAAGGTCGTATTTTGCCTGGGTTCTGATGGTTCGCAACAGGAAGGTAATGACGCAGAAGCTGCACGCTTGGCCGTTGCTCAAGGCCTGAATGTTAAACTGATTATCGATGATAATGACGTAACCATCGCCGGTCACCCTTCTAAATATCTACCTGGTTGCACCACCGCTAAAACATTGGCTGGACAAGGCGTTACCGTATTGGAAGGCGACGGCGAAGATCTTGATGATTTATACAAGCGTATTTGTACTGCTATAAACACCGATGGCCCGGTTGCTGTTATTAATCATCGTCCTATGTGTCCTGGAATTGTCGGTCTGGAAGGTTCAACTCATGGCCACGATGTAGTTTCTGTAAAAGTGGCAGTTGAGTATTTAGAGTCTCACGGGCAACAAGCTGCTGCAGATCACCTTAAAGAAGTCAAGGCACCAAAAAATGATGCCGTATTCCTGGGCTCCAGCGACAAGTGGGATGCCAACCGTAACGTTTTCGGTGATGCAGCCGTCGCTATTCTGGGTCGGTTGAGTGCAGCCGAACGTTTCGAAAAAGTGCGTGTTGTTGATAGTGACCTTGAAGGTTCTTGCGGTCTGTTCAAAATTCACGCGGCATATCCTGAAGTGTTTATTTCCTCCGGCATTATGGAGCGCGGCAATTTCTCGGCTGCCGCCGGTTTCGGTATGGAAGCAGGCAAACAGGGTATTTTTGGCACCTTTAGCGCGTTCCTGGAAATGCTGCTTTCTGAAATCACGATGGCACGGTTGAATAATTCCAACGTGCTCAGTCATTTTTCGCACTCAGGGATTGACGATATGGCCGACAACACTTGCCATTTCGGCCTGAATAATATGTTTGCGGACAATGGCTTGAGTGACGGCTATGCGACCAATCTTTATTTTCCGGCTGACCCGCTGCAAATGAAAGCCTGTCTGGAAACCATCTTCTTTAACCCCGGCTTGCGTTTTGTATTCTCGACCCGCTCCAAGGTACCGACCATTTTGAATACTGACGGTCAGGAGTTCTTTGGCGGAGATTACAAATTTGTATCCGGCAAGGATGAAGTGATCCGCGAAGGCACTCAAGGTTATATTGTCAGCTTCGGCGAAGCATTGTATCGGGCTTTGGATGCGGTAGAACGTCTAAAACAGGAAGGTATTGATGTTGGCTTGATCAATAAACCAACACTGAATGTAATTGATGAAGACATGTTGGCCAAGATTGGCAAGTCGCCTATGGTGTTGGTGGTCGAATCGTATAACCGCAAAACAGGATTGGGTAGCCGTTTTGGCTCTTGGTTGCTGGAGCGTGGCTTGACTCCAAAATACGCGCATATTGCAACACATAAAGAAGGTTGTGGCGGTCTGTGGGAACAATTCCCTCACCAAGGTATTGACCCGGCAGGCATTATGTCCAAAGTAAAGGAGCTTTTAGGTTAGGCTAATAACTCACTTAAAAGGGCACGCAATGTGCCCTTTTTTTTGCCTGTTACTTACCTTTACCAATCCCGGATTGCGAAGCGTGCAAGCCCACCAACCGGCTGATCATTATCGCCAGATAAAGCTGTCCCGTTAGGGCTTCGAGAATGGACAGTGCCCGTGCAGGTTTGGTCATTGCAAGAATATCCCCATAACCCACCGTGGTTAAAGTTACGAAACTGTAGTAGTAGAAATCCCATAGATCATCACCTGGAGTCCAGGGTAACGTAAACGATTTCGGATGGAGGACTTCCACAAAGTGATAGGCATAAGCCCATACCAATCCAATCAGGATGTATGCACACGCTGATGCCATGATCAGGTCTAGCGTCACTTCATTTTCTTTCTCGATATGTATCAAGATCATGGCTAACATTTGAATGAGGAAAACCCCAGCCAAGCCCTGTTGCAACCTGAAGAGAACCTGAGCTTGCAACATGTAATGGAGCACGCTCAGAAGTATGATGGCGCTAACCAGCAGCAAGGCAAACCGGAGTTGACGGGGTTGCCCACTTATAGCATGAAGGCCCGACAGCAAGGCAAAGGCAAAGAAAATATCCGTGAAAACATCCGCCCAGATACGCGAACTAATCCATTCATCCAACAGTGGTCTCAGACCAATCATCATCATCAGCGACAACAGAAGAAATCGAAATCGACCTAACTGATGCCTGGCTATATGGAGAGAGGACATTTTATTCATGGCTGATACTGACTTCATCGTTATACATAGATGTCCAGCTAACCCGTCATACCCGCCGGGAAGCGGGTATCCAGTGCCATGGATGGTAAGCCTAATCCATCCATGGAGTCTGGATTCCGGCAATCCCTGCCGGAATGACGTGGATTTTTAGTCATGTGTATAACGATGAGATACTGACGCGGGATAACATCCACTTTACCAATCCGGAAAGCGCCATTTTTTACTGTTATCCTGTACCGGTAAATTAAGTTGCTGGGGTTTCATTAAATTGCCCCAATTTGTGCGCTCACTCATATCCTTTTTAATCGCTTCCGGGACAAAATCTTTTTCTGTTCGTGTTTCCCAGCCGCCGCCCACTGCTTTGTAGAGAGCAATCAGGTTGATGGCGATATTGCCGGTAGTATCCACTAATACCTGCTGCGAGGTTACTAACGTACGTTGTGAATCCAGTACCCGCTGATAGTCCACCAGTCCTTCGCTGTATTGATAAAGCGACAGGTCGGTTGAGCGTTTAGCCGCCGCAAAACTTTTTTGCAATTCATCACGCTGTTTTTGCGCATTTAGAAAGCCTGCCGTAGCGTCTTCCGCTTCCTTCGCGGCATTAAGTACCGTGTTGCGGTAAACGCCCACTAATGATTGAAAGCGGGCATCCTCAACCCGAACCTGGTTGCGGATGCGGCCATAATTAAATACATCCCAGGAGAGACTGGGGCCGACAAAATATTGAAAACTCTTGGCGTTAAAAAGCTGCCCTAAAGTGCTGCCGCCCATCGAAGCATAAGTCAATGCCGCATCGCTGGCCCTCAAATTAATGGAACCCAGCAGGGAGAAATGCGGGTACAAATCCGCCTTGGCCACACCGATCAAGGCGCTCTGGGTGGCAAGCTGGCGTTCGGCAAGCCGTATGTCCGGTCGCCGACGCAACATCTCGGCAGGAACACCAATAGCCACTTGAGCTGGAGCGACAGGAATGGGTTTATTCCCGGTCAGATAGCTATCAACGGCTCCTGGAGGCTTGCCTAAAAGCACACTCAAACCATTCTTCGCTTGCCGCAACTGAGCCTCTAAAGGCGGAATGGTGGCGCGCGTATTGTTCAACAAGCTTTCTGCCTGCAAATAATCCAGTTCGTTAATCAGGCCGCCGGAAAATAATGCTTTGGCTATTTGCAGTGTACGCTCCTGAATTTTGACGTTGTCGTGAGCAACTTGTATGCGCGCTTCGCTGGTGCGGATCAGCACATAAGTACGGGCCACTTCGGCTGTCAATGAGACCAATACGTCATCATAACCAGCCACTGAAGCCTGCATATTAGCCAGACTCGATTGCACGCCACGCCTGAATTTTCCCCAGATATCAAGCTCCCATCCCATATCAAAGCCAATACCAGTACTGGCAAAGGAGCGATCCATGATCGAACTGGTATTGGGCGCAAAAGCGCTGATCTGCTGTTGACTCAAATCGCCGTTAACCTGCTGAAGCTGCGGAAATTCAGCGCTGGTGGCAATGCCGAGCTGGGCGCGGGCTTCTAAAATACGCGTACCGGCAACTTGCAAACTCAAATTCTGTGATCGGGCCTCGGTGATAAGCTTATCCAGTACCGGATCCTTGAATACTTTCCACCAGGTGGACAATTCCGCTGTATGCCGGCTGATTTCGGGGGAGGACTGATTGATCCATTTGGGCTCTACGTCAGCCTCCGGTTTGACGTAATCAGGACCAACCAAACTACAGCTACTGCTTAGCAGTGCGGCAGTCATCATAGTCACCAGGGGGCGAAGTTTATTATTTTCAGTCATCATCCTTACTCCACCGATCCGGTTTGTTTATGCAATATGCCGGGGTTTTCTCCCCCGGAATCCTTGGGCTTATCTTTATGAACCCCGAAGAATATACTGTAAAGCACCGGCACAACGATAAGAATCAATAACGTGGCAACACCCAGTCCGAACACGATAGTCACGGCCATGGAAATGAAAAAGGCATCGGTAAACAAAGGAATCATGCCCAGCATCGTCGTACCGGCCGACATGGTGACCGGCATCAAACGGCTGACACCGGCAATCATCACTGCCTGATACGGCGTTTTGCCTTGTGCAATCTGCACGCCAATCTCGTCGACCAACACAATCGACGCCTTGATCGCCATGCCGGACAAGCTCATCAGTCCGAGCAGCGCCATGAAACCGAAGGGCTGGTTGAAGGCGAGCAGTCCCGCTGTTACGCCGATGATGGCAAGAGGCACTGTCAACCAGATGACCAGCGTCTTTTTGATGGAATTAAACAGCACCAGCACGATTAAGACCATGATACCGAAGAACATGGGTATCGAACTCGCCAGACTGGCAAAGGCTCGTGCCGAGTCTTCGGCCTCGCCGCCCCACGCCATGTAGTAGCCCGGCTTATCCTTGAGCGGCCAAAGATCGCTATCCTGAACTCTTAGCGTGTCGGCGTTGAAGGCTGAAGCATCCACTTCATGGCCGAGAACCGCCGCCACATCCACGTTGAGGGCCTGCTCGATTTTTGCTTTAACCTCACGAAACAGTTCGCTGGGCAACCCTTCACGGGGATCGGCATGCAGGCGAATCATTTTCCGGCGATCGCTACGCCACACATAGGGGTCTTCAAATTCGGTGGCAAAGCCGGAAACGATTTGCCCCATGGGGATCATGGATTGGGCGGCCGGACTCCAGATTTGTATGCCATCGAGGCTATCCAGGTCGTCCCGTTCCGACATCGGCGCACGCGCCAGGACAGGAATCAACTCATCGCGCTCCCTGTAGAGGCCCACTCTGCTGCCCTGAAAAGCGGATTCGAGCGCTTGCGACAGTTCCGGCCGGTCAATCCCTGCCCGGCGCGCCTGAGATATCGCCATCTGTGGCCGAACCACCTTGATTTTTTCGCGCCATTCATTACGTACCGCCATGGCCTTGGGTTCGTTTAACAAAATGGCTTCGGCTTTGCCGGCCAAAACCCTTAGTTGCTCGGCGTCGGGGCCAAAAATCCGCAATTGAATTCTGCCGCCGGTGGAAGGCCCCAAAACGAACAGGCGCATATTGACGATGGCGCCTGGAAACAATTCTTCGAACTCCTTTTGTACCTCGGGCGTCAAGGTTTGGATACGGCTAAAATCATCCACATCCACCAGAATCTGTCCAAAACTGCGGTAATTGCTTTCCGGCGAATACGTCAACAGGAAGCGGATCTGGTTGCCGCCAATCATAGTGGTCAGGTGCGTGACGCCTTCGTGTTTTTTTAGCGCGGCTTCCGCCACCTTGAATTGACGCTCCGTTTCGCGGATGTCAGTGCCCTCCGGAAACCAGAGTTCCGCATAGAACTGCGGCCGGGTCGAGTCGGGGAAAAAACTGTTCTTGATGTAGCCGAAGCCAATTAGCGCCGAGATGAATATGGCGATCGTAACCGCGATAACCACCCAGCGAAAGCGTATGCACCCGCTTAGAAAGTTGCTGTATAACCGGTAAAAACCCTTGGCATAGGGATCGTCAGTGACTTCCGTTGTGCCGGCTGGCGTCACCTTGAGAAAGGTCGCGCAAAGCAAGGGCGTACACGTCACTGCCGTCAGCCAACTCAGCGTGAGTGAATACAAAATGACACTGAACAGGGTACGGCAATATTCACCCGTGGAATCCTGAGAGGTGCCGATAGCGGCGAACGCCACAATGGCAACAGCCGTCCCGCCCAGCATCGGCAATGCCGTCTGGCCGACGATGTCCTTCGCCGCTTCAATACCGGATTTGCCCTGCGCCATCTGCATACGCATGCCGTCCGTGACCACGATGGCGCAATCCACCAACATGCCCAAAGCAATGATCAAAGCGCCCAGGGAGATACGCTCCAGGGTGATGTGATTTGCCTGCATGAAGATGAAAGTGCCCATAATGGTGACCAGAAGTACCACGCCCAAAATCAGTCCGGAACGCAAACCCATGAACAACAGCAACACGCCAACGACAATGGCCACCGCTTCGACCAGATTCATCACGAATCCGGTCAGGGAGGTGGTCACCGACTCCGCCTGATGGGAAATAATGTTCAGTTCCATGCCTATGGGCCGCTGCGCTTCCAACATTTTCATGCGCTGATCCAGGGAATCGGACATAACAATGACGTTACCGCCCTGCACCGTGGAAATCGCCAACCCGATGGCCGGTTTGCCGTCAAAACGCAACAGGGTCGCCGGCGGCTCCTGATAGTCACGCTTGATCTCAGCGACATCACGCAAATAAACCAGGCTGCTTGATGTCGGGCTGGGGCTGCTGATCAACAAATCGCCAAATTCCTGCTCCGACCTGAACTCGCCGGTCGGACTGATAGGAATGAATTCTTCCCCCAAAGTCAGATTACCGGAATTGGCGGCAATGTTTTTCGCTTTCAGCGCCGCGAAGATATTCTGCGGTGAAATACCGAGCTGGGCCATTTTCTCGCGGCGCATCTTGATATAAACAGCTTCATTCTGGACGCCATACAGAACGATGCGTTTAACATCCTTGGCGACCAACAGTTCGCGTTGCAACAGCTTGGCATACTCGTAGATTTCCTTGTAGCTGTAGCCATCGCCTGTTATAGCATAATAAATGCCAAAAACATCGCCAAAGTCATCGTTGACCAACGAAGGGCCTGCGCCCGGTGGTAGCCTGCGCTGCGCATCATTGACTTTACGGCGCAACTCATCCCAGACTTGCGGGAGGCTGTTTTGGTCATATTTGTCCTGCATCGTCACCCTCACCCATGACAAGCCCCGCGATGACCGGGACTCCACGCGTTTAATCTGCCCCAACTGCTGGGCGGCTTGTTCGATCACGTTGCTGACTTCCTCTTCAACCTCCGCCGCCGAAGCACCCGGATAAGGCGTCGTGATAATCGCATCCTTGATCGTAAATTCCGGATCCTCAAGGCGGCTCAATTGCTGGAATGAACTCCAGCCGACCACCAAAAAAAGAATCGTCATCACCCAGGTGACAAGACTCTTGCGTATACTCCATTCCGCTAAATTCATAGACTTACTCTTGTGTTTATTTAAGGATTAGTAACTCATTGATTCCCGTTCTTTGTGCGCTTTAATCCAATACCCGAACATCATTAAGGCCCATCCGCGAAGCCCAATCTCGGCGCTCAGGCAAAAGGCCAAAAACCATCCGGCCGAGGAAGGCCATTCCAGCCAGATAAGCAAGCCAAGGATAATAGACAGGACCGCACCCACTGATGTTGATACCCTATTAGGAAGCTGTGTGGCAGAGACCAGGGTTAACCGGAAAATACCCTTGACGATGAGAAAGGCCGCAATCAGGAGGCTCAATCTGGCCGGATCACCGCCTATGCTAAAAAGAATCAAACCACCAACGACAACGTCTAAAACCCCAGTTTGCAGGTTCAGGAAAAAATCCCCCAATTCCTTCGCCACGGCCGCATCGAAACATTCCAGCAAGCCGACCGCCAATACCACAATCCCACACACAGGCAGCCAGGAAAAGTCTCGCACCTGGAATATGATGACATCGTGTTTAATGAGGGTGCCGGCTACTAAGGCCACCCCGATGAATAACATTAACGACCCACGAATTAACAAGCGCCGCCAATCGGTGCCTGTGTGCTCTAAATTGGAAAATTTCTCACGCAAGTTCATTTTTTATCCTTTATACAAGTCCGTCATTCCGGCAGGGATTGCCGGAATCCAGACTACATGGATGTATTTAAGCTTGCCATCCCTGGCACTGGATACCCGCTTCCCGGCGGGTATGACGAATTACCTACGCACATGTTTATAACGATAAGAGCGTAGACTTCCTAGGCCGGAATAATTCTACCCAAGCGAAGCGCGAGGTTGCGTTTCCGGTAATCGCTGCGCTATGCCGGAAACGCCTGTTTTCGCTTACGCTCAAACTGGCTTATTCCGGCCTGGGCTTTTAACAAAAGAATACGAAGTTTTATGTTTTTCTTCGTGATCTTCGTGTTCTTCGTGTCCTTCGTGGTGAAAAAAATATTAAAAGACCCTTATCGATTTCAGGATTGTTCCAGTTTCCGAATCACCTGGCCTTCCTGTAACTTGCTGACGCCACTGATGGCAATCACTTCTTCGGGAGCGAGGCCCGCCCTGATTTTAATGCTGTCTGTCCCGGTCAGATCACCCGTAGTCACTGCCCGGCGATGCACAGCCATGGTTTTGGTATCCACCACCCAGACCATCGAATGACCGGCATCATCAGCCCAGACAGCGACAGCCGGGACAACGATACCGCCTTCGTCTTCGGGCACCTTGGCAAATTCAATAGACACTGTGGCTGTCATACCCGGAAGTATGCGAATTCCAGCCGGCGCCGGCATCACCAGTACAACCTGGAAAGTTTGCGTCATACTGTCGGCCAGCAGTGCGGCTTCCTTGATTTTAAGCTCGAATTGCCGGGTAGGGTCGGAGGCAAAATCCGCGTACAGGCGGGGTTTGGTTTCCCGTATCGGCGCCATCATTGACTCAGGCACATCAACCAGCACTTCAATATCGGACATGTTCTGAAGGCTTACGATCGGTTGCTTGACTGCAACCTCCTGATAATTGTCAACCAGCCTACGGGCGATGAGGCCGGCGAATGGTGCTCGTAACCGGGTATAGTCCAATTGGTCCTGGGCGGCGGCAAGGCCCGCTTCCGCGGACTGCAAACCTGCCTGGGCGACGGCTTGGGCGGTAAACTTCAAATGCACCTGGGAATCGCTGACCGCTCCGGCATCGGTTGCCTTGACGTTACGAAAGCGTTGGTATTCGGCAATGGCGTAGTCAACGGACGCTTTTGCCCTGGCCATAGCGCCTTTAGCGTTGCGCAGGCTGGTTTCAAAGTCTTGAGGATTGATTCTGGCGATCAGATCGCCTCTATTGACGCGCTGGCCTTCCTTGACCGGCAGTTCGATCAACGGACCTGATACCTGAAACGCGAGGTCGACACGTTTAGTCGCCCGCACCGTTCCCGGTAATTTTCGCGTTTGGCCAGTAAGGTCAGATCCTACAATCATTAGCTTGATAGGCCGAACGGCTATCGCTTCAGCCTTTTCCTCCTCTTTCTTGCCGCAGGAAATTAATAACAAAGCCAATAGGCTGGTCAGGAAAACGGTTTTCAGGGGCTTTAAATTCATAAGTAAACTATTTCTGGTTGGCATCAGGAATTCTGGGGAAAACTTGAAGAAAAGATAAGTTAGAATAATGATTGGAATGGTTGCTGTAAATGATTTTCGGCTACCTTGCTTCCGCCGGGAACCCCGGCAACGATTCACGAATGCGCCGGGAAAAATCCGGTGCATCATCGGCGGCCCGCACGGCCTCGGTGATGCGCGAGCGCTGACGCAGCTCATCGTAGGGCAAGCTGGTGTCGAGGAAACCAACACCGTAGAGATAGCCGCTGATCAGCCCGTTCAACAGGTGCCGGATATTGAAACCGCCCGGCCTGCCAACCGCATTCGCGTAGCGCACAATGTTGACCGTGCAACTATTGGTGAGCAGGTGATACCACTCCGGCTGATCGGCCAGTTCGTTGATCCGCTCAAGGTAGACCAGAAACAGCTTGCGCGCACTTTCAGGTGATATCTGGAGGCGATAGAGAAATACTTCCTCGTCACGGTGATTGGCGCGCAGGCCGACCAGGTCCTGTTCATCGCCAACTACATAGATCAATTCGAACTGCTTGAACATTGACGCAATCGGCGCAAAGCCTTCCCCTATTTCAGGCCGAGTCTCGATGGAAATACTCACCGGAGGCGCGTTATCGAAGGTAAAGCTGACGAAGGTGTGCGCTACCGGCGACTCCATCCAGAAGGAGACATAGAGATCCACTCCAGTCAGGTGCGAGAGCAATACCTCACGTTCCTCGTACCTGGTCGTAAAATCATCCCTGCTGCGGAAATCGAAATTGCGGACTTCGGTAATGCGCACGTTATCACCATCAACGGCAGCTCGCGGCAAGACCGCCACTTCTGTTCGCCACGGGCGGTCATTCGAGGCAGGGATGAACAGCCACCAGGTCAGTACGGCCAGGAAAACAGCCGCAAAGATGAGGCTCATGCGGGGCTTGCGCGCGAGCCACAAGGCCCATACCCCAAAAGTCAGGAAAGCCAGCGCCAGCACCACCCTTAACCACCCCCAGGGCAGGTTTGACCAATAGATTGCCAGTGTGCCCCAGGTGAGGAATCCGGCGCGGATCAGAACTCCCAAACCGGTGACTAGCCAGTAAAACTGCCTTAACAGCCAGGTCGGAAGGAACTTTCGCGAATTTGATTGAGTAATAGTCATAAGGCAATAAAAACCAGCTGTTCAAAAACGTTTTGCACAATAAACAGCATTATATAACAGATCAACGCTGCGCTGATTGGGGTGGAAATCCAGCCCACGGCTATTTTTCCGAGCTCCCACCAGCGGATTTGACGTAAGCCTTTTATGCCGCGCGCTAAAGCTATACCGCAAACGGCGCCAACCACAGCCTGGGAACTGGACACCGGCACCAGCGGAATGGGCGGCAAACCCAGTCCGATTACAAATTGTTGTAGTGATGAGGATGAAAAAATGAACAAAACAAGGGCTTGGGAAACAACGACAACCCAGCCGCCGAGAGGCCCGATGGGCACGATACCCTTGCCAATCGTGATCATAACCGGCCGCGAAAAAAATACTCCTACAGCGATAGCGATACCTCCCCATAAAAACAGGCGTTGCGGACCCGACAGGGAGAACAACTCGCCGATCTGTATGTCCCGCAACGGCGAAGAAGAAACGAATACCCCCATGACGTTGCCGATATTATTGGCACCCAAACTATAGGCGCCGAATACCCCTGCCAGTATCAGGCCCAGCCGAGTCCAGTGATCCAGCCACAACAAGTGCGGTTTTACAAGGTTAATCAAGCTATTGAGTCCCAAATAAATAAGCCAGGCAAAGAGCGCGCCCAAAATGGGACTGGCAACCCAGGTGCCCGCAATTTGGCTGAGTGAAGCCATATCCGTTGGTGAATCACTAAACAGGTTCCAGCCGATGATGCCGCCGACGACTGCCTGGGTAGTTGAAACCGGCAATCCCCATTTGGTCATTGTGTAAACTGTTAGTCCGGCCGACAAGGCGACGGTAAAGGATCCAGCCAATGCATTGACTGCACCGAGTTTGCCTAGGCCATGAGAGGCGCCTGCGCCGCTAATTACTGCGCCTATAATAACGAAGAGTGCGCATAGGATTGCCGCGGTGCGAAATTGCAGCATTCGGCTGGTGACTGCTGTGCCGAAAATATTGGCGGCATCGTTGGAGCCCAGTGACCAGCCTAAAAATAGGCCGCTGGAGAGAAAAATGAAAAAGTCCAGATTGATCATGCTATACGGACCGCTTGACGGCATAGATAGCCAGAGCATCCCCTGCTTCGTCCGCCTGATTGGCTAGCTGGTCGATGTGCAGCAAATGATCACGCAGATGGCATTTGCGTTCCAAAGGATAATTACCGGCGAAAATGCTTTTGAGCAAGCGAATGGCGATTTTTTCCGCTTCTTGTTCATGGTAGTGAATTTTATGGATTTGGTCGTGAACCGCTTTAGGGTCGCGAAAATAAATGCGCGATGCGGCCACGGTATGTTCCATGGCGCTGCAGGCGTGGCAGATAAAATCGATTATGGCTCCATTGCAATCGGCTGGGAACTCCGGTTTTTCGATCCCCACCAGCGTAAAATGCCCGCTCATGCGGTCGGCCAGATGATCCAGATCCGACAGAAGGCTTAACACATCAGCTGCCGTATCAGGCAACAGCATCTCGGTGTAGAGGGTTAATCCTATATGCGTGCGCAGGTTGTCGCCACGTGACTCGTATGAAGAAATTTGCTGCAACTTTTCTTCGCTTGCCTCTAACCAGCCTTCCTTGAGGTATGCAATCATGCCTTCCTGGTAGGCCAGAATGGCCATCGAAACCGCATCGAGAAATTCTTGAATCTCTGATTGCAGAATACGCGTGGTGCGAAACGGCGAGAAGTTAAAATCGACCATGGTTTCTATTCCTCTTTCAGGATTTTCCGGGGATGTCCGTGAATAGGACGTTTTTTATTTTTACACAACTCAAAATTTATTGTTATTTTTTTTATCCCATAGAATGGGGAAGTTCCAGTATAACGGTAATTTCTTTGGCATTTTAAACTCGCTGGATATACAATCCAGGCAGCTTATTGGATTAAACGAGCCTTTACTTCTTAAAAATGGATCATCGTTTTAATCATCGCCGGCTTTTTAGATAATGATACTTTACCGAAAGATTGTGTTCCCGCTATAAATTAAAGTGAGTTAAACGATGCACATCATTAAAAATTTGATCAGTCACACACGTTTGCTTGAAATCGTCGGTGATTTGATACGCGTGAGCGCGCGCGACGTTGCTTTTGGCGAGCTCGCCATGATTGAAAACATCGACGGCGAGCAGTCTCTGGCGAAGGTCGTCGATCTCGACCGGGATGTTGTCAGTCTCCAGGTGTTTGCCGGCGGCAAAGGCTTGTCTACCGATGCCAAAGTAAAATTCCTCGGTCGTCCTCTTGATGTCATCTACTCCGATAATATTCTCGGCCGAATCTTCCGGGGTTCCGGCGAATCAATAGATGGCGGGCCTGAACTACCCACGGATCCGCGCATTCCAGTGGGTGGCCCTACAGTTAATCCGGTCATGCGGGTGATGCCGACGCGGATGATCGAAACCAAGGTACCGATGATCGATCTGTTCAACTGTCTGGTGGAAAGCCAGAAGATTCCTATCTTTTCCGTTGCGGGCGAACCCTTTAACGAACTGCTGGCGCGTATTGGTTTTCAGGCTAATGCCGATGTAGTGGTGTTTGGCGGCATGGGCTTAATTTTCGATGACTATCAATACTTTCGCACGGCCTTCGAGGATCATGGCGTTTTTCACCGCACTATCATGTTTGTTAATCAAGCCTCTGATCCGCTGGTGGAGCGCTTGCTAGTCCCTGATATGGCTCTGGCCGTAGCGGAAAAAATGGCGGTTGAAGGCAACAAACGGGTGCTGGTACTGCTCACCGACATGACCGCCTATGCCGATGCCATGAAAGAACTGGGTGTCGCGCAGGAACGCATTCCCGCTGTGCGAGGACACATGGGGGATCTTTACACGCAACTGGCCTCGCGCTATGAGAAAGCCTGTGATTTCAAGGGCGCGGGTTCGGTGACCATATTGAGCGTAACGACCATGCCCGGCGATGATGTGACTCATCCGGTGCCGGATAATACAGGTTATATAACGGAGGGGCAGTTCTATCTGCACAATGGTTTCATAGACCCATTTGGTTCACTCTCAAGGCTAAAACAGCATGTCGTTGGCAAAGCCACCCGTGAGGATCACAGTCAGATTATGAACACCATGATCCGTTTTTACTCCGGCGCCGTGGAAGCACAAAAAAAGCAGGCTATGGCCTTTGAACTTTCTCCTTTCGACGATAAGTTGCTCAAATTCGGCCGTTTGTTCAAGGAACGATTTATGGATATACGCGTTTCACTGCCGGTTATTGAAGCTCTGGATCTTTGTTGGACGACGCTGTCTGAATGTTTCGATACAAAGGAACTATTGATGAAGCAGAACCTGATTGATAAATATTACCAAAAATCCGCCCCAAGCGTAGCCGAAGAAACAGACGCCATAGGTAAGGTTGCGTAAACGGTCATGGCCAAGCTCAAACTTAGCAAACACGCATTGCACGAGCAACAGGAACAGCTGAAATTGTACCAGCGGCTATTGCCATCCCTTGATCTCAAGCGCCGGCAGTTGTCAATTGAAGTAAAAAATGCGCAGGAGGAATATGAGGCTGCCCAATCCGCCGTGGACGCGTTGGAAACCCGAATCGGCGAAGAGCTACCCATGCTTGCC
>Ga0209391_10000351_pt1 | contig 20984 bp, 16 predicted proteins | sample PPLLak3March2015_FD_187246 | JGI IMG/M metagenome (GOLD analysis project Ga0209391, IMG submission 187246) | Freshwater sediment microbial communities from Prairie Pothole Lake near Jamestown, North Dakota, USA - PPLs Lake P7 Core (1) Depth... | ecosystem: Environmental > Aquatic > Freshwater >...
CAGGATTCCGGCCGCGGCCGGCCGGCCGTCTCCACACCGGGCTTGTCATGGATTTCCCGTTCGAATCGCTGATCGGCGTCGCACTCGGCATCGGCCTCGCCGCCGCGACCGGCTTCCGCATCTTCGTGCCGCTGCTGATCGCCGGGCTGGCGGCCCGTTCCGGCTACCTGCCGCTGGGCGAGGGCTTCCAGTGGCTCGCGAGCACGCCGGCGCTGCTCACGCTAGGCACGGCGGCGGTCTTCGAGACGCTGGCCTACTACATCCCCGGCGTCGATCACCTGCTCGACGTGCTTGCGAGTCCCGCCACGCTTGCCGCGGGCGTGATAGCGAGCGCCGCCGTCATGGTCGACGTTCCGCCGGCCGTGATGTGGCCGGTCGCCGTCATCGCCGGCGGGGGAGCCGCCGGGCTCACCAAGGGCAGCACCGCGCTGCTGCGGGCCAAGTCCGGAGCGATGACCGGCGGTCTCGCCAATCCCGTGGTCTCGACGGTCGAAACGGTGGGCGCCACGGGCGTTGCCGTGTTCGCGATCGTCCTGCCGTTCCTGACGCTGGCGGCGCTCATCGCGCTGCTCTACTGGGCAACCCGCAAGGCCGGGCGCGTGCTGTTCGGGCGGCGCCAGCGGCCGCCCGTGCCGGCCGGGGAGTGAGCACCCGCACCGTACAATGCGGCCATGTGCCTGCTCGTCCTCGCCTGGCTCTCGCATACCCGCTACCGCCTTGTCGTGGCCGGGAACCGCGACGAGTTCCACGACCGGCCGGCGGCGCCGCTCGGCTGGTGGACGGACGTGCCGGGAATTCTCGCCGGGCGTGACCTGCGAGCGGGCGGCACGTGGATGGGCCTGTCCCGTTCGGGTCGCTTCGGGGTCGTGACCAACTTCCGCAACGTCGAGGCAGCCGCGCCGGAGGGCTCGCCGTCGCGCGGCCAGCTCGTGCCCCGCTTTCTCGACGACAGCGGCGCGCCCGGCCGCTTCGTCGAGGACCTGCGCGACGATGCGGCCAGGTTCGCGGGCTTCAACCTGCTGGTGGGCGGTCCGTCGACCCTGCACTACTACTCGAACGTCGTGGACGGGGGCCCGCGGGAACTGCCTCCGGGCATCTACGGGCTCAGCAACCACCGGCTCGACGAGCCCTGGCCGAAACTCACCCGCACGCGGGCACGTTTTGCAGCGGCGCTCGCGCACGACGATCCCGCGCCCGCGGACCTGCTCGACCTGCTCGCCGACAGCGAACCGGCCGGCCCGGACGCGCTCGCGGTGAGCGGACTCCCGGCGGAACTCGAGCGCGCGCTGTCGGCGCCGTTCGTGCGGCACGAACGCTACGGCACGCGCTGCTCCACGCTCGTGCGGGTCGAGCACGGCGGCCGCACGACCGTGCACGAGCGGCGCTTCGACGCCCGGGGCACGCAAAGCGGCTCGAGTCGCTTCGAGTTCCAGGACGGGACCCGATGATGCGACGCACCCGCGTGCGGGCCGACGGCCGCGGCCGTTCGCGGTTCGCGGCCATTCTCGCCGTCGTGCTCGGCCCGGTCCTGCTGGCAACCGGGTACGGCACGGCCGGCGCCGCCGACGCCGGACGAATCCGCATCGAGGTGGACGGTGTCGAGCGCGAGGTCGCGGACAACATCCGCGCCTTCCTGACGCTGACCCGCTACCTCGATCGCGAGGACGTGACCGACTCACAGGTGCGCCGGCTCGCCGACCGGGCGGTGGACGAGGCCGCCGACGCGATGCGGCCCTTCGGCTACTACGAGCCGGTCATCCGGAGCCGGACCAGCCGCGACGACACGCGCTGGATCGTGCGCCTGCGCGTCAAGCCGGGCGAGCCGGTGATGATGGAATCGGTGGACGTGCGCATCACCGGGCCCGGCGCCGAGGAGCCCGCGCTGCTCGCCGTCGCCACCTCGAGCGCCCTGCAGCCCGGCAGCCGCCTCCACCACCCGACCTACGACCGCCTGCGCAACGACCTGCTGCGGGTCGCGCGCGACATCGGCTTCCTCGACGCCGAGCTGACCCGTCGCGAGCTGGTCGTGAACCCGCCGGCACGCGCGGCTGCGGCTTACCTCGAGCTCGAGACCGGCGGGCGCTACCGATTCGGCGCGGTGTCGATCGAGCAGGACGTGATCGACAACGAGCTGCTGCAGCGCTTCGTCCGCTTCGAGACCGGGCAGGTGTTCTCCACCACGCGCATGCGCAACACGCAGTTCGCGCTGCAGGACAGCAACTATTTCTCGACCGTGACGATCACGCCGGGCGAGCGCGACCGCGAGACGCTGACCGTGCCGGTGACCATCCGCGCCGATCCCATCAAGCGGCACCGCTACTCGGTCAGCGCCGGCTACGGCACCGACACGGAGATCCGCGGCCGCTTCGCCTGGGACAATCGTCGCGTCAACGAACGGGGGCATCGCCTGCGCTTCGAGGCGACGGGATCCGCCGTGCTCACCGAAATCATCGCCCGCTACGTCATCCCGGTCGGCGACCCGGCGCTCGAGAAGCTCGAGTTCAGCGCCGCCTACATCGACGAGGAACTCGGCGACCTCGACAGCCGGCGTACCGAGCTCACGGGCGGGCTGACGCAGGCGATGGGCCAGTGGCAGCGCGTGCTGTTCCTGATGCTCAACCAGGAGCGCACCAGCTTCGCGGACGGCAGCTCGCGCGACGACCTGCTGCTGATTCCCGGCATCAGCTACGCGAGCATGCCTCCCAACTTCCTCACCGGCTGGGTGCGCGACGCCGCTTACTACTTCGAGCTGAGCGGGAGTCCCGAGACGCTCGGCTCCGACGCGTCCTACCTGCGCTTCTATACGCGCGCGGAACGCGTCTGGCCGGTCTCGGGCCCGTGGTACCTGCGGCTGCGCGGCGAGTTCGGCACGAGCTGGATCAACGATTTCTCGGAGCTGCCGGCCTCGCAGCGCTTCTTCGCGGGCGGCGACCGCAGCGTGCGCGGCTTCGCGCTCGACGAGCTGAGCCCGGTCGTCGAGACGGTCTCCGACACGGGCGAGGTCACGCGCCAGTCGATCGGCGGCGAGCACAAGATCGTCGGTTCGGTGGAGATCGAGCGCGATCTTCCTTACAACCTGCGCGGAGCGGTCTTCGTCGACGCCGGCAACGCCTTCAGCGACTGGGACACGCCGCTCGAGTATTCCGTCGGGCTCGGCCTGCGCTGGCGCCTGCCCATGCTGCTCATCGGCGTGGACGTCGCCCAGGCGCTCTCTGAGTCCGGCAAGAGCCCACGCCTGCACCTCAACATCACGCAGGTGCTCTGATGCGCTGGCGCTGGATCATCCTCATCGCCGTGCTCGTCCTGCTGGTGGCCGTGCCGGTCGTGGCCGTGTATCGCGTGCTGAACAGCCAGGCCGGCCTCGAGCTCGCGCTCGCGCAGTTCCAGCGCCTCCAGAACATCCGCATCGAGGCGACCGGCGCGAGCGGCACGCTGGCGGGGCCGCTGCGCGTGGAGCGCCTGGTCATCGAGCACGAAGCGGTGCGCATCGAGGCTTTCGACCTGCGGCTGCGGGCACACATGCGCGGACTCCTGCACGGCATCGTTCAGATCGACCAGCTCGAGGCCGCGCGGATCGAGGTCGTGCTGAAGCGCCGCGAGCCGCGGCCGCCGAGCGTGCCGCGTTTCCTGCCGAGATTCCTCGAGGTGTCGGCGCCCGATATCCGGCTCGGCGACATCGGCCTCACCCTGCTCGACGGCCAGCGAGTCGAGGTCGCCTCGCTGCAGGCCGCGCTCGCCATGACGCGCTGGCGCATCGACCTCACGAACCTCGTGGCCGACGACCCGGCGGGCCACGTCGAAGGCAACCTGCGGCTGAACGCGTGGCAGCCGCTCGGCCTGCGGGCGGCACTCAACGGGCACTGGCGCCTGCCCGACGAGCGCACCTATCGCTTCGCGGCCGCGGCGCGCGGCAACCTCCGCCGGCTCGGCACCACGGTCACGCTCGCAGAGCCCGCGAACGTGTCGTTCATCGGCAACCTGCTGTCGCTCGACGAGGACCCGCGCGCCGTGGGTACGTTGCGCGTCACCGACTTCGACGGCTCACCCTGGATCGAGCCGGGCACCTGGCCGATCGCGAGCGGCTCGATCGCTCTCGACGCCCGCCGTGACGCGTTCGGCCTGGACGGCACGATCGTCTCCGCGGCACTCGGCGAGGGCCCGCTGCGCGTGCAGGGTGCAGGCCAGTGGCACGACTCGACGCTCGAGCTCGCGTCGCTCGAGGCATGGCTACCGCGCTCCGGAGCGACCGTGAGCGTGGCCGGCAGCATCCGATTCGGCGAGGCGGATCCAGTGCTCGCCCTGGCCGGCGATTGGAACAGCGTGCGCTGGCCCCTCGAAGGCGACGCCGCGGTCCACAGCCCGGTCGGGAGTTTCACGCTGCAGGGCGGACTGCCCTACGCCTTCGAAGTGCAGGCCGTCACCCAGGTTCCGGACCTTCCCGATGCAGACTTCACGGCCGCGGGCTCGATCGACCGCGAGCAGGTGCTGCTCGAGCGCTTCGACGGTCGCCTGATGGACGGGCGCCTGCGCGGCTCGGGCCGGCTCGCCTGGACCGGCGCCCAGCGCTGGAGCGCACGGCTCGATGGCGAGCGACTCAACATCGCCGCTCTACGGCCGGACCTGCCGGGGCGCGTCACGTTCGCCGCCGCCGTCGAGGGCAGCGGCTTCAGTCCCGACGCGCCGTGGACCCTGCGCCTCGCGTCGCTGTCCGGCACCATCAAGGGGCGAGCTCTCACCGGCCGCGGCGAGGTGAGGCACCGCGCCGGAACCTACGAGCTACGCGGCCTGCGCGTGGCAACCGGCCCCTCGCACGTCGAGGTCAATGGCCGCTGGGGGCCGAGCATCGACCTGCGCTGGAACGCCAGCCTGCGCTCACTCGCGCTGCTGCACCCGGATCTCGAGGGCGAACTCGTCACCTCCGGGCATGCACGCGGCAGCCCCCGCCGCCCCGAGGCAACCGCCGAGGCCCGCGTGCGCAGCCTGCGCTACGACGGCATCACCGTGCAGTCGATCGAGGCTGAGGTCGATCTCGACCTCAGCGACCGGCGCGAGTCGAACGTGGACCTGCGCGCGAGCGGCATCGACCTCGGCGCGATGGCGCTGGATTCCGCGACCCTCGTGGCCCGTGGCCGGACCCGGGAGCACGCCTTCGACCTGCGCTTCGCCTCGCCCGGCGACCCGGAGCAGGGTATCCCCGGGTTCAAGGCCCGGCTCGCGGCGGACGGCGACTACGAGGAGGCAGGTCGCGGCTGGCATGGAACGCTGCGGGAGGCCTCGATCGTGTTTCCCGACGACAGCGCGGACCTGCTGCAACCCGCGGCGCTGGAGGCGGGACCCACGGGCATCCGCGCCTCGCCGGTCTGCATCGCGACCGGCGAGGCGCGGCTGTGCGTCGAGGGCGAGTGGCGCGCCGATCCTGCATCCTGGCGCGTGCTCTACAGCGCGCAGGACTGGCCGCTGCAGCGGCTCCTGCACTCGCTGCTCGGCTGGCGTGATTTCGACGGCCGGCTGCAGGCGAGCGGCTGGGCCGCCCAGGAGCCGGGCCAGCCCTGGACCGGTGGCACGACACTCGTGCTCGACGAGCCGACGCTCGAGATCCCCCGCAACCAGTTCCGCACCGACCGCGTGTCGCTCGGGGCCGCACGGCTGGACGTGTACGCCGAGCCCGACGCGATCCGCGCGACGCTCGCGGTCAACGTGGCCGACAGCACCCGCCTGAACGGCACGGTGACGGCGCTGCGCGAGCCCGGGCGCGAGCTGCTCGACCTGCCGCTCCGCGGCGAAGTGCGCGGTGAGTCCTCGGCGATCACCGCCATGCCCCTGTTCGTGCCGGAGATCGACCGCTCGGGCGGGGAGCTCGATGGTCGGGTGTCGGTCTCCGGCACGCTCGGCAGTCCGCTTTTCGACGGCGAGTTTCACGTCCGCGACGGCCGCTTCGACCTCTATCGGACCAACCTGCAGCTCTCGAAAGTAACCCTCGACGGCCGCTTCGTAGGCGACGAGCTCGTGTTCGAGGGCCGCGGCTCGACCGCGCGCGGCGACATGCAGCTGGACGGCCGCTTCACGTGGCCCGAGAACGTCATGACCGGCACGATGCGGCTGCGCGGCGAGAACCTGCAGGTGGCCGACACGCCCGACTTCCGCATCGTCGCCTCGCCCGACCTCGTCTTCACCGCCGGCCCCGACGGATTCGACGTGACCGGCCAGGTGCTGATCCCGATCGCCCGGATCACGCCGCGCGACCTCACGACCACGGTCACGACCTCCTCGGACGAGCGCATCGTCGGGCTCGAGGTCGAGGACCTCGGGCCGTCCACGCTCGAGCGGCTGCGCAGCCGTATCCGCGTCGAGCTCGGCGACAACGTTCGGGTGAACAGCTTCGGCCTGCGCGCCACGCTCGAGGGAGGCGTGACCGTCATCACGCGGCCCGGCGACGTGGCGCGCGGCGACGGTGCGATCCGCGTCAAGGAAGGCGAATACAAGGCGTTCGGCCAGTTCGTGCGCATCGTGCGCGGCGTGCTGAGCTACGACATGACGCCGCTCAACGAGCCGACACTCGACCTGGTCGCCGAGCGCGAGATCCGCCGCGAAGACATCACGGTCGCGATCAACGTGCGCGGCACGCTCGCCGACCCGTTCATCACGCTGACCTCGCAGCCTCCGATGTCGCAGAACGAGGCGCTGTCGTACCTGCTCACCGGCCGCTCGATCAACACACTGCAGTCGGGCGAGACGGCCTCGATCGACCGCGCGGCCGAGACCCTCGCGCTGAGCGGCGGCGGCCTGCTGCTCGGCGGCATCGGCAGCCGCGTCGGCCTGGACGAGGTTACCGTCGAGCAGACCGGCGAGGACGACACGGCGGTGGTGCTCGGCAAGTACCTGTCGCCCAACCTGTTCGTGAGTTACGGCATCTCGATCGCCGAGGCGATCAACACCATCAAGCTGCGCTACACGATCAACCGCAACTGGTCGCTCAAGGCCGAGGCCGGGCTCGAGCAGAGCGCAGACGTGGAGTACCGGATCGAGCGCTGACGGCCGCTGCGAAGCCGCGTGCGCCTCCCCCGGGGCGCGGTCGCGAGTGATTCGCGTTGCGATCTGCGTGGGATCGGCGTAAGTAGACCCTTTGAAACGATCAAGGAGAGGTTCCATGAACCGAATACTTGTCGTTGCACTGGTCGTCATCGCCGTCGCCGCCGGTCTCTTCTACGGGCGACGCACCTCCGATCAGTCACCTCCCCCGCCCGTCCTCGAACTCCCGGTGCCCGTCGGCGCGACCCTGCTCGAGGGCCTCGGCGACTACACGTTCCCCGTGTCGAGCTCGCATCCCGAGGTGCAGCGCTGGTTCGACCAGGGGCTCATGCTCACCTACGGGTTCAATCACGACGCGGCCGAGCGCTCCTTCATGAAGGCCGCGGAGCTCGATCCCGGCTGCGCGATGTGCTGGTGGGGCGCGGCGCTCGTGCTCGGGCCGCACGTCAACAGCGGCATGGATCCCGCGAACAATGCGAACGCGTGGTCGCGGCTGCAACGCGCGCTGGAGCTCGCGCCGCAGGCGAGCGAGCGCGAGCAGGCCTTCATCCGCGCGCTCGCCGCGCGTTATGCGGAGGACCCGCCGGACGATCGGCGGCCGCTCGACGAGGCCTACGCGCAAGCGGCGGGTCGGCTCGCCGCCGATCGCCCGGACGACCTCGACGCCGCAACCCTGCACGCCGAGGCCCTGATGGACCTGCAGCCCTGGGATTACTACGACGAGCAGCTCGAGCCCAAGGGAAACACGGCCGAGATCGTCTCGATCCTCGAGTCCGTGATGGCCCGGAACCCGGATCACGCCGGTGCGCTGCACCTGTACGTGCACGCGGTCGAGGCATCCGACGACCCGCAGCGGGGCGTCGCGGCGGCCGATCGACTGCGCGAGCTGATCCCGGGCTCAGGACACCTCGTTCACATGCCGGCGCACATCTATGCGCGCGTCGGGCGCTGGCACGACGCGGTCATCGCCAACCAGAAGGCGATCGCGGCCGACGACGCGTACCTGGCGATGTGCCGAGGCAATGCCAAGGGCATTTATCCGCTCGGGTACGTGCCGCACAACCACCACTTCCTGTGGTTTGCGGCCAGCATGGGAGGCGCGAGCGAGATCGCGCGCGACGCCGCGCTGCAGACGGCGGCGCGCGTCAACCTGCCCGAGCTGATGCGACAGCCGGGCTTCGCCGGGCTGCAGCATTACTGGATGACACCTTGGTTCGACCGCGTCCGTTTCGGCCGCTGGGACGAGATCGCCGCCGAGGCCAACCCGGCGCCCGACCTGCCCTACGTGACCGCGATCTGGCATTACGCCCAGGCCATGGCCGCCCTGCGCCTGGCACGCCCGGACGACGCAGCGAAGCACTACGACGCACTTCGGACGCTGGCTGCCGACCCGGTCATGGACACCCTGACGGTCTGGGACCGCTATCCGCTCGCCTACTCGGCCCGCATCGCCGAGCGCACCGTGAGCGCCGAGCTCGCCCTCGCTCGAGACGACCATGGCGCCGCAGTCGCGGCGCTGCGGGAGGCCGTCCTGATCGAGGACGGGATTCCGTACGACGAGCCGCCGGGCTGGCACGCCCCGGTGCGGCAGACGCTCGGCGTGGTCCTGCTGGCTGCCGGCCGGCCGGCCGAGGCCGAGGCCGTGTATCGGGAGGAGCTTGGGCGCAACCCGTCGAACGGGTGGTCGCTGCAGGGACTCTCCGACAGCCTGCGCGCGCAGCAGAAGACCCGCGAGGCAGCGGAGGCCGAGCAGCAGCTGGCACTCGCCTGGGCCCATGCCGACGTCGAACTGGCCGCGTCGCGCCTCTAGGCGCGCAGAGGGCCGGGACCCGACGGACTTCGCCTAGTCGAAGTCCGTCGGCAGCGCCCGATCGCGCCAGTGCTCGAGCATGCGCGCCACCTGGTGTGGCGTGCTTCGCCCGAGCGACATCGGCGGCAGGTCCTGTGGGTCGAAGAAGCCGACCGCATCGGTCTCGTAGCTGCCGCGGGCCTCGCCGCCGGTAAGCTCGCAGAGGAAGAACGCCTTCCAGCCGTGGAACGGCGTCTCGCCGTGGCCGTGGCGGCTGCGGTCGTACAGCGCGGCGAGCTTCACGGCCCGGGCGTGGAAACCCGACTCCTGCTTGATCTCCTTCTCGATGGACTGGGACGGTGACTCGCCGACGTCGGCCCAGCCGCCGGGCAGCGTCCAGCGGCCGTCGGCGGTCTCACGCACCAGCAGCACACGGCCCTCGCGGAAGCTCGCGCCGCGCACCTCGACCTTGGGCGTCACGTAGCCCGTCTCCTGGCGCCACAGCGCAAGCAGGGTGTCGCGATCGGTGGGCCGACCGCCTGCAGCCAGCTCCGCCGCGATGTGCTCGATCTCCTCGTAGCGCTGCCGGTCGTACTCGCTGCCGCAGAAATGCAGCCCGGTGCGCGCGAGCGCCTGCAGGCGGAGGACGAGGTCGAGGTGGCGGTCGGTCACGGGCGGCGTCCGGTCGCGGTCGGGGCGCGGGCCGCCGCGAGTATGCACAGGGGCACGCGGCGTGCGCCATGTGTCCTCGGGCGAATCGTCTTGCCGCCGAAAGCCGGGACCTCGTTGACAGCCTGCTGTCACTCTGCCAGCCTGTTGGCAATCCACCCGCGGGACGCCCATGGCCGCGACCGAGCGCAGCGCCGACGACGCCTTTCAGGACGTGTTGCTCGCCCTGTTCCAGCTGCACGGCCGCGTGCTCGAGGCGGCCGACGTGATGTCGGGCGGGTTCGGCCTCACCGGCGCGCGCTGGCAGGTCATGAAGGTCGCCGCGCGGCAGTCGCTCACCGCCTCGCAGATCGCGCGCCGGCTCGGGCTAAAGCGCCAGAGCGTGCAGCGCACCGTGGACCAGCTCGCCGGGCAGGGGCTCGTCGCGCTCGCGCCGAACGCCGATCACCAGCGCGCCAGCCTCGTCGGCCTGTCGGCCGAGGGCCGACGGATACTCGCATCTCTCGAGTCCCGCCAGCATGCGTGGCTCGGCCGCTGCCTGCGCGGTCTCGGCCGTACCGAGCTCGAGTCGCTCGCGCACTCGCTCGGCGGGCTGTCCGAGCGCGTCGGGCAGGCGACCGCACTCGAGCGGCGCAAAGTCGGCTCGAGTCCGAGCAGCCGCCGCCCGTCCGTGGGCGGACGCCGCCGCCTCGTGGCGGCCTGAACAGACAACACATTCACGCGACCCCGGGGAGGAACGCCATGATCCCGACGCTGCTGATTCTGAAGTGGGCCCACATCATCGCCATGGTGTACTGGCTCGGCGGCGAATGGGGCGTGTTCCAGACCTCCTACCACGTCACCAACCCGCGCCTGTCGCTCGAGGAGCGGCGCCGCCACATGGAGACCGCCTACCGCATCGACATCCTCGCGCGCCTCGGCATCATTCTGCTGCTGCCGATCGGGCTGCACATGGGTTATCTCTGGGGCACGCAGCCGCTCGGTGGCGGCTGGCTGGTGCTGATGTGGATCCTGACCGCGGGCTGGGTCGGCCTCGCGCTCGCCGCGTTCGTGAAGCGCGGCACCGACGCCGGCCTCAGGCTCACCATCTGGGACGACCGCATCCGCTACGTGCTGATCCCGGCGCTGGCGGGGCTCGCGACCTGGTCCCTGCTCACCGACTTTCCCTTCCAGCAGAACTGGTACGCGGCCAAGATCCTGATCTACTCCGGTCTGCTGGTGATCGGCCTGATCCTGCGCTTCGTGATGCGGCACTGGACCCTGACGTTCCGACAGCTCGCCGCCGGCGGACCGAACGCCGAGCTCGAGGCGAAGCTCACGCGCGAGATCAACTTCTCGCGCAAGCTCGCCTACATTTACTGGGTCGGCATCGGCACGGTGGCGTTCATCGGGGTGACGAAGTTCTTCTGAGGCGAGGGCGCGGGCCGCCGCTCCACTCCACTTGCCCAAGGCTTCGAGCCTCGCCTGGTCGGTGTACCTTTTGAGTCCCGACATGACCTTGAGTACACCCGTCTCCAGCGAGAGACGGTCCTCCTTGCTGGTTGATTCAACCCGGCACTTCGTCATGTCGTCGGTATAGACGACCGGGTGCGTCACCGCCGGGGTGATGACTACGCCACGCCCGAGTAACGGATCAAGTGGTTCGCCGAGGAGCCGGCAGCACCGAGAACGCCGCGCGCCGCGCGGTCGTCCCTGCGCCGGGCCGGCCATGTGACCGGTCACACACCCGCGGTCCGCCGCTGCGGCCCCTGCCCCCCGGCTCTTGACACGCGTCGCATATTTATGCACATTTGCAACAATTTTATTCACCCACCTCGAGCCTCGCCCTTGGCCACCGACCCCCACGCCCAGCTCCACCGCCGGGACGCCATCGCGCGCATCCTGCGGCGCACCGCGGTCGGTCGTCAGGCCGAGCTCGTCGAGCTGCTGCGCGCCGAGGGCTTCGAGGCCACCCAGTCATCGGTGAGCCGCGACCTGCGCGAGCTCGGCGTCGTGAAGGGCGGCGACCGCTACCTGCTGCCCGCCGCCGAGGACGCGCTCACGCCCAGCCACTTCGAGGACGTGCAGACGTTCGTGAAGGGCTACCGGGCGGCGGGCCCCAACCTCACCGTGCTGCGCACCACCACGGGCACGGCGCAGGGCGTGGCCATTGCGCTCGACAAGGCGCGCTGGCCCGAGATCGTCGGCACCATCGCCGGCGACGACACGATCTTCATCGCGACCGCGAGTGAGCGCACCCAGCGCCGCCTGCACGCGCACCTGCATTCCATCTTCGGACGCTGAGACCACCCATGCCCCACGCTTCCACGGGCGCCAAGCCCATCCTGCTCGCTTTTTCCGGCGGCCTCGACACCTCGTTCTGCGTGCCCTGGCTCGCCGAGACCTACGGCCGCCCCGTCGTCACGCTCACGGTGAACACCGGCAGCATCGACGCGGCCACCGCAGAGATGCTCGAGGAGCGCTCGAAGACCCTGGGCGCCGTGGCACACCACCTCGTGGATGCGCGCTCCGGCTACTTCGAGCAGGTGATCAAGTACCTGATCATGGGCAACGTACGCCGCGGCAACCTGTATCCGCTGTGCGTCGGCGCGGAGCGGGTCCTGCAGGCGCAGACCGTCGCGCAGTGGGCACGCAAGCTCGGCACGGACGTCGTCGCGCACGGTTCCACCGCCGCCGGCAACGACCAGGTGCGCTTCGAGGTCGCGTTGCGCACCCTCGCGCCCGAGCTCGAGATCCTCGCCCCCGTGCGCGACCGCGCCTTCAAGCGGCCCGACCAGCTCGTCTACCTCGAGTCCCGCAACCTCCCGGTGCCGCCCTTCGGCGCGGCCTACTCGGTGAACCGCGGCCTGTGGGGCACGACCATCGGCGGCAAGGAGACGCTGGTCTCGGACACCTGCATCCCGGACACGGCCTGGGTGCTCACGCGCGACGCGTTCACCAACCCGCAGGCGCCCGAGCGCCACACGATCGGCTTCGAGGCCGGCGTCCCCTGCACGCTCGACGGTGAGGCCATGGACCCGGTCAGCCTGATCGAGGCCGTCGAGGCGCTGGGCGCGAAGTTCGGCATCGGCCGCGGCATCCACCTCGGCGACACCATCATCGGCTTCAAGGGTCGCGTCGCCTTCGAGGCCCCGGCGGCCGAGATCCTGCTCACCGCGCATCGCGAACTCGAGAAGCTGGTGCTCTCCGCGCGCCAGGCCCGACTCAAGGATTCGCTCGCCGGCCCCTACGGCGACCTCGTGCACGAGGGCCAGCACCTCGACCCGGTGTGCCGCGACATCGAGACCTTCTTCGTCTCCGCGCAGCAGCGCGTCACGGGCGAGGTGCACGTGCTGCTCCGGCCCGGCGTCGTGTTCGTCGAGGGCGTGGCTTCCCCCTACTCGCTCATGAAGGCCTCGAAGGGCGCCTACGGAGAGTCCGCCGGGGAGTGGACCGCAGCGGAGGCGCACGGCTTCTCGAAGATGCTGGCGCTGCCCGGAATTTTCTACACCCGGGCGGGCCGGGCGCCGCAGGGCTCATGACCATGGCAAGCCCGATGCGGACGGTCGTCGTGGACAAGATCGCCTCGATCGCGCAGGCCTGCGGCCTGAGCCACGAGGTGCGCATAGCCACCCGCGACATTCCCTGCGAGGAAGGCGTGGTGCTGGTGGTGGAGATCCTCACCAACAAGTCCACCTACAACACGCTCGAGCTCACCAGCGGCCGCATGGCCAAGGTGGCGCGCGGCGACGTCATCGTGGGCGCGCTCGGGCACCGCCAGGCGCTGTTCGGCTACTCGGGCCACATCCCCGACAAGGTCGAGGCCGGCGACGTGCTGCAGGTGCTCAACATCGGCGGCGTGCTCGGCGTGTGCGACTCGGTGAACCCCGACAAGGGCAAGCCCTTCGACTGCCGCGTGCTCGGCTGCGTGCTGCAATTCCCGTTCCTGGGCGAGCGCATCGGCGTACCGGCGAAGGTCGGCCACCGCAAGCTCGACTACGACGCGCCGCTCGATACGCACGGCGTGCCGGTGGTGGCGCTCGCCGGCACCTGCATGGAGGCCGGCAAGACCGCCGCGGCCTGCGCGATCGTCAGCCGCATGCGCCATCGCGGCCTCGTCGTGCACGCCTTCAAGGCCACCGGGGTATCGCTGCGCCGCGACATCCTCGCCATGGAGGACTCGGGCGCGCGCCGCAGCATGATCTTCACCGACCTCGGCATCGTCACGACCACGGCGGCCTGCGGCCCCGCGCTCACCCGCACCATGCTCACCGAGATGACGCAGGGCCGGCCCGACGTCGTCGTGTTCGAGCTCGGCGACGGCATCCTCGGCGCCTACGGCGTCGAGGCGATCCTCGCGGCGACCGACATCCGGCAGGCGCTCACGGCCGTGGTGCTCTCGGCCAACGACCCGGTCGCGGCCTGGGGCGGCGTGAAGCTGCTGCGCGAGCGCTTCCAGATCGAGCCCTGCGCCGTCACGGGCCCGGCGACCGACAACGCGGTGGGCGTGAACATCATCCAGGACCAGATGGGGGTGCGCGCCGTGAATGCCATGGCCTCGGGCGCGGCGCTCGGCGACCACCTCATCGAGAGCCTGGGGCTCGGGCCAAAGCTCGCGCGGGCGGCCTCGGAATGACGGCGCGCCTCCCCGCGATCGTGCTGGGCGGCACCGGCTACGTGGCGGGCGAGCTGCTGCGCCTGCTCGCCGCGCACCCGCACCTCGACCTCGCGGCCGTGGCCTCGGACAGCCAACCCGACGAGCCCGTCGCGCAGTTCTTCCGTCACCTGCAGCCGGTGCTGCCGCACCTGCGCTTCGCCGGCCACGACGAGACGATCGAGTACGTCACGGCGAACCCCGCCACCGCCGTGTTCTCGGCGGCGCCGCACGGCGTGTCCGCGCCGCTGATCGACCGCCTGCTCGCGGCTGCGGAGGAGGCCGGCACGCAACCACGGGTGGTGGACATTTCGGCGGACTTCCGCTTCCGCACGGCGTCCGCTTACGAGGCCGTGTACAAGCACGGCCACGGCGCGCCGGCGCGCCTCGCCGAGTTCACCTGCGCCCTGCCCGAGCACCTCAACGCGCTCGACACCCCACACGTCGCGCACCCGGGCTGCTTCGCCACTGCCATCCTGCTCGCGAGCGTGCCGCTGCTGTCGCTCGGGCTCGTCGAGCCGCGCCTGTTCGTCTCGGGCGTCACCGGCAGCACGGGCTCCGGCCGCCAGCCGACCGCGGGTACGCACCACCCGCAGCGCCACTCCGACCTCTACGCGTACAACGCGCTCGCCCACCGCCACGCGCCCGAGGTCCGCGCGCTCGCGCTGGAGGCGAGCGGCGTCGAGGCGGAGATCAACTTCGTGCCGCACTCGGGGCCCTTCGCGCGCGGCATTCACGTCACCGTGCAGGCCGTTGCCTGCGAGCCGCTCACCAGCCACGCGCTCGTGCACGCGCTGCGCGACTTCTACGACCAGTCGGTGTTCGTGCGCGTGGGCGGCGAGCTGCCGCGCCTGAAGGACGTGGTCGCGAGCAACTTCGCGCAGCTCTCCGGCGTCGCGCAGGGCGGCACCGTCGCCGTGACCTGCGTGATCGACAACCTGACCAAGGGGGCGGCGGGCGGCGCCGTCCAGTGGATGAACCGGATGCTCGGCTTCGACGAGACGGCGGGGCTCATGCAGAGCGCGGCGGGCTGGACATGACTACCGACCACCTGGCGCCCGTCTATGCCCAGTGGCCGGTCGACGTCGTGGACGCCGAGGGCGTGCACCTGCGCACGCGCGACGGCCGTCGCATCCTCGACCTCTATGGCGGCCACGCCGTGGCGGCCCTCGGTTACTCGCACCCGCGCTGGCGGGCGGCGCTCGAGAAGCAGTCGCGCGCGCTGCTGTTCCAGAGCAATGCCGTGCCGCTCGAAGTGCGCACGCGGGCCGCAACGCGCCTCGCCCACTTCGCAGGCCAGGGGCTCGACACCGTGTTCTTCGCCAACACCGGGGCCGAGGCGAACGAGAACGCGCTCAAGCTCGCGCTCAGGATCACCGGCCGGCGCAAGGTGGTGGCGATCGAAGGCAGCTTCCACGGCCGCACCGCCGCCGCAGGCGCCGTGACCTGGGGCGCCGCGAAGAAATGGTACGGGTTCCCGCAGGCGCCGTTCGACGTCGAGTTCCTGCCGCGCGGCGACATGGATGCCATCGCCCGCGTGGTCGACACCGACACCGCCGCGGTGATCGCCGAGCCCGTGCAGGGCGTGGCGGGCGCCGTGGACCTCGGCCAGCCCTACCTCGCGGCGCTGCGCGCCCGCTGCAGCGAGACCTGCACCCAACTCATCCTCGACGAGGTGCAGTGCGGCATGGGCCGTACCGGCTTCCCGTTCGCAGCCAGCATGCACGGCATCGCGCCCGACATGCTGACCACGGCCAAGGCACTCGGTGCCGGCTTCCCCTGCGCGGCGTTGCTCATGGCCGACCACGTCGCGGCGCACCTCAAGACCGACGACCTCGGCACCACTTTCGGCGGCGGCCCGATGGCCTGCGCGCTCATCGAGGCCGTGGTGGACATCATCGAGAGCGAGGGCCTGCTCGCCAACGTGCGCAGGCTCGCCCGGCAGATCCGCGAGACCTGCATCGTGGGCCCGGTGACGGACGTCCAGGGCGCCGGCTTCCTCACCGGCCTGCGCACCCGCCGGCCCGCCAGGGACGTGCAGCGCGAGCTGCTCGAGCGCGACATCCTGGCGGGCACGTCCGCCGACCCGAACGTGGTGCGCATCCTCGCGCCCTACGTGCTCGAGGAAGTGCACGTAGTGCAGCTGCGCGACGCGCTCGCCTCGCTGCCCGCCTAGCGCAACCGGCGCGCCACAACCCGCCCTCGCCGTCACGCCGACGCCCGACCAACGCCAGACCAAGCCCGACGACCCCGACATGAAACGCTTCCTCGACCTGGCCGATTTCTCCCGCGACGAGGTCGTGGACCTGATCGCCCTCGCGCGCCGCCTGGAGACCCACCCCGAGCCGCAGGCGCTCGCGGGCCGCATTCTCGGGCTGCTGTTCATGAACCCGTCGCTGCGCACGCTGTCGTCGTTCCAGGCCGGCATGATGCGGCTCGGCGGCACCTCGTTCGTCGTTACGCCCGGCCAGGGCACGTGGCAGGTCGAGACGCGCACCGGTGCCGTGATGGACGGAGGCGCCGCCGAACACGTGCGCGAGGCGATCCCGGTGCTCGCCTCCTACTGCGATGCGCTCGGCCTGCGCGCCTTCGCCGAGGGCAAGGACCTCGCCGCGGATCTTGCCGAGGCGCCGTTCAAGCTGATGGCCGGGCTCTGCAGCAAGCCGTTCGTCAACCTCGAGTCGGCGATGAACCATCCCTGCCAGGCGCTCGCCGACTGGAAGACGATGGACGACCTCGCCGTGCCGCGCGCGGGCCGGTTCGTCCTCTCCTGGGTGTACCATCCGCGCGCGCTGCCGCTCGCGGTGCCGGCCGCCGCGCTGCACATGGCGGCGCAGCGTGGCATGGAGGTCGTGGTGCTGCGTCCCGACGGCTACGCACTGCCGGAGCCCCTGATGGCGAAGGCACGCGCCGCGGCCGCAGCTTCCGGCGGCTCGGTGACCGAGACCACCGACCGCGCCGCCGCGCTCGCCGGCGCGCACGTGCTGTACGCCAAGGAGTGGGGCTCGGCCGCCTGCTACGGCGATGCCGAGGCCGAGTTCGCGCTGCGCCGCCCGCTCGCCGACTGGTGCGTGCGCGAGTCGTGGTTCGCCGGCGCGCGCGATGACTGCCACTTCATGCATTGCCTGCCCGTCCGGCGCAACGTCGCCGTGGCGGACGAGGTTCTCGACGGGCCGCGCAGCCGCGTGGTCCGCGAGGCCGCCAACCGCATGGTCGTACAGATGGCCGTGCTTTACCGACTGCTCAGGGGACAGCGATGACGATGATCGGACACAAGGGCGAACAGGCCGTGACGGTGCGGGCGCTGCGGGGCGCCGCGCCCTACATGCACATGTACAAGGGCAGGATCTTCGTCATCAAGACGGGGGGCGGCGCGTTCCGCGACGGCGCGACGATGCGCGCCTTCGTCGAGCAGATCGCGATCCTGCACCACCTCGGCATCCGCGTGGTGCTGGTGCACGGCGGCGGCCCACAGCTCGACACCGTGGCCGCCAAGCTCGGCGTGCAGACGCGCATGGTGCAGGGCCGGCGCGTCACCGACGGCGGCGCGATCGACGTGGCGTGCATGGTCCTCAATGGACTCGTGAACACGCGCGTTCTCGCCCTTTGCCACGAGCTCGGCATCGGCGCGATCGGCCTGTCCGGCGTGGACGGCGGCCTCGTCAAGGCGCACAGGCGCGCGCCCGTCACGCTCGCGAGCGGCGAGGTCGTGGACTACGGCATGGTGGGCGACATCGACGGCGTGGACGGCTCGGTGATTACGCGGCTGCTCGACGCGGGCTTCCTGCCGGTGGTGAGCCCGCTGTCCTGCGACGCCTCGGGCCACCTGCTCAACATCAACGCGGACACCGTGGCCGCGGCGATCGGCGGCGCGCTGGTCGCCGAGAAGCTGATCCTCTGCACCGGCGCGCCCGGCATCCTCGAGCGCGTCGACGACCCGCACTCGCTGATCTCCTACACCGACCTCGCGGGCCTGCGCCGGCTGCGGGAGGAAGGCGCGCTCACCGAGGGCATGTTGCCGAAGTCGAGTGCCATCGAGGCGGCGATCCGCGGCGGCGTGCGCCGCGTGCACGTCATCTCCTACTCGGCGCCGGATGCACTGCTCGCCGAGGTGTTCACCAACGAGGGCACCGGCACGCTGGTGGTGCGCGACACCAAGGCCCTGAGTGCGGCGGAACAGGGCGCGACGGAAGCGGGCACCGCCACGTGAGCCGGCTCTGGGACAAGGGCGCGCCGCTCGACGAGCGCGTGCTCCGCTACACCGCGGGCGAGGATCACGCGCTCGACGACCGGCTGGTTGCATACGACGTGCAGGCCTCCATCGCCCACGCCGAGATGCTTCACGACGCCGGGCTCCTGGCCGATGCGGACCTCGCGGCGATCACGGACGGCCTGCGCGAGATCGCCGCCGCGCACGCGCGCGGCGAGTGGCGCGTGACGCTCGAGCTCGAGGACGGCCAGACGGCGCTCGAGACGCTGCTCACCCGGCGCATCGGCGAGGCGGGCGCGCGCCTGCACGCCGGGCGCTCGCGCAACGACCAGGTTCTCACCGCCCTGCGGCTGTACCTGCGCGACGCCGTCGAGGATCTCGTCCGGGGCGCGCACGGCGTCGCCGACGCGCTCGAGGGCCTCGCCGCGGCCCAGGGCGACGTCGCCCTGCCGGGCTACACGCACATGCAGCAGGCGATGCCGAGCTCGGTAGCGCTCTGGGCGCGCGGCTTCGCCGCCGAGGTCGTCGACGACGCCGACGGACTACGGCACGCGCACCGACGAATCCTCAAGAACCCGCTTGGATCCGCGGCCGGCTACGGCACGCCCAAGCTGCCCATCGACCGCAACGGAACGCGCACGCGGCTCGGCTTCCCCGTGAACCACGAGCCCGTGACGGCGGTGCAGCTCTCGCGCGGCAAGGCGGAGGCCGAGGTGCTGTTCCAGGTCGCGATCCTGATGCAGGACCTCGGTCGCCTCGCCTCCGACCTGCTGCTCTTCTACACCCGCGAGTTCGGCTTCGTGGAACTGCCCGACGCGTTCACCACCGGCTCCTCGATCATGCCGCAGAAGCGCAACCCGGACGTGTTCGAGCTGGTGCGGGGACGCTCGGCGACGGCCCAGGCCTGCCTCGTGGAGGTGCTGGGCATCACGGCGAAGCTGCCGTCGGGCTACCAGCGCGACCTGCAGCTCATCAAGGCGCCGCTGTTCCGCGCCATCGACCTGTGCGCCGAAACGCTCGACATCATGGCCGCGGCCATCCCGGAACTGCGCTTCCGGCCCGATCGCATCCGCCTGGACGCCGACATCCACGCTGCGGCCGAGGCCAACGAGCTGGTGGCGACGGAAGGCATCCCCTTCCGCGAGGCTTACCGGCGGGTGGGGCAAAGACTGCGCGAGGGCTGATAGCATCGGCGGCATGAACAAGCCGCTGCTGCCGATCCTCGCGCTGGCGCTGGTCGCCGCGTCCGCCTCCGCCGCCGAGCGCGACTTCTCGCGCCTGGCCAGGGACCTCACGCCCATCGGCGCCGAGCGCGCCGGCAACGCCGACGGCTCGATCCCGGCCTGGGATGGCGGCCTTACCCAGCCGCCCGCCGGGTGGACACCGCAGCAGGGCTACGTGGATCCGTTCCCGGGCGACCAGCCGCTGTTCACGATCACCGCCGAGAACGCCGACCAGCACGCGGCCAGGCTCACGCCGGGCATGCAGGCGATGCTGAAGAAATACCCACAGCACTACCGCATGCAGGTCTACCCGACGCGGCGCACGGCGGCGCTGCCGAAGGACGTCACCGACCGCGTGCGCGAGCAGGCGCCGAAGGTCGAGCTCAACGGCTTCGGCCTCAAGAACCTCGGCGGCTCCACGACGCCCTTCCCGATCCCCGGGAACGGCCTCGAGGCAATCTGGAACCACCTGGTGCGCTACGTCGGCGGCGGCACGGAGCGCATCGGCCACTCGTTCCCGGTGCGTGCCAACGGCGACCACTTCAAGATCGGCTTCCGCTCGCAGCGCATCTACGCGCAGAACATGCAGGACGCGGAGCCGAACCGGCTGTTCTACGCACTCGGTTACTTCACCGAACCGGCGACCCTGCGCGGCACGATCTTCCTGGTGCACGAACCGGTGGACCAGGTGGCGGAGCAGCGCTCGGCGTGGATCTATAACGCCGGCGCACGGCGCGTTCGCCGCGCACCGGACCTCAACTACGACGGCGTCAACGACGGCTCGGAAGGGATGATCGTCACCGACCAGGTGGACGGCTACAACGGCGCGCCCGACCGCTTCGAGTGGAAGCTGATCGGCAAGCGCGAGATGTACATCCCATACAACACGTACCGGCTCTCCGACAAGTCGCTCAAGTACAAGGACATCATCGGCAGGCACACGATCAACGCCGACCTCGTGCGCTACGAGCTGCATCGTGTGTGGGTGGTCGAGGGCACGCTCAAGTCGGGGCAACGCCACGTGTACGGGCGGCGCACCTTCTACCTGGACGAGGACAGCTGGAGCGTGGTGTCCGAGGAGGCCTACGACAACCGCGGCGGGCTGTGGCGAGTGGCGCTCCTCGGCATGATCCAGTACTACGATGCCGTCGTACCGTGGTACCGCTTCGGCGTCGTGCACGACCTCACCACCGGCGGCTACATCGCCGGTGGCTTCGACAACGAGATCAAGGAGCCGATTCGGTTCGGCGTGAAGGGCCGGCTCGGCGACTTCCAGCCCGACGCGCTGCGACGGCTGGGGGGCACCCTGTAGCAGGTGCGACTGGCTTCGCCGCTAGTCCAGCCCGAGCGCGAACCCGGCTTCGAGGTCCTGCTTCGAGTACACCTTGAAGGCAATCAGGGTCTCGGAGCTGGTGATGCCGCGCAGCCGGC